>MTLE01000042.1_pt2 | contig 20415 bp, 18 predicted proteins | sample 1982461 | NCBI WGS metagenome assembly MTLE01 (sample SAMN05712605, study PRJNA340218) | biofilm metagenome | isolation source: sample SPL anode biofilm adapted to -200 mV | place: USA | collected 2012-02-03
CGTGGCCGCGGCGCGCCGGGCCGGGACCCACGCCGCCAGGAGGCAGGTGAGGATCCCCAGGACGAAGGCGGCCGCCGCCTCCTGGGCGCCCAGGGCCGCATGGCGGGCGGAAGCCGACCCGTACAGCGCCTCCATGGTGCGGGCCACGAAACGCACCGCCCCCTGGGCCCCGGCCCAGCCCAGGCCGATGCCCAGGAGGCTGCCGAGGCCGCCCAGGATGGCCGCCTCCGCCAGGACGAACCCCAGGATGCGTCCCCGGGGGCAGCCCAGGGCCTGCAGGAGGGCCCAGGTCTCCCGCCGGCGGTTGACCGCGGCGTCGAAGGCCTGGAAGAGCAGGTAGGCTCCCACCGCCAGGGCGATGAGGGAGAGCACCGTGAGGTTCAGGCGGAAGGCTCCGCTCATGGCCCGGGCGCTGCTGGCGCGCTGTTCGGCGGCCTCCAGCGTCCACCCCGGGGGCAGGGCCGCGGCGATGCGGGCGGCGGTGGCGGTCCTCCCGGGGAGGAACCCCAGGTCCAGGCGGTCCAGCTGCCCCGGCCTGCGCAGGAGGACCTGGGCGGCGGGCAGGTCCATCACCAGGAGGTTGCGCTGCACCGGAGGGCGCTCGGGCACCTCGGGAATCCGGCCCGCCACGCGAAGCGTCGCGGGGCGACCGTCCACGAACCCCGCCAGTTCCGGCCCCGCCTCCAGGGCCCTGGACGCCAGCACGGATCCGGGATCCAGGAGGCCCTCCTCCAGGCGCCCTCCGCCGCCGCCCAGGCCCACCAGGTCCGTGGCCAGGATCTGGAAGGTCTCCGGTCCCCGGGGGCCGGTGAGGCAGAAGCTCCCCTCCAGCACTGGGCGGATCCACACGGCGTCCCGCAGGGGCTCCAGCGCGCGGAGCCCGGCCTCGGGCAGGGGCCCGAAGGGGGCCTTCACCGTGTATTCCGCGCCGGTGCCCACGCCCTGGGCGAACCCCTCGAAGCTGGCCACCGCGGCGCGGTTGGCGAGGCGGATGGCCAGGAACACCGACACGCCCAGGGACACGGCCAGCACGGCCAGGAAGGCCCGGCCCGCCTCCAGGCGCAGGGGGCGCCACACGAGGCGGGCGTGGAGGCCCGTCACGTCGCGGGGTCCAGGATGCGGCCGTCCTTCATGCGCACCACCCGGTGGCACATGGAAGCCGCGGCGTCCGAGTGCGTCACCATGACCAGGGCCGCGCCCTCCCGCTCCGTGAGGGCGGCCAGCAGGTCCAGGACGCGCTCCCCGGTGCCGCTGTCCAGGTTGCCGGTGGGCTCGTCGGCCAGCAGGAGCGCGGGCCTGGCGGCCAGGGCGCGGGCCACGGCCACCCGCTGCATCTCCCCGCCCGACATCTCCCGGGGCCAGGCCGAGGCCCGGTCCCCCAGTCCCACGGCCTCCATGAGGCTTGCCACCCGGTCCTCCACTGCGGGCCGGGCCCATCCCAGGAGCTGGAGGGGCAGTTCCACGTTCTCCCGCGCCGTGAGGGTGGGCACCAGGTGGAAGAACTGGAAGACCGTGCCCAGGGATTCCCGGCGGAGCCTCGCCAGCCGCGCCGGGGAGGCCGCGGCCAGGTCCTCGCCCCGGAAGAGGGTGCGCCCCTCGTCGGGGCGGTCCAGGCCGCCCAGGAGGTTCAGGAGGGTGGTCTTTCCGCAGCCGGAAGGGCCCAGGAGCGCCACGCGCTCCCCCTGCTCCACGGCCAGGTCCAGGTCCTTCAGGACCCAGCGCGCGTCGTAGCGCTTGCCGACCCCGCGGGCCTCCAGGAGCATGCTAGGAGGCGGCTTTGTAGGTGATGGTGTAGACCACGGGCCGGGGCAGCTTGGCGCTGGTCACCGTGACCGTAAGGGTCATCGTCCGGCTGGCGGGATCCAGGTGGAAGACGTTGGTGCGCTCCCCGTCCTCGGCCTTGTAGCGCTGCACCAGGTCGTCCTTGTCGGCGGCGGCGGAAATGAGGAACTTGTCGCCGTCCTCGCGCTTCCAGGGCACCGCGGCGCCGTTGGCCGGCATGTGCTGGGGGGCCCGCAGGTCGTAGGTGATGACGTATTCGCCCGGGGTGCGCTCGAGGCGGATGGCCTGGTAGACCGGGTTGGTCTTGCGGAGCCGGGACCGGGCGATGGGCCGGGTCACGAAGTTCATGGGGGCCGTGGCGGCCTCGATGATCGCCGGTACGTCCGGGGCGCCGGCCAGGGTCCAGTGGCCCAGGGGGGCCTGGGCCGCCAGGGGGAGGGCGAGGAGGAAAGGCAGGGCTTTCACGGGGGGGCCTCCGGGTGGTCAGGTTTCCACCATACACGCCTTGCGTGGGTGAGGATAATGGGTTCGCGGAGGTCCCATGGCGATCTCATTCAATCTCAACGGGAAGAAGGTCTCCGTGGACGCCGCCGGGTCCCGGATGCTGGCCTACGTGATCCGCGGCGACCTGGGCCTCACGGGGACCAAGGTGGGCTGCGGGGCCGGCATCTGCGGCGCGTGCACGGTGCTGGTGGACGGCGAGGCCGTGCGGTCCTGCTCCACGCCCCTGGAGGCCGTGGCCGGCAGGGAGGTGCTCACCATCGAGGGGCTGGCCTCCGGCGCGCTCCATCCCTTGCAGGAGGCCTTCCTGGCCCATACCGCCTTCCAGTGCGGCTTCTGCACCCCCGGCATGATCCTCAACGCCTGCGCCCTGCTGCGCAAGAACCCGAAGCCGACCCGGGAGCAGATCGCCCAGGCCATGGAGGGCAACCTCTGCCGCTGCGGGACCCACGCCCGGATCCTGGACGCCGTCCAGCAGGCCGCCGCGGGAGGTGGGAAATGAAGCGCCGGGACTTCCTCAGGACCGCCGGGGCGGCGGGGATCTTCATCTCCTTCCCGGTGTTCGGGCAGGAGCCGGAGCGGGTGCCGGCCAAGCTTCCCGGCTACCCCGCCGACTTCAACGCCTACCTCCGCATCGGCCCCGATGGGCGCGTGGGCTGCTTCGTGGGCAAGGTGGAGATGGGGCAGGGCACCATGACCAGCCTGGCCCAGCTGGCCGCCGAGGAGCTCGACGTGCCCCTGGACCGCGTGGACATGACCCTGGGCGACACGGACCTCTGCCCCTGGGACATCGGCACCTTCGGGTCCCTGAGCATCTGGCAGTTCGGGCCCGTGCTCCGCGCCGCGGCGGCCGAGGCCCGGGCCGTCCTGGTGCAGCTGGCCTCGGAGCGCCTGGGCGAGCCCCCGCAGCGCCTCCGGGTGGATGAGGGGGTGGTGTCCGTGGCGGGCGACCACTCCCGCCGCGTCACCTACGGCCAGCTGGCCGGCGGCGGGCGGATCGAGCGCCACGTGCGCGGGGTCCAGGTGAAGGCCGCTTCCGACTTCAAGGTCGTGGGCAAGGACGCCAGGCGCCTCGACGGGCTGCGCAAGGTCACCGGCGCGGCCACGTACGCCGCGGACTTCATCCTGCCGGGCATGCTCCACGCCTGCGTGCTCCGGCCCCCGGCCCACGGGGCCCGGCTGGCCTCGGTGGACACGTCGGCCGCCGAGCGGCTCCCCGGCGTGCGGGTGGTGCGGGACGGGGACCTGGTGGCGGTGCTGCACGCCCGGCCCGACCTGGCCCGGGAGGCCCTTGGGCACGTGAAGGCCACCTTCCTCCCATCGCCCTCCACCCTGGACAACGCCACCCTCTACGAGCACCTTTCCAAGGCCGCGCCCCCGCCCAAGACCGTCGCGGCCAAGGGCTCCCTGGAAGCCGGCGAGGCCGCCGGGTCCCGGACGCTCGAGGCCGTCTACCGCCACGCCTACGGCGCCCACGCGGCCATCGAGCCCCACGCCGCCGTGGCCAGCTGGGAAGGGGGGCGCGTGACGGTGCGGGCCTCCACCCAGGCCCCCTTCATCGTCAAGTCGCAGGTGGCCCAGGCCCTGGGCGTGCCGGCCAAGGACGTGCACATCGCCGCCCCCTTCGTGGGTGGTGGCTTCGGCGGCAAGACCGAGGGCCCCCAGGCCGTGGAGGCCGCGCGCCTGGCCCGGGCCGTGGGCTGCCCCGTGATGGTGGCCTGGGACCGCCGGGAGGAATTCCACCTGGACACCTTCCGCCCCGCCGCGGTGGTGACGGTGCGCTCCGGCCTGGACAAGGCCGGACGCATCCCCTTCTGGGACCACCTGGTCATCGGCGCCGGCGACGGGGAGTCCCCCACCTTCTACGACATCCCCCACCAGCGCATCCGCGCCGCCGGAAGCTGGTACGGGACCAACCCCGCGGGCATGCACCCCTTCGCGGTCGGCGCCTGGCGCGCGCCCGCCTCCAACACCAACGTCTTCGCCCGGGAGTCCCACATGGATGCCCTGGCCGCCCTGGCCAAGGCCGATCCGTTGGCGTTCCGCCTCGCGCACATCCGGGACCCGCGCCTGGCGGCCGCCCTCGGGGAGGCGGCGAAGGCCTTCGGCTGGAAGCCGGCCCCCGCCCCCAGCGGCCGGGGCTTCGGCGTGGCCTGCGCCATCCACCGCAACACCGTGGTGGCGGCCATGGCCGAGGTGGCCGTGGACCGCGGGACCGGAGCCGTGACCGTCAAGCGCGTCACCGTGGCCCAGGACATGGGCGTGGTGGTCAACCCCACCGGGGCGCGCCAGCAGGTGGAGGGCTGCGTGACCATGGGCCTGGGCTACGCCCTGCACGAGGAGGTGCGCTTCCGCAACGGCGAGGTGCTGGACGTGAACCTGGACACCTACCACATCCCGCGGTTCTCCGACGTGCCGCCCGTGGAGACGATCCTGATCCCCAACCCCAGGCTGGTGGCCCAGGGCGGCGGCGAGCCCGCCATCATCGTCATGGGCGCCCTCATCGCCAACGCCATCCACGACGCCGTGGGCGTGCGCCTGAGGGAGCTGCCCATGACGCCGGAGCGGGTGCGGAAGGCGCTAGAATAAGTCATGCGAACCTATCTGATCCATTGCGCGGCCTTCGGACTGACGGCGGTCCTTTCCGCCCAGGGGGCCCCGAAGCCCCCGGCCGCGCCTCCCACCCTGGAGGAGACCCGCGGGGCCATGGGCATCCCCTCGGCCGGGGACCTGCGCGGCCAGAAGGACACCGTGGGCTTCGCGTCCCGGGCCGACCAGATGGCCCGGGTCTGGGACCTGTCGGCGGCGCCGCCCGCGCCCGAAAGGCTGGGTCCCAGGCCCGCGCCCGGGGTGGCGGGGGTCATCTGCCCGCACGACGACTATCTGTATGCGGGACGCATCTACCGGGAGCTCCTGCCCCTGGTGAAGGCTCGCACGGTGGTGCTGGTGGGCGTCTTCCACGGGTACCGGCGGTACGGCGCCCGGGACGTGATGGCCTTCGACCCCTACCGCGCCTGGCGTTCCCCCGACGGGGAGATCCGGGTGTCGGCCCTGCGGGACGAGGTGCTGGCGGGGTTGCCGCCGGGCGACGCCGTCCGCGACGCCGCCTGGGCCGACAGCGAGCATTCCCTGGAGGCCATCGCCTACTGGCTCAAGCACCAGGACCCCGCCGTGGAGATCCTTCCCGTCATTCTTCCCTCGGCCTCCTTCGAGCGCCTCCAGGCCATGGCCGGGCGCTTCGGCTCGGCCCTGGCGGCGGCCATGGGCCGGCGGGGCTGGACCCTGGGCCGGGACGTGGCCGTGGTCATCTCCTCGGACGGCGTCCACTACGGCGCCGACTTCCGCTACACCCCCTACGGCGAGGGCGGCGTCGTCCCCTTCCAGAAGGCCATGGACCGCGACCGCCAACTCCTGCGGGGCCCCCTGGCGGGCCCCGTGAACGCAGCCAAGGCGCGGGACGTCTTCGAGGCGATGGTGGACCCGGCCCGGCCCGACACCTACCGCATGCCCTGGTGCGGGCGCTTCTCGGTCCCCTTCGGCCTGATGGCCCTGGAGGCCGCCTCCCGCGCCCTGGGCCTGGCGGCCCCGACGGGCATGCCCATCGCCTTCGGCGCCTCCGTGGACGTGCCCGAACTGCCCGTGAAGGCCCTGGGCATGGGAGCGACGGCCCCCGCCAACCTCTACCACTTCGTCAGCTATCCGGCCGTGGCCTACGTGAACGACTGACCCGCGTCCGCGCACAGGGGCCCTTCAAAGCGCCGCCAGGGTCGCCTCCATCGCCCGGCGAAGCGCCGCGGGCGGTTCGGCCGGGAAGGGGTGGGTGGAGCCGAAGGTGTGGTCGCCGCCCTCCACCACCACCAGGCGCGCCCCGGCCTTCTCCAGGCGCCGGGCGTGGGCCAGGGGCACGGCGGGATCGGCGCTGCCGTGGATGGCGGTGGCCCTGCCGCCCCCGGCCACGAAGCGCGCCAGGGCGGCCTCCACGTCCAGGTCCTTCCGGTGGGCCTCCCAGTCCTCCAGGAGGGCCGCGCCCAGGCGCATGGCCTGCCCGGTGCGGGCGTTGCGCGCCTCCACGAAGCCGTTCCGGCGCCAGGCCTCCTCCTGGCCCCGGAAGCCGTGGAGGTCCTCCAGGCCGGCCAGGGAGGCCCAGGTGACCACGCTGGAGACGCCCTCGGAGGCCAGCAGGGCGATGGCGCCGCCCCGGCTGTGGCCCAGGAGCGACACGCGCCCGGCGCCGGGGAGGGCCTTGGCGGCCCGGACCACCGCGCGCAGCTCCTCCACCTCCCGGGTGAAGGTGTTGGCCTGGAAGCGCTCCAGTTCGGTGAAGGCCTGCGGGTCCGCGCCGATGCCGTTGTGGCTGAAGTTGAACCTGAGGCAGGACACGCCGGCCTCCGCGCAGCGCCCGGCCACCCAGGGCCAGCACCCCCAGTCCATGAAACCCTTGAAGCCATGCACGAGCACCACCACGTGGCCGGGGGCCGCGGCGGGGGTGAGCGCGGCCGCCAGGGGAAAATCAACACCTGGAAGCGTCAGTGTTTCCATTTTCATGGGATTCCCCTTGATCCGGTTGACCCTGGGGCGGACCTGCCCCATGCTCAGATCATCGCACCCGCAGGCCCGCCATGTCCCACCCGACCCGCAAGGACGACCCCATCCCCGGCAGCCGGACCCATCGGAACCTTTGGGCGGCGGGGGGCATTCCTTGGGGGATCCCCTGGCCGGCAACTGCGATTCCTTGCACACGGATCCTCCGAGAGGTGAACCCCATGAAGACCCTGACGTCCCTGGCCGCGCTCCTGCTCCTCGCGGGCTGCGCGACGGTCTCCACGCCGAAGTACGAGCCCGCGCAGGCGCCCGCGTCCGGACCGGTGGCCGCGGTGCCCCCGGCGGGCAAGGTGCTGCGCCGGAAGATCGCCGTGGCGCGCTTCACCAACGAGACCCGGTACGGGAAATCCCTCCTGGTGGACCAGAACGACGATCCCCTGGGCAAGCAGGCTTCGGACATGGTGACCAACCGGCTCATCGCCTCGGGCCAGTTCCTGGTCTTCGAGCGCCCCGACCTGCAGAAGGTCCGCAAGGAGCAGCACCTTTCCGGCCAGGAGAACCTGGTGGGCGTGGACACCCTCCTGGTGGGGGCCGTCACGGAGTTCGGGCGCAGCGACTCGGGCAAGGTGGGCTTCCTCAGCGCCACCCGGAACCAGGTGGCCCGGGCCAAGGTGGAGGCCCGGCTCCTGGACGTGCGCACCGGCCAGGCCTTCTTCACCGCCACGGGCACCGGGGAGGCCAACACCGAGACCGGCAGCATCGCCGGCTACGGAAGCCGGGCCGACTACGACGCCACGCTCAACGACCGCGCCATCGGCGCGGCGGTGTCGGACCTGATGAACACCCTCGTGCGGACCCTCGGGGAGCGCCCCTGGACCAGCGACATCCTGAAGGTGGAAGGCACCCGCGCCTTCGTCTCGGGCGGCGAGCGCCAGGGGCTCAAGGTGGGCGACGCGCTGTCCGTCATGCTGCAGGGACCCAAGGTCAAGAGCCAGCAGACCGGGTTCGAGATCACCCTGCCCGGCACCCGGGTGGCGGGCCTGAAGGTGGTGTCCCTGTTCGGGGATTCCGAGGCCAACGAGGGCGCCGTCTGCGACGTGGTGGACGGGTCCATCCCGGCCTCCGGCACCCTGTACGTCACCGACGCCAAGGAGACCCGCAAATGAGAATCGCCGTCCTGGCCCTGCCCCTGCTTCTCCTGGCCTGCGCCGACCCGGTCACCGTCACCCGCGCCGTGGACGACCGCCCCACGATCCTCGTGCAGGGCGCCCCCAAGGGGGCCGTCCTCTTCGTGGACGGCAAGCCCGTGGGCAGCGCCTCCGCCTATGCCGGCGATCCCGGCGTGCTCCGGGTGGAACCCGGCACCCATGTTTTCGAGGTCCGGCTCGGGGAGACGCTGCTGATGTCCCGGAAGGTGTTCCTGGGCGGCGGAGAGCAGCGGACCCTGGACGTCCGATGAGGGCATGGGCGTCCCTGGCCCTGGCGTTCGCGCTGGGGTGCGCCGCCCCCGCCACCCGCCCCGGCTTCGACTGGGGCGGCTACGAGGAGAGCCTCCACCGCCTCGTGCGCAATCCCGGCGGCCTGGAGGCCTACGGGGCCTCCCTGCGCAAGACGATCGAACGCAATCCCGACGGGACCCGCGTGCCCCCGGGCCTCTACGCGGAGTACGGCTACGTGCTCCTCCTTTCGGGCCGGAAGGCCGAGGCCGCCGAGTTCTTCACCAAGGAGAAGACCCGGTGGCCGGAAGCCACCGTGATCATGGACCGCATGCTCCGCGCATGCGCGCCGCCCCCGGCCGAACCCGCGAAGGATCCGTCATGAGGCGCCTGGCCCTGGTCCCGCCCCTCCTGGCCCTCCTCGCCGGATGCGTTCCGCCCGCCGCCGCCCCCGTCAAGGACTACGCGAAGCTCCGCGCGGAGGATCCCGCCTCCATCCTCGTGGTGCCCGTGGTCAACCGCAGCGTGGACGTGACGGCGGCCGACCTTTTCCTTTCGACCCTCACGGTGCCCCTGGCCAACCGCGGCTACTACGTGTTCCCGGTCTACCTGGTCAAGCGGCTCATGGAGGACGACGGCCTGGGGGACGCGGGCATGGTCCACCAGGCGGATCCCCGCAGGCTGGGCGAGCTCTTCGGGGCCGACGCCATCCTCTACGTCACCATCAACCGGTGGGACGCGAAGTACGCGGTGCTCGCCACCAGCGTCGAGGTGGAATTCGATTACGTGCTGAAAAGCGGCAGGACCGGGGAGGAACTCTGGAAGGCCCACCAGGCTTGGACCTACGTCCCCAGTTCCAATTCCACCGGCAACGCCCTGGCGGACCTGGTCTCCATGGCCGTCACCGCCTCCATCGCCAAGGCCGCGCCCGATTTCATGCCCCTGGCCCGCAGCGCCAACCACAAGGCCTTCGACCCGCCCCACCAGGGGCTGCCCGCGGGGCCCCATTCCCCGCAGCACGGCACGGACAAGGGGGAATACTAGATGAGTCTTTTCAATCTGGCCAAGACCGCGGGATTCCTCGCCATGCCCGCGGGACTGGTGTGGGTGGCCATCCTGGGCCTGGCGTTCCTCCTGGTGCGGCGCCGGCAGTGGTACCCAGGCGTCGTCGCCCTGGGGATCTGGCTCGCCTACGGCCTCGCCGGCAATTTCTACGTGGGGACCGCGCTCATGGCGGGGCTGGAGCGCACCGTGCCCGCCCCGGAGGCCGGGAGCCGGGAACCCTTTGACGCCGTCTTCGTCCTGGGCGGCGGCACCGAACTGGATCCTTCGGGCCGGCCCATCCTGGGCGAAGCGGGGGACCGTGTCCTCGCCGCCGCCCGCCTCTGGCACGCGGGCCAGGCCCGGGTGCTCGTGGCCAGCGGCGCGGGCCTGGACGTGGTGACCGGGGCCCGCGACCTGGGGGAGGAGACCCGCGCCATCTGGCTCGCCCTGGGCATACCCGACAGCGCCATCGTGCGGGTGCCGGAGCCCTGCATGAACACGCGCCAGGAGATCGCCGCCTACCGCAGGCTCCAGGACGCCAGGCACTGGCAGCGGCTGGCCCTGGTCACCTCCGCCAGCCACCTGCCCAGGGCCCTTCGCCTGGCGGAAAAGGCGGGCCTGGCGTTCACCCCGGTGGGGGCCGAATGGCACGGCCGGCGGCGCCCCTTCCAGATCCAGCGGCTGGTGCCGTCGGGGGAGGGGTTCCGCCTGGTGGCGAACGCGTGCTGGGAATACCTGGGCCTGCGGCTGGCCTGAGGCTCACGCCAGGACGGCCACCGTCCCCGGACCCTGCAGCACCTGCCCCGGCTCCACGCAGACCTCGGCCACCGTGCCCGCCCGGGGCGCGGTGATCTCGAACTGCATCTTCATGGACTCCAGCACGAACATCAGCTGGCCCTGCTCCACCGCCTCGCCCTTGGCCACGAGGCATTCCAGGATCCTCCCGGCCATGGGGGCCGCCACCTCGCCCCCGTCCGCGGCCCGCTCGGGGCCGGGGGCCAGGTCGGCGCAGGGGTCCTCCAGGCGCAGGGTTTCGCCGAACACGGCCACCGCCATGGCGGCCCCCCCCAGGCGGCAGGCGCGCAGGGGCAGGGCGGGATCGGCCTCGCCCGCCGCGGCCAGGGCCCGGGCCAGGCCGGGACCCCGCTCCCCGGGGCGGGCGGGGGCGTCCAGCAGCCGGCGCAGGATGGGCCCGCGCAGGGTGAACAGGTCCGGGCCGCCCTCCAGGTGGAAGATGTCCTTCTCCAGGGCGCTGCCCGTGCGGAGTTCCGGGTTGCCGGCCTGGGCCTTGAACCGCCCGGCGGGGCCAGGGCCGGGGGCACCGGCGCCGCGGAAGGCCATGGCCAGGGCCTCCCGGAAGGCCGGGGAACGGAAGAACGCGAGCCAGGGCGCGGGCATGAGGGGGGCGTTGAGGCGCTCCAGGTTCCCCTGGATCCAGTCCGTGGCCTCCCGGCCGACGAGGTAGTCCTCGGAGCGGGCCACGGCCTGCAGGAAGGGGAGGTTGGTGGTGCAGCCCAGGACGGTGAAGTCCTCCAGGGCCTCCGCCAGGCGCGCCACCGCGGCGGCCCGGTCCGGGCCCCACACCACGAGCTTGGCGATCATGGAATCGAACCCCGCGTTGACGAACCCGCCCTGGGCCACGCCGGAATCCACGCGGACGCCGGGGCCCGCGGGTTCCACGTAGACCTTCAGGGGGCCGGGGGTGGGCAGGAACCCGTTGCGGGGGTCCTCCGCCAGCACCCGGGCCTCCAGGGCCACGCCCCGGGGCTCGGGCAGGGCGAAGACGGCGGGGTCGCCCAGGGACGCGGGCCAGGCGCCCTCGGCCAGATCCAGCTGCGCCAGGACCAGGTCCACCCCGTAGGCCAGCTCGGTCACGGGGTGCTCCACCTGGAGCCGGGTGTTCATCTCGAGGAAATGGAAGGCGCCCTCCCCGTCCAGCAGGAACTCCACGGTGCCCGCGCCCCGGTAGGCGGTGCGGCGCACCAGGGCCAGGGCGGCCCGGCCAAGGGCCTCCCGCAGCGCGGGGTCCGCCGCGGGGCTGGGGGCCTCCTCCAGCACCTTCTGGTGGCGGCGCTGCAGGGAGCATTCGCGCTCCCCCAGGAAGACGCCGCCGCCATGGCCGTCCCCGAACACCTGGGCCTCCAGGTGCCGGGGGGACCGCAGGAGGCGTTCCACGAACACGGTGCCGTCCCCGAAGCTGGCCAGGGCCTCCCGGGAGGCCCGTTCGACGGCGTCGGGGAGGTCCGCGGCGGCCTCCACCACCCGCATGCCGCGCCCGCCGCCGCCGCCGCTGGCCTTGACGAGGTAGGGGGGGAGGATGCCCCGCCCGGCCAGGGCCTCCGGCCACGCCGGGGCGGGCAGGGCCGCCAGCTCCTGCGAAAGGAGGGCCTCCAGCACCGGGACCCCGCAGGCCCTGGCCACGGCCTTGGCGGACTCCTTGCCGCCCAGGGCGACCATGTTTTCCGGGGTGGGGCCCACGAACCGGATCCCGGCCTTCTCCACGGCCCGGGCGAAGGCGGCGTTCTCCGAGAGGTAGCCGTAGCCCGGGTGCAGCAGGTGGGCGCCCCAGCCCAGGGCGGCCTCCACGATGGCGGCGCCGTCCAGGAACCCCTCCACCTCGAGCACCGCGTCCGCCTCCCGGCGCACGGGGCTGCCCGCGTCGCCGGAGGTGGACACCACCGCCACCTCCCAGCCCCGGGCGCGGCCCGCCCGGAGGATGCGGCGGGCGATCTCACCCCGGTTGGCGATGACCAGGCGGCGCATCAGGGCCTCCAGGGGGGCGGGGTCTTGCGGAAGTAGGCCTGGAGGCCCTCCTGCCCCTCCGCGGACATGCGCGCGGCGGCGATGGTGTGGGCGGTGAATTCGAAGAGCTCGGGATCCGGCAGCGGCGCGATGCGGCGCAGCAGTTCCTTCGTGGACCGGGCCGCCCGGGGCCCGGCGGCCAGGAACTCCCGGAGGACGCGGGTCAAGGCCTCCTCGTGGGTTTCGGAGGGGTCGATGAGGCGCTGGACCAGGCCCGCCTCCAGGGCCTCGGCGCCGTGGACCCGGCGCCCGGTGAGCATGAGGGGGCCGGCGGCGGCCAGGCCCAGCTTGCGCACCACGAAGGGCCCGATCACCGACGGCACCAGGCCCAGCATCACCTCGGAGGTGGCGAAGAGCGCCGAAGGCTCGGCCAGCACGAAGTCGCTGCACACCGTCAGGCCCAGGCCCCCGCCGATGGCGGCACCCCGCACGCAGCACACCACCGGCGCGGGAAAGGAGGCGAGGCGCGTGAACATGCGGCCCAGTTCCCGGGCGTTCTCCAGGTTCTGCTCCTGGACCGCGGCGCCCTGTTCCTTCATGTAGGCCAGGTCGGCCCCGGAACAGAACACGGACCCCTCGCCCTCCACCAGCAGGAGCCGCATGCGCGCCGGGTCCTGGATGGCGGCCAGCTCCGCCATGGCCAGGGACAGCTCCCGGATCATGGACGCGTCGAAGGCGTTGCACACCTGGGGCCGGGTGAGCACCAGGCGCTTGACCCCGTGGGCCAGGGCCTCAACCCGCAGGGTGCGGCCCAGGAAGGCGTCGCCCTCCCTGGGGAACGCGGCGAGCGGCGTCACGTGCGGCTCCCTTCCGGCACGAGCTCGCCGGGGCAGGGGCGGTTCTCGGGGGCGATGGTGGCCAGGAGCGCCGCCGGCACCTCCACCTCGCACCGGAGCAGGGCCTGGGCGAGGGTCTTGCCCTGGGCGTCCTGGTGGAGGCTCACGGTGCCGCCGCCCCCCAGGGTCTCCTCCAGCAGGAAATTGAGGGCCCAGAGCCGGGGGACCGGGTGACGCTCCACCCGCCCGCGGCAGTGGCTCCCGAACCAGTCCCGCACCCTTTCGGCCGTGACGTGGTCCCGGAGCCAGGCGTAGCAGGGCCCGGAGCGGCCGATGAGGCCGATGTTGGCGGTGTCGCCCTTGTCGCCGCTCCGGGCGTGGGCGATGCGCATGAGGGGCACCCGCACCTGGGCGCCGGCGCCGGGGGCCAGGGTCCAGGGGTCGGTGGCGTCGAAGGGGGTGGTCCCGGCCCCTTCGCTCTCGGGCCAGGCCAGGGGGCCCGAGTCCCAGGTGACCCTGCCGTCCTCCAGGAGCCGCGCCTGGCCGAGCACGAGGCCCCGTGGCACCAGGGCCGGCCAGTAGCTGACGACCTCGGAAAGGGCCGGGGCCCCGCCGGTCACCGCCACCCCGGGCGGGCCCGACAGGATCATGGCGGGCAGGAGCTTGCGGAAGGCCTGCAGGTCGGCGGCGGCGGCGGCCCGGGCCGAGAGGCGCAGGAGGATCTCCTGGGGCCGGTGGCGGGGCGTGAGGGCCCGGTGGGTGGAATCGTCGCCCACGAACTCCGTGCAGGTGGCGGCCAGGGGCCCTTCGGCCTCGCACCGCTTCCAGAACGTCGAGGCCAGGACCTCCGCCTTGGCGCGGGCGTCGGGCCCGGAGACGATGAGGGAGCCTTGCGACTTCCAGCCGTCGGCATAGGCGATGCTGACCTTCAGCAGGTCCGTGGGGGGCCGGCCCTGGACGCGCTCGACCCGGACCCGGTCGGGCCCGTCCTCGCGCAGGTCCACCGTGGAGAAGTCGGCCACCACGTCCGGGGTGAGGTAGGTGCGGGGGTGCCCCATCTCGTAGAGGAGCTGCTCGCGCACGGTCTGGCACGTGACGAGGCCGCCGGTGCCGGGGTGCTTGGTCACGGTGAAGGTGCCGTCCCGGCGGCACTCCACGATGGGGTACCCGATGTCGACGAAGGAGGGGACCTTCCTCCAGTCGGTGAAGTTGCCGCCTGTGGCCTGGGCGCCGCACTCGATGATGTGCCCGGCGATGATGCCGCTGGCCAGGTGGTCGTAGTCCCCCGGCCCCCAGCCGAACTCGTGGATGAGGGGAGCCAGGGTGATGCCGGTGTCGGTGACCCGGCCGCAGATGACCACGTGGGGGTCCCGGGCCAGGGCCGCGGCCACGGGCATGGCGCCGAAGTAGGCGTTGGCGGCCAGGATCCGGTCCGCCACCGGGGCCAGGGGCTGGCCGGTCTCCATGTGCCGCAGCTCCACCCCCGAGGCCAGGAGCCCGGGAATGCGGGGCGCGATGTCGTCGCCGTCCACCACCGCGATGCGCAGGCTGAGCCCCCGGGCCCGGGCCGCCGCGGCCAGGGCCTCGGCGCAGCCCGAGGGATTGACCCCTCCGGCGTTGGTGATGATCCGGATGCCCTTGGCCAGGATCTCCTCCAGGAGCGGATCGATCTGGGTGATGAAGTCCCGGGCGTAGCCCAGGGCGGGGTCCCGGGACATCTGCTTGCGCAGGATGCTCATGGTCACTTCGGCGAGGTAGTCGATGGAGATGTAGTGGAGCTCCAGGGCGCCCCGCACCTGGCGCCGCAGGGCCCAGGGGTCGTCCCCCCAGTAGCCGCCGGCGTTGGCGATGCGGACAATCTTCCTTTCGGTCATGGCTTCCTCACATTCGCAGCACGCCCAGGCGGGTGTCGGGAACCGGGGCGCAGAGGGTGGTGGCCAGGGTCGCCGCGAGCCAGCCCCGGGTGTCGCGCATGTCCATGACGCCGTCGTCCCAGAGGCGGGCGGAAGCGTAGGTGGGGTGTCCCTCCCGCTCGTACTTTTCCCGGATGGGACCGGCGATGGCCTCGGCGCCGGCCTCGTCCAGGGTGCGTCCCTCGCGCTCGAGCTGGTCGCGCTTGACGGTGGTGAGCACCTGGGCGGCCTGTTCCCCGCCCATGACGGAGATGCGGGAGGTGGGCCAGGTCCAGAGGAAGCGCGGACCGTAGGCGCGTCCGCACATGCCGTAGTTCCCCGCGCCGAAGCTGCCGCCCAGGATGAGGGTGATCTTGGGCACCTGGGCGGTGGCGACGGCGTGGACCATCTTGGCGCCGTCCTTGGCGATGCCGGCCCGCTCCACCTGGGCGCCCACCATGAACCCAGTGATGTTCTGCAGGAAGACCAGGGGGATTTTCTGGGAGGTGCACAGCTCGATGAAGTGGGCGGCCTTGAGGGCGCTCTCCCCGAAGAGCACGCCGTTGTTGGCCACCAGGCCGCAGGGCATGCCCTCCACGTGGGCGAAGCCCGTCACCAGGGTCGTGGCGTAGCGCTCCTTGAATTCGAAGAGCCGGCTGCCGTCCACCACCCGCGCGATCACCTCCCGCACGTCGCTGCGCCGCCGGAGGTCCCGCGGCCACGCGCCCAGGATCTCGAGGGGGTCGTAGGCGGGGGGCTCGGGGCTGCGCAGGGCCGCCTGGGCCGCGGGGGCGGGCCCCAGGTGCCCCACCAGCTCCCGGAGGATCCCGATGGCCTGCTCGTCGTTGGCGGCGAAGTGGTCCGCCACGCCGGAAAGCTCGGTGTGCACCCGCGCGCCGCCCAGGTATTCCGCGGGGACGTCCTCCCCCGTGGCGGCCTTCACCAGGGGCGGGCCGCCCAGGAAGATGGTGCCCGTGCCGTCGACGATGACGGTCTGGTCGCTCATGGCGGGCACGTAGGCCCCGCCCGCGGTGCAGCTCCCCATGACCGCCGAGATCTGGGGGATGCCCGCGGCGGAGAGCATGGCCTGGTTGTAGAAGATCCGCCCGAAGTGGTCCCGGTCCGGGAAGACTTCCGCCTGCAACGGCAGGAAGGCCCCGCCGCTGTCCACCAGGTAGAGGCAGGGCAGGCGGTTCTCCAGGGCGATCTCCTGGGCCCGCAGGTGCTTTTTCACCGTCAGGGGGTAGTAGGTGCCCCCCTTCACCGTGGCGTCGTTGGCGACGATCATGCAGGGGCGGCCCTGGACCATGCCCACCCCCGTCACCAGGCCCGCCGCCGGTACCGGGTCGTCGTAGACACCCGAGGCCGCGAACAGCCCGACCTCCAGGAAGGGCGTGGCCGCGTCGCACAGGAGGGCGATGCGGTCCCGCACGAAGAGCTTGCCCTGGGCGGCGTGGCGGGCCCGGGCCTTCTCGTCCCCGCCCCGGCGGAGCCGCTCCTTCTCCCGGCGGAGCTCCTCGCACAGCGCGAGGTTGTGCGCGTGGTTCCGGCGGAAGGCTTCGGAGGCGGGCTTGAGGTGGCTTTGGATGAGCGTCACCCTCAATACTCCTTGAGGACGTGGCGGGCGATGACCATGCGCTGGATCTCGCTGGTGCCTTCCCCGATGGTGCACAGCTTGACGTCCCGGTAGAACTTCTCCACCGGGTAGTCCTTGATGTAGCCGTAGCCGCCGTGGATCTGCACGGCCTCCTCCGCCACCCGGCAGGCCACCTCCGAGGCATGGAGCTTGGCCATGGCCGCGGCCTTGGCGTAGGGCAGGCCCTGGTCCTTGAGGGTGGCCGCCTTGTACACCAGGAGCCGCGCCGCCTCGATGCCCACCTGCATGTCGGCGAGCTTGTGCTGGATGGCCTGGTGCTCGGCGAGGAACTTGCCGAAGGTCCTGCGGATGGAGGCGTACTTCACCGAGGCCTCGAAGGCCCCCTGGGCCATGCCCAGGGCCAGGGCGGCGATGCCGATGCGGCCGCCGTCCAAGGTCTTCATGGCCTGCTTGAAACCCACGCCCTCCTCTCCCAGGAGGTTGGCCGCGGGCACCTTCACCTCCTCCAGGATGAGCTCGGAGGTGTCGCTGGCGCGCATGCCCAGCTTGTTTTCCTGCTTGCCGGCCCGGAAACCCGGCGTGTCCTTCTCCACGATGAAGGCGCTGATGCCCTCCGCGCCCGCCCCGCCCCGGGTGCGGGCCATGACCACGCAGACCCCGCCCACGGTGCCGTGGGTGGCGAAGTTCTTGGAGCCGTTCAGCACCCAGTGGTCACCCTCCCTGCGCGCCGTGGTGCGCAGGGCCCCCGCGTCGCTGCCGGCCTCGGCCTCGGTGAGGGCCCAGGCTCCCAGCATCCGGCCCGAGGCCAGAGGCTTGAGGTACCGCTCCAGCTGGTCCGGCGTGCCCTGGGTGTAGATGTGGTTGGAGCACAGGCTGTTGTGGGCGGCCACGCTGAGCCCCACGCTGCCGTCCACCCGGGACAGCTCCTCCACGACCACCGCGTATTCCAGGTAGCCCATGCCCGCCCCGTCGAACTCCTCGGGGAAGAACACGCCCAGCATCCCCATCTCGCCCAGGTGGGCCATGACCTCCGCGGGGAAGATCCGCTCCTCGTCCCAGGTCATGACGTGGGGGCGGATCTCGTTCTGGGCGAACCTGCGCACCTCCTCGCGGAGGGCCTCGACGTGCTCGGGCAGGGTGAAATCCACGGGATCCCTCGGAATGGGTTGGTTCGGGTTGGGAAAACCGGGCACCGGTGCGGGGAAATGGCCTGTGCCTCCGGGAAGGTACAGACACTATACCGATTGGCCGGGAAGTGACCAGAACTGATTGCGTTCCCGTCTCAACGAGGCCTCGACAAAGCACTATTGATGATTAATCTCTACCCGTTCAGCCGGGTCCTGACGTCCCCACCCGCCCCTGGACGCGTCCGTCAGCTTTCCTCCGTCCCACGGGGGAAAGCGATCTTCCGACACGATCGTTGGAACGCGGTTGAACGGTTACGCCACTCCTACCTTTCGAACAGCGGCACGTAGTGGTTCAGCGTGGGCCCCTGGTAGATCTGCCGGGGGCGGTAGATGCGGCTGTCGCCGGCCTCGGCCACTTCCCGGTAGTTGGCGATCCACCCCGGCATTCGCCCGATGGCGAAGATGACGGTGAACATCTCGGTGGGGATGCCGATGGCGCGCATGATGATGCCGCTGTAGAAGTCCACGTTGGGGTAGAGGCGGCGCTCGATGAAGTAGGGGTCGTTGAGCGCGGTCTCCTCCAGCTTCTTGGCGATGTCCAGCAGGGGGTCGCTGATGCCCATCTTGGAGAGGAGCTCGTCGCACTTGCGCTTGATGATGCGGGCCCGGGGGTCGTAGTTCTTGTAGACCCGGTGGCCGAAGCCCATGAGCTTGGCGCCGTGGTTCTTGTGCTTGACCTTGTCCAGGAAGAGCGTCCCGTCGTCCTTGTCGGCGCGGATCTCCTTGAGCATCTCGATGACGGCCTGGTTGGCTCCGCCGTGCAGGGGGCCCCACAGGGCGCAGACGCCCGCGGAGGCCGAGGCGAACAGGTTGGCCTTGCTGGAGGCCACCATGCGCACCGTGGCGGTGGAGCAGTTCTGCTCGTGGTCGGCGTGCAGGAGGAAGATGAGGTCCAGGGCGTCCACCACGGCGGGATCCAGCTCGTAGTCCTCGTCGGGCTCGGAGAACATCATGTGCAGGAAGTTCTCCGTGAACATGTACTTCTTCTTGGGGTAGATGGAAGGCAGGCCCCGGGACTTGCGGAAGGCGTAGGCGGCCAGGGTGCGCACCTGCGAGAGGAGGTGGGCGGCCTGGATCTCGAAGCGCTCGGCGTCGTAGTCGGTGTTGAGCTCGGGCAGGAAGCAGCCGGCGGCGTTGATCATGGCCGACAGGATGGCCATGGGATGGGCCGAGGAGGGGAAGCCCTCGAAGTGGAACTTCATGTCCTCGTGGATCATCTGGTACTTCGTGAGGAGGCCCGAGAAGCGCAGGCGCTCGGTCTCGGTGGGAAGCTTGCCGAAGATGATCAGGTAGGCGGCCTGCACGAAGGTGGAGCCCTCGGCCAGTTCCTCGATGGGGATGCCCCGGTAGCGGAGGATGCCCTTCTCGCCGTCGATGAAGGTGATCCGGCTCTGGCAGCTGCCGGTGTTCCCGTAGGACTCATCGTAGGTGATGTAGCCCGTCTTCGCGCGGAGATCCCGGATGTCGAGGGCCCGTTCAGCTTCGGTCCCGTCGATGATCGGAAGGTCGATCACCTTGCCGTCCAGTTCCAGTTTCGCCGTGTTGGTCATGAATTCCTCGCAGGTGGCTGTAGGGGAGCATTCTATACGGGAGACCGGGAAGGAAGGCTCCCGAATGTTGGGCGGCCCGGATACGGCAAGGCCCCGCGGGGCCGCGGGGCCGGGGTGGCTCCTTCCAAACTAACTGAAGTTGAGCCTCTCTCGCAAGAAATGCTCCATGAAGTTGAGATCCCGTCACAATGGAACCCTATCGGGCACCCCAAGGACGAGGAGCTGGCCATGGGAACGAGAAACGCGGTACTGCTGGGGGTCATCCTGGTGGGGCTCGGCGCCCTGGGAGCGGTGAGCCTGTCGGGCGGTCATGGAACGGGAACGAAGGAAAGGGAGGCGCGTGTGGAGCAGGGCGGCAAAAAGACCAAGGAAGAGCTCAAGAAGATCCTCACCCCGGAGCAGTACCGGGTCACCCAGGAGGCCGGGACGGAGGCCCCCTTCACCGGGGAGTACTGGAACGCCAAGGGGGAGGGCATATACGTGGACGTGGTGTCCGGGGAGGCCCTCTTCTCCTCCAAGGACAAGTTCGATTCCGGCTGCGGGTGGCCCAGCTTCACCAAACCCCTGGAACCCGGGGAGGTGGTGGAGCGCCGGGATGTGAGCCACGGCATGGTGCGCACCGAGGTGCGCTCGAAGAACGCCGACTCGCACCTGGGCCACGTCTTCGACGACGGGCCGGCCCCCACCGGGCAGCGGTACTGCATCAACAGCGCCTCCCTGCGCTTCGTGCCGGTGGCGGACATGGAGGCCAGGGGCTATGGCAAATACCTGCCACTATTCGGGTTGAACCCATCTCCCCGGGAGGTGGCCACCCTCGCCGGGGGCTGCTTCTGGGGCATGGAGGACCTGGTCCGGGAGCGCCCCGGGGTCATCAAGACCCTCGTGGGTTACACCGGCGGCACCACGCGAAACCCGGTGTACGAGGACGTCCACACCGGCACCACCGGCCACGCGGAGGCCATCGAGGTCACCTTCGACCCCACGAAGACCACCTATGAAGCCCTCCTCAAGTTCTTCTTCACCATCCACGACCCCACCACCCCCAACCGCCAGGGCAACGACATCGGCACCCAGTACCGCTCGGCGATCTTCTACCACGACGAGGCCCAGCGGAAGACCGCCGAGAAGGTCAAGGCCGAGGTGGAGGCCTCCGGGAAGTGGAAGCGCCCCATCACCACCCAGATCGCCGAGGCCACGACCTTCTGGCCCGCCGAGGACTACCACCAGGACTACCTGAAAAAGCACCCGGGCGGCTACACCTGCCACTTCGTGCGGCCCTTCTCGTTCTAGGAGGCTGTCCAAGTAT
>MTLE01000435.1_pt6 | contig 20381 bp, 17 predicted proteins | sample 1982461 | NCBI WGS metagenome assembly MTLE01 (sample SAMN05712605, study PRJNA340218) | biofilm metagenome | isolation source: sample SPL anode biofilm adapted to -200 mV | place: USA | collected 2012-02-03
CGGTGACGTTGGGCGGGGGAATGACGACGGAGTACGGCGGTTTAGCGGATTTGGCGTCCGCGGTAAAACACCCGTTGGTGATCCAAAACTGGTACCACTTTGCTTCCACTGCCTGTGGCTCGTAGGCCTTCGGTATCTCTGCCATGTTCTGCTATGCTTTCCCTGATGCCCTTGGCGTAATCTAGCCAAGGAAAAACTGCCTGGTGGCGGCTCCAACCTAGTGCCGCCCAAGAATCCGGCCCCCCCTTTATGCCTGTTAGCCCGCCGTCGGCAACATGTTTTTACGATCCAAGGCCTGGATTGCGGGGTGAGATTAACGAATTTGACGCCGAATTAAAGCTTGGAAATGTCCCACAGCCGGATGGTGTTATCGGCGCTGGCGCTGATGAGAATGTGATTGTCGCGCGAAACGGCTAATGCGGTCACCGCACCTCCCTGGCCGGTAATGGTTTGCAACAATTGGCCGGAAGGCAGTTCCCAGACTTGTATCAGCCGGTCGTTGCCTCCGCTAAACAGCAACTTGCCCGTGGGCGCGAAGGCCAAGGCTCGAACGATACCCGAATGCCCGGTGAGCGTCATTTGTGGGGCGCTCGATTGGTAGTTCCACAACTTAACCGCATGTTTCTCGGCGGCGGTTGCAAAGTATTGGCCGCCAGGAGCAAACACAATCGAATCCATGCCGTTGGTGGCAATGTTATAGGTGCGGACCACCTGGGCATTGGCCACATTCCAAATCAAAACCGTATCATCAAAGCAATAAGTGGCGAGCATCCGGCCATCGTCCGAGAAATCCGCGCCGCGCACCCAGCTTTTGTGTTCCGGCAAGCTTACTCGCTGAGCGCCGCTCGGCCAGTCAATCAGGCGCACGATTTTACGATTGCTGCCACCCGCCGCCAAAGTGTGGCCGTCAGGCGAAAAAGCTGGTGACCAGGCATCGTTCTGATGTTCCGTCACGGTTTTGCGCGCCACGTTCGAATCCAGGTCCCAGACCCGGCCAATATTATCCCCCGCCACCGTGGCGAACGTGCGGCCATCGGCGAACCATGCTAGCGAATGCACTCCATCGTGATGCTCCGGCAGGGCCAGCTTTTTCTCGCCTGTCTGCAAATTCCAGACTTGCGCCATGCCGTCATGGCCGCCGCTGGCAAACCAACGGCTATCCGGAGAAATGATCAGGCCGCTAACCGGTTGGGCATGACCCTTCAGAGAGCCCAGCAAGGCCACTTTCCGGACCGGAGGCGCGGGTGTGGCGGCGGGCTGGGTTGCCGGGTGTGGCGTGGCCTGGATTTCAGGCGTTTCGGGTGAATCCGCGGGGTTCCCCGCCGGCGCAGTGGCCCCGGGTTTGGAGAAACCAAAAAAGAGTTTGCCCGCGATCAAGAGCAACAGCACCAAAACCGCGCTTAGCAGGACGGGCACCAAATACGAGCGGTGAGCCGGGGGCGGCGGCGCGGCGGCGGAACGAGAACTGGGCGTGCTGCCGGAGGCGGAGCGGCTGATGGGCCGCGAACCCGGCACCGAACGCGAAGCGGAACGGGAGGAGATCCGGGGAAACCGGCGCGGCGGCGCGGGCGTGCCCAGCACTAAGGGTTCGCCTGCCTCCAATTTCACCAGCGTATCCTCATACCAAGGCGTCTGCTCGATCGGCGCCAGGCAACACTGCTGCAAGAGCAGCGCCAGCTTCTGCACCTGGGAATCGGGTGATTGTTTAAGCCGCTCGAATACCAAGCTCTGGGCGGGTTCCTTATAATCAGAACTCGAAAGCAATAAATTATCGGCCCCGTAATATTTATCGAGCAACTCCGGTTCGGCGGCCAAGGCCAGCAGGCTGGCGTGAATGACTAAAGCGGAAAAATTATCGAGCCCTTCTTCATAAAAATCCGCGGACCGGCGGGGATGTTGGAAATTGGGGTGGCCCAGCTCGGGAGCGAAACCGCGGCCGAAGGCGGGGCAAAACATGCCGTCGTAATCGACCAGGCGCAATTCATTGTCCGGAGTCACCATGATGTTGCCATGCTGCAGATCCCCGTGGGCCAGGTGATATTGGCGCAAGCCCCGCAACATTTCCCGGAATTTTCCCGCCAAGGCGCGCAGCTGGGCGGGCTCCTTGATGTGCTGTTCGATCCAGACGTTCAGCGGCGCGCCTTCGACCCAGTCCATTTGCACAATCGGATACCACTGCTCATGCACCAAGATGCCTTGCAACGTGAAGTCGAACTTAACCAGATAGTCCAGCCGCACGTTCGCCAGATATTTGCTCAACAAAATATAACGGCCCTGCTGGCCGGGCACCTGGCGGACAAAGCAGCGAATGGCTTGGCGGGTGCCGCTGGATTTGAGCTCATAGACACTGGCGAAATTACCCGAAATCACGCGCGGCAACCCCAACATATCCGCCACCACCTCGCCCGCTTTCAGATCCGGGGCTTGAAAGCAAAGATGGGGATTTTGGATGGCTTCTTGGTAATCGCTATGAGTAGGCCAGTTCATGGAAAGTGCCAAGTTGCGTTCAGGAGGAAGGTTCCGGTTCGACAGGCTGGTCGGCGGGCCAGCGAATAGACATCAACGTGGTATCATCGTTGCGCATCCCTTCACTTTCGCGCAACCGCGCCGTAAATGCATCAAAATCTTCTTGGGTTTGAATTTTGATCAACCGTTCCCACGGCTTTTTGCCCGCTTCGTTTTGTTTCAAAAACCATAGCGAAAGCGCATCGGTGGCCAAAAAAAACCAATCGTCCGGCTGGCACTCTCCTTCCAACACCCGGACTTGGCGGCAGACATCGTAATTGCGGTCCGCCCGGCTGGAAAGCAGCAACGGCCGGGGGCTGAAATTTTTGGAGTGTTCGATCGGCAAGGCGCGCAACATCCGATTGTGGCGGACGATAAAGAGACAGCTATCCCCCACCGCAAAGGAGCGCCAGCGGAAGCGCGGGCGGGGCGTGCCTTGAGCGCCAAACCACCGCGACCAGAGTTTAGGCGACGGGGGAGGCAATTCGACAAATTCCAGGCCCAGCAACGTCGCGAATGCCCCGGAGTGGGCTTTTTCCTCGGCGTACCACGGAAGTTGGTCCCAGCGGATTTGCTGGCGCCAAAAACCCTGAATAGGCTCGAGCCAGCGGGCTAAAACCTCGCCCGTGAGGTTCTGCAGCGAGGGCCCTTCGCGCACGAATTCGTTGACCAAGCTGCTCGCCCACAAATCGGCGAAAGAGGATTCCGTCGCGCCGTCCGCCACCGCATAAAAAGGCCATCCACAGGCGTAAGCGTCCTCGTATTCTTCGAGGTCGTTGCCCAATTTGGGGGCCCAAAAGACTTGGACGTCCGGCTCCACCATGGATTAACGCAAATTGCTGGCTCGCGTGCCAATGTCCAAAAAGCGGATCAGCTCCACCAAATCGGCATTGAACGCAAACCCGCGGGCTTCGGGTCCTAGATCAAATCGCTCGCTATGGGCGAGGTTGCGAATACTTTCCGGCAACGGGCTGGAAATTTGGTACAAGGTGCGCGCAAAGCTATCGGGCAGGCTGGCGTCCGAATCGGGGAAGATCACCGGCGGCACGGGGTCCTTGGAAATATGGCAATTGAACAGCAAGGCATTGCCATCGCTGGTGCAAAGGTTGCGCAAGGCCTCGGCTTGGGGCACGGGGCCGGAATCCGTGGCTTCGCCATCGGTGATATTGATCACGATGGGCGGAAAGGATTGCGCGTGCTGCGCCACCCAGCCTTCCAACATGCGCTGCGCCGCGTTGAGCGCGCCGCCCATGGGGGTGGTGCCTTGCGCCACCGGCTCGAACCAAACGGGAAACTTGGCTTTCTTGACCACGGTGCCGCCCGCGCCATCGCTGGTGGATTTTTCGCGTTCTTCCACGCGCGCGGGGCTGTTGGCGATTTCGCTAATCGGCACCAGCTCCCGGCCCGCCAGGGGGCCGCTGAACCCGGGCGCCACTTGCGCGCCGTAGCCAATCACCGCGATATCGTAGAAATTGCGGACGCCCTCCCCACGCGCGCATTTGATGATCAAATTGTGCAGCAAACGGTTGATCGCATCGGCCACGCTGTCGCACTTGCGCTTGCCGTTGCTGCCCGCGATGGGGTCCACCATTGAGCCGGATTGATCGATTAAAAAAACAAAACAGCTCGGGTTCGACCGGCTGATTTCCGCGATGTAGGGCATAACTTCGTCTCCGTGTTCGACCTGCGCAGAGCGCAAGACACTCCTCCAATGTAATGCCTGGCTCTGGCCCAACAGCATACAAGAAGAGGGTTTACAATCAATGATATTCGGGGCACCCGCGGCGCCTCGCGCCGCCGCGCTAACGAAGGAACCCCCTTCCAGCGGCGGGAAGGGATCGATGCCCGTCCACAATGCCTTGAGGCTTGTGGGCAATCGATCCGGGACGGCGACACCCCTAGCGAACGCGCCATAAACGAAAGCGCTTCCGGATTCCCTAAATCAGACAGATAGGCACATATATGCGAGTTGATTTGTGTGCCTGAACAATTTATTACCCACGCCCGACTCTCCCTAATCTTTAACGGGCAAAAAAGTGAACGCGTTGAAAATGGGCTCGCACCTTGGCGAAGGGTTGATCCGATCTCGCGAATCAGCTGATTCCAACCGGCACTGAAATCGCGAGGAAAAGCGCAAATCCAGCGCGCCCCCGTGCGTCGCTTGGCGCCGAGGCCCCCTGTTCGATGGCCATGCCACCCCGCCTTAGATTGACATTTTAAGATCAAACCCACTTTACGGCAGAAACAAAACCCCGACTGGCGCCAGCGGCCCATCAAAGGCGATTTCCAGTGTAAATCCCATCCTGACGAGGCACGCTTTCTCAATGCTTCAAGTCTTCATATCGTGATACTACTTGACCTCAGGATGCTGGTTCACTGGCTCTGTTCACACACTCCCATGTGGAAACACTGGAACCGTTAAAAATCAGTGTTTGCCGCAGAAAGGACGAGAAGCACAAGCAATGCCAGCAGGCTAACACAAAGCCAAGGCATCGTTCTCCAGCAAACCTCTAATTCCCTGATGGGCAACAAATAAGAATTTTCCTGGGCGGTGGATTTATAATCTCACTAGGAGGCATATTACTCATAAATATCGACCTGATTTTTCCTGCTGCATCTTTTTCATACACCCGGCGGCAACTTTTGCCTCATAACAAGGCTAGCCGGAATAAACATTGCCGCCGAGACGCTTGCTTTTTAGTATGGAGCACGTGAAAAGCCTAGTTCGAAGACTCCTGCCGGAGTGTCGAGCATTATCCATAATCATATGCAAATAACTCATTTAGCCACTCTTCTGGTGCTCACTGCGGGGTCGGCCCAACTCTTGGCCGCCGACGCAACCGAGCTGCGTTGCGAATATTTAAAGGAACCCTTGGGATTGCATGAAACCCAACCCCGCTTAAGCTGGATTGTCACGGCCAGCCGCCGGGCTGAGCTTCAAACCGGCTATCGCATCCTGGCGGCTTCGACTCCCGATAAACTCGCTAAAAACGAAGGGGACCTGTGGGACACTGGCCGCGTGGACTCCGACGAAACCACGCAGATCGTGTACGGCGGCCAACCCCTTGCCTCCCGCCAAAACTGCTTTTGGAAAGTCCAAGTGTGGGACCGCGACAACCGGCCCGGCCCCTGGAGCAAGCCCGCGCATTGGGAAATGGGCTTGCTAACTCCCGCCGATTGGACCGCGCAATGGATCACCACCGAAAGCCCGGCCAAGCCCGGCGCCACGCCGCCCAAGATCCGGCGCGCCGTGTACGAAGCCCAAGACGGCGCGGGCAGCCTGGATGTCACCGCCCTCGTCGCCGAAAAAATGACCACCGCTTCCTCATCTCTGGTGGTAAACAACGAAACCTTCGGCAAGGACCCGGCCTATAACCACGTCAAACGATTGGTGGTGGAGTATGAGTTGGACGGCAAGCCCGTGCGCAAGGAGATCAACGAAGGGCAGTCCTTCATCGCTAATGACGAACCCACGGCCTTGAAGTATTTGCGCAAAACTTTCATCGCTAAAAATCCTGTGCGCCGGGCCACGCTGTTTGCCACTGCGCTGGGCCTCTATGAACTGCATTTGAATGGCCAGCGCGTGGGTGACTACATGCTGGCGCCCGAATGGACCGATTACCGCAAGCGCTCCCGTTACCAAGCTTACAATGTCACCTCCCTTTTAAAACGGGGGGACAATGTCTTGGGCGGCCTGCTGGCCAATGGCTGGTATAGCGGCCATATCGGCAACGGCGGCTATCAATTCTACGGCAAAGTGCCCGCCTTGCTCGCGCAATTGGAAATCGAATACGCCGATGGCACCACCGAGCGAGTCGTCACGGATAATACTTGGAAGACGCATCCCAGCCCCATCCTGGCCACCGACTTCATGCTCGGCGAATCCTACGATGCCCGCCTCGAATTGAAAGGGTGGAATAAACCCGGCCTGAATGATGCCCATTGGGCCCCCGCCACCGTGCGCATGGAATCCCCCCGCCCAATCGAGGGCCAAGTTATGGAGCCGGCGCGCGTTTACACGGAACTCAAAGCCAAATCCCTCGCCCAGCCAAAACCCGGCAAGTGGGTTTTTGACATGGGGCAAAACATGGTCGGCGTGGTGCGCTTGAAAGTGAATGTGCCCGAAGGCACCAAGATCACCCTCCGCCACGCGGAAGTACTGAACGCCGATGGCACGCTTTACACCGTCAACCTGCGCGGCGCCCCTTCGGTTGATACGTACATCTGCAAAGGCGGCGGCGAAGTGTGGCAACCGCACTTTACGTTCCACGGATTCCGTTATGTGGAATTGTCCGGCCTGCCCAGCAAACCGGGCCTCGATGCCGTCACGGGTGTCGTGATCGCCTCGGAAACTCCGAAAGCGGGTGATTTCAGCTGCTCAGACTCGCGCATCAACCAGCTTCAATCGAACATTCAATGGGGCCAGCGCGGCAATTATCTTAGCGTGCCCACGGATTGTCCGCAGCGCGATGAACGCCTCGGCTGGATGGGTGACGCCCAAGTCTTCATCCGCACCGCCACCGGCAACGCCGATGTCGCCGCCTTTTTCACTAAGTGGTTGGTCGATGTGGACGATGGCCAAACGCCGGATGGCTCGTTTGCCGACGTCAATCCCGACACGATGAATTGCCACAGCGTTCCGGCTTGGGCCGACGCCGGGGTGATTTGCCCGTGGACGATTTATCAAGTGTACGGTGATAAGCGGATTCTCGAAAAACACCTGCCCGCCATGACCCGCTGGGTGGAATGGTGCCGCGTTCATAGCACCGGATTGATTCGCGACAAGGATCGCGGCAATGATTACGGCGACTGGCTGTCCATCGGCGCCAACACGCCCAAAGACCTGATTGGGACCGCCTATTTCGCGTACTCCACCCGCCTCGTGGCCAAGTCTTATCGGGCAGTTGGCGATCTGGCCTCCGCAGCCAAGTACGAACAACTCTTCCAGGACATCAAAGCGGCGTTTATTAAAAAGTACGTGGCCGCCGATGGCCGCATCCACGGCAACACCCAATGCTGCTACGTGATGGCGCTAAAGTTCGACTTGCTGCCGGAGGAATTGCGCGCCAAGGCGGCGGAGCATTTGGAGGAAGACATCAAAGCCAAGGGCGATCATCTATCGACCGGCTTTGTGGGCGGGAGCTATTTGCTCCCGGTGTTAACTCAAGCGGGCAAGCTCGATGTGGCTTACCGGCTGTTGCTGCAGGACACCTTCCCGTCCTGGCTCTTCCCGGTAAAACACGGCGCCACCACCATTTGGGAACGCTGGGATGGCTGGACCCCGGACAAAGGCTTCCAAGATCCGGGCATGAACTCTTTTAATCACTACTCACTCGGCTCCTGCGGCGAATGGCTGTACGGCACGGTGGCGGGCATCAACCTGGACCCCCAACAACCGGGATTCAAACGGGTGGTTATCCACCCGCAGTTGGGCAATGGCCTGACCTGGGCTAAAGGCTCCTACAAGTCCATCCACGGCTTGATCGAAAGCGCGTGGACCACCAACAAAGGCAAAGTGACCCTGAATGTCACTATCCCGGCCAACACCGTGGCCACCGTTTACGTGCCGGCCAAGAATGCCAGCGACGTGAAGGAAGGCGGCCGGAAAGTGGATTCCGTGAAGGAAATCCAATTCCTGCGCCAGGAAGACAACGCTGTGGTGTACGCGGTGCCCTCCGGCACCTACCGCTTCAGCGTGAGCAGCAAATAGCCCTATTTCGTCATGGCGGGCCGTGGACGCGGCTTCTGTAGTTTGACCACGTCCGTTTGATGCCGTTGTTTCACGGCCCGCAGGGGGGCATCCCGGTGGATTAACGCCGGGCTGTCCAAACGGTCCGAAGCTTTCCCGGTGCGGATTTCGTCCACCAAATCGGCCACGCTATTCAAAACCCGCGTCGGTTGATAGACACAATCCGTGATGTTCTCGAGTTGGGTGGAACCGCTGAGCACCAGGTATGACAAGATGCCGGATTCAATGGCGCCCCGGATGTCCGTTTCCAACGTATCGCCAATCATCACCACTTGATCGGGCTCGCCGAAAGTTAATTCGGCAAATTTGCGCCGGGCGCGGTGAAACATATAGCTGTTCGGTTTGCCCAAATAATAGGCCCGCACGCCAGTGCTGGCTTCGAGAAACGCGGCAATCGCGCCCGCGCCAGGCCGGGTTTTGGTGCTCGAAACCGGGCACCAATTATCGGGATTCGTAACCAATAAGCGCGCGCCGCTCTCGATGCATTCATGCGCCTTGCCCAGTTTCCCGAGCGTGGCCTCACCTTCGCCCACGACCACGTAGCGCGGATGAATGGCGTCGTTGGCGATCTTGCGCTCATGCAAGGCGGTGAGCAAACCGCCTTCGCCGATGACAAACACGGTGCACTCGGGATCGGTCTCGCACAAGAAATCGGCCGTATTCAGAGCCGAGGTGTAGAAGGAGCGTGAGCTGAGCCCCTGGATGCCCAAATGCTCGAGCCGCACCACCAAATCCTCGGGCGTCGGCGCCGAGTTATTGGTCAGAAACAAGAACGGGGTGCCGGTCTCTTGCAGCGCTTGCACAAAATCCGCTGCCCCAGGAATCAACTGGTTTTCCCGGTAGATCACACCATCCATATCGATCAGGTATCCTGTTTTCATAATAAATCGTTCCGCTGGCACCATGGCTTTTAGGGTATCAACCCGCCGGAAAGCCGCGGGCATGCCAGAAATGGCGGTTGTGGAAATAACCGCCGACTGGGTCTAAGCACCTTTTATGCCGAAGTTCAGTAAAACTTACTCTGCCCCTTGAATACCAGGCGGAAGCACCAGATTAACGTTACCAAGCAAAGCGCCACGCTGGCTATTCTTAGCCAGTTTGCGCAGGTTGATAAACCTGGCGGATCCTTCTAAACGGCCACATATACTCTATTATCCCCGTGGGTTTTGCGATGAAATATGAAAAAGGTTTTGCGAAGCAGGCATCCCCCGTCGTACTATGTCAACCATGAGCGCTAAACAAGTTGACGCAAAACCGGGAGAGCGAATTCGGCAGCTCGGGGAGCTCGTATTGAATGGCGGGCAAATCGAACGCGAGGATGCCCTTTGGCTTTTCGGGCTGGAACCCGGCCCGGACGTCGTGGAGCTTTTGTCCTGGGCCAATCGCGTGCGCGACCACTTTCGCGGCAACCAAATTCACCTGTGCTCCATCGTCAATGTGAAGGCGGGCGGCTGCCCGGAAAATTGCAGTTTTTGCGCGCAATCCGCTTCATTTGAAACGGGTGTGGCGCGGTACAGTTTTATCGAATCGGAACCGGTGCTCAAGGCCACAGCGGAAGCCCAAGCCAATCAAGTCAACGCCCTCGGCATCGTGGCCGCATGGAAGGGCTTGAATGAAGGGCCGCTGCTGGATGAGGTTTGCGCGCGCATCGAGGAAATGGCCAAGGACGGCAAAGCCCGCGCGGATGCCTCGCTGGGGATCATCAAGAGCCAAGCCATAGCGGACCGCTTAAAAGCGGCGGGACTGGAATGCTACAATCACAATCTCGAGACTTCGCGCCGTTTCTTCCCGCAAATCTGCGGCACGCATAATTATGACGACCGGCTGGCCACGTTGCGCCATCTGCGCCAGGCCGGCATCAAGCTGTGCTGCGGCGGCATTTTGGGCATGGGCGAAACGATTGAAGATCGTTGCGATTTCGCTTTTGCGTTGCGCGATGTCGATCCAGAAAATGTGCCGTTGAATTTCCTCAATCCCATCCCCGGCACGCCGCTCGAAAAACGGCCGTTGATGCCTCCCATGGAAGTGCTGAAAATCATCGCCTGTTTCCGGATGATCCTGCCGCGCCAGGAAATCCTGGTGGCGGGCGGGCGTGTGGTGAATTTGCGCGATCTGCAGCCCATGATGTTTTTCGCGGGCGCCAGCGGTTTGATGGTCGGCAATTATCTCACCACCATCAACCAGCCCGCCGAGAAGGATCTGCAGATGATCAAGGATCTCGGCCTGGAAATCCGCCGCGAAACGCGGTTTGAACCCGCGAAAACCTGCTGCCATTGAGACGGCCAAAATTCGTGAAAATAGTGCGCGCCCCATTCCGAGGCTGACAGTTCCCGCTTTCCTTGTTTGAATGCCGGGCATGGGATTGCCCTATAAAGTGGCGACTTTGATTTACGGGTTTGACGCCCAGGATCGCGTGCTCTTGATGCGCCGGGCGCAAGAGCCGAATCGCGGGCTATGGAGCCCTTGCGGCGGGAAGCTGTGGATGGATTCGGGCGAATCGCCCCACGCCTGCGCCTGCCGTGAAACCCGCGAGGAAACCGGCCTGGAATTGGCCCCCGCCGAATTGCACCTAACTGGCATGGTCAGCGAGCACGGCTACGCGGGCACCGCCCATTGGCTGATGTTTTTGTTCGAGATCAAACCCCGCTTGAAGGCCCTGCCACCGCCCCATCGCGAAGGGGATTTCGCCTTTTTCAGCCGGGCCGAACTGGAAACGCTTACAGACCTCCCGGACACGGATCGCGAGCAAATCTGGCCGCTATTTTGGCGGCATCGCGGCGGCTTTTTCGCCGCGCATTGCCATTGTGAACCGGGCCAGCCTAACCGCTGGACGATCGAACAAAGTTCTCCCCGCTAAATCCCGCCATGGACGCCAATACCGAGATCGTAATTAATCTGCAAAGTGACGACCATTTCATGGGCGAAGCCCTGCGCCAGGCGTTGCGCGCTTATGAAGCCGAAGAAGTGCCCGTAGGCGCGGTGATTGTGCGCAATGGCAAAATCATTGCCCGCGCCTTTAACCAAGTGGAAATGCTCAAGGACGCCACGGCCCACGCGGAGATGCTAGCCATTACGCAGGCCGAGGCGGTGGTGGGTGACTGGCGCTTGAATGACTGCAGCTTGTACGTCACCAAAGAACCCTGCCCCATGTGCGCGGGCGCTTTGGTGCATGCCCGGATGGGAAAAGTGATCTTCGGCGTGGGTGACCCCAAGGCGGGCGCGGCCGGTGGCGCGTTGAATTTGCTGCAATTTCCCACCTTAAATCATCGCTGTGAAATCGTTAGCGGGGTGCGTGAAGAGGAATGCCGCAAGCTCTTGAAGAGTTTTTTTGTCGAACAAAGGAATAAGGCTAATACCGCAGAGGAATAAAAAAAAGCGGCACCCCAGGAGGACGGGCGCCGCCCGCTAAGAAAGCTTGGCGTATTATCAAACGCGAGGCGCGCAATAAGGCGCCTCCGAAATCAATTTAACTCACCGCTAGCAAACAAACGCGCTCGTTCTTTTCATTCCGAGCCATGCCTTGCGCGCGCGGATCGTTGATGGGTTTGCCATCGACCAAAAACTGGTAGCGATGGTGGCCATGATGCAACGCGATGCCGACGGACCACGCGCCATCGGGCATGCGTTTCATGGGGTTCACTTCCGGATTCCACTCATTGAAATCCCCGATAACACTCACCGCACTAGCCGGTGCGGGAGGCAAATAGGTGAAGTTAACCACCCGGCTCTGGTTCTTTGCCGAGTAACGCTTGGCGGCGTTGCCCGAGGAATACGATTCTAACAAGATATTATTCATCGACTGCAGCTTGGTTTGCCGTTCCATAGGCCTGCTTAAACAGGCGGCAAAAAAAATTGAGCAAAAACTATGCCGACAATGCAAAATAAAAATAACGCCGCCAGCACATCTTTCTAAATACTAATCAGTTACAAATGAGCAACGCAAGAGCTAAAGTTAACCAAACGCACCTTTGAAGGGGCGCAAAGGCCCGTTATGCGTGAAAATTAAATCCATGCGCGTGAAACACACGCACCAGTTGCTCGCGCAGCACTTCCAGGCTGGACTCATTCCAAAGCACCACATCGGATTGGTCCATCTTACGCTGGACAGGCCATTGCGCTTGCCGTCGGCGCTCCATTTCCGCCTCGGACCAACCCCGGCTCAGCAGGCGTTGCCGCTGTGTCCGTTCGCTGCAAGCCACGCAAATCACCCAATCGAATTCGGTTTGGGCTTGGGTTTCGAAAAGGAGGGGAATATCCGCCACCGCAAAAGGCCGGCCTTCGGCTTGCCAGGTGTCAAAAGCCGTTTTCCAAGCCGCACGGATTCTGGGGTGTAGAATGGCCTCTAATTGCTGGCGCGCGGCCGGATTGTTGAAAACTTTGAGGCCCAGCTCTTCACGCCGCAATTGGCCCGATTCATCCAGCATTTCCGGGCCAAACACGTTCACTATCTCGGACAAGCAAGGCTGCCCGGGTTCGACCAATTGGCGGGCCAGTAGATCCGTGTCGGTTAAGGGAATGCCGGCTTCACGAAAAAGGTGGGCAGTGGCAGATTTGCCCATGCCCACCCCTCCGGTAAGTCCGATTCTTTTCAATTGCCCACCGCGCGGTAATAGCGATTGCCGTACTGCGGCGCGGTCGAATCCGTGAAGGTCAACACGCCGTTGGCGGCGGTGACTTTGGTCGCAATCGTCGTCCAATTCTTCAAATCACTGGACGCTTGGATGAGGTAAGATTGGTTGTAGCGGCCCGTGATCGTGAGCTTGAGCACGCTGCTATCCCAAGTGCGGATCGCATCGATTGTCGCGGCGAGGCTGCCCTGAGGCAGCGAGATGTTATCCACAAATGCGGCGTCGAGGCCTTCGTCAAAGGAGTCATCTTTTTCGTAAACCCAAGCCAGAGTGTTGGTGCCTTTGGGCACATCGAAGGCATAGGTGGTCCAGCCGATTTCCCCAGCCCATTGTTTGAGCAAAGTCCCGTTGAGGTAGAACTTCACCACATCGTATGGACCTTCGGAACTGACCCGGACATCAAAGGAAGCTTGTCCCGCCTGGGAATAAGCAACCAGCGTCATTTGGCTCGTTTGGTTTTTGCCGATGGCGCCGGAACGGGCGGAATATTTATCTTCCGCCACCGAGCTCTGAACTACCCAGGGCAAATTGCCACCGAAAGACCATTTGTTGGCAGCTTTGAAGGCACCGGTTTCAAAATCTTCCGTGGCGCTCAAATACCGGAAGCGCGCGGTCACCGTCTTGTCACCCGACATCGTCACGGTGATCGGGTTATTGGTGGAACTGACGTCCCCTTCCCAGCGATAAAACACATAATTCGGCAGGGCGGAAGCTTTCAGGGTAATTTCCGAACCTTGCGAATAATAGCCGTTGGGCGGGTTAACCGTGCCCCCATCGGTGGCGGTGACGGCTAGCGTGTAGAAAGAAGCCGGTGCTTTGGGCACAAAACTGTATTCCAGGTCGAGATTGCCGCTGGCGCCACCGAAGCCATCCACCGCGATATAATAAACATTGTTGGCCGTGACATAGCACTGTAAATAGCTGTACATACTGCCAGGAATGGCATCGTCATTGGCAGCGACCGAAACCAGATTGCTCACCGTGTCACCCGTGTAAACCGACACCAAGGTGTCAAAAGTTGAATTGGTCGTGCTGATCGTGAGCAGGCCATTATCCGGGGCCACATAGCGATACCAAATGGAGTGGCCACCTTCATTGCCACCGTGAGCCGGCTCGCCGGCTTCTTTGGTGGCGCGGCCATTGATGGCGGTTATTTCTCCACTGGTGTCTTTCAGCTCGATCGAACTGGCGAACATGTCGTTAGTGGGGTTCATGAAAACAACCGTGATCGTGTTGCTGGCGCCATAGTTGCCTACGTAATCCGTCGCGAAGGCGGATATGGTGTTGGTTCCAGGAGGGAGGGTCAAAGATGCGGACCAAGAACCGCTGGTGCTCACCGGGGTGGGAGAACCGGAGTTAATTTGGAGATAGACTTGCTTAAGCCCGGATTGAGCCCCCGAAGGCTCAGCGGCCACCCCGTTAAAGGACACTTGTTCCGAGGTAAAGAGCGCGCCGGTTTTGGGGGAAATGATGCGCGTTGTGGGCCCCGTGGTGTCAGGTTGGGCGCCCCGAGCCAGCCGCAGGCGGATGGTGCCTTGGCTGGTAAGGTTAGTATCGGCGCTGGCCACGGCAATTTGATAGGTTTTGCCCGCTTCGGCGTTGAATTGAACGTAGGCTGGCGGCGTGGTCGTGGAGGAGGAAGCCACCGGGGTCAAACTAGCTAAAGCCGTGCCCGAATAAACCGCAATAATCGGCTTGAAGGAACTGCCGGCCAAATCAATCAGCACATTGGTGGCTACTGGCGAAGACCACTTCCACCACACCGTAGCCGTGGCGGAACTATTGCCCGCATGGGATGGCTCGCCCGTTTCCGTGGAGGCGTAATTATTGGTGATATTGAGCGTATTGGCCGAGTCGAAGGCGGTGTACGTGGTGAATAATCCGCCCTCGGGCACAATCTTCAATGCATTGGAGAATTTGTCATTAATAGGACGCGGATAAATATTGTAAGTCATGGTCGCGGTAACCTTGATCGGAGTTTCCACGATCTCGCCCTGTTCGTTAGTGGCCGTAAGATCCGTGCCTTTGATGGTGAAAATGACCGGCAGTTTTAAGGCCACCTTGGTCAACGGGGCGATCAAATTGCCACTATACGTTGCGTCGTTGGCTTTGACGTCGGGCTTGATGCCGGTATCCAGCAAATAAACCGTATTGGTGCCCCAGAAAGTGGCGGTGACGGTAACGTTGGTGAAATTAAGCGACACCACCGTGTTGGTCGCTCCGGTGTCATCAACCACCGTGTTGGTCGAGGTCATGTTGGCGATGGCGACGGTCAGCAGATTCGTCGTCTCCGTGATCATGACCGTCCCATCCACCGGCTTGATCGTTTGCTTAAAGGTTGCGGATTGCACCTGTACCGTGGCTGCCACTAAATAACAGGCCAGGGAAACCAATAATATCTTCAACTTTGCCATACGCATTCTCAATATATGTGCCGCTTGAGGTTTAGGGCTGAATTCTAAAAGCCCGAATAATAGCAATAACCGCGCCACGTTTTGGCCATCTTCACAAATCCCGCAATTCAGGGCAATACTAATAATTGGATGGGGGTTTGCCCCCTTTTCCTCGCCATTTTCACGCAAGGTTGCGCCGGTTGCGGAAATGCCCTATGGTTTCCCGCCAATGGTGGATGTGATGAATATGAACCTCGCCGAACAAATGACTCAGCTGGCGCGCCAGGCCAAAACTGCCTCGCGGCTGTTGGCGGCGATGACCTCAGACCGCAAGAACGCCGTTTTGCTGGCCATGGCCGAGGCTTTAGAAGAAAACCAATCCCACCTGCAGGCCGCTAACGCCAAAGATATGACGGCTGGCCAAGCCTCTGGCCTTTCCAACGCCATGCTGGACCGCTTGAAACTGGACGATAAGCGGATTTTGGCCATGGCGCGGGGGCTGCGGGAAGTGGCGGCGTTGCCGGATCCCGTGGGGCGGATCCTCGAAGAGCGCACGCGTCCCAATGGTTTGCAGCTAAAGAAGGTGGCCACCCCGATTGGGGTCATTGTCATTATTTTCGAATCCCGGCCCAATGTTTCCGCGGATGCCGCCGGTTTATGTTTCAAAGCCGGCAATGCCACCATTTTACGCGGAGGCAAAGAAGCCCTGAATTCCAATCTGGCCATTGTGGAAACCATGCTGGCGGCCGCCAAAGCCGCCTGTCCGGATTTTCCCGAGCACGCCATCCAGGTCGTGCCCACCACGGATCGTGAGGCGATCAAAGAATTGCTCGGACAAACCGCTTACGTGGATCTATGCATTCCTCGAGGGGGAGAAGGGTTAATCCGCGCGGTGGCCGAATGCTCCAAAGTGCCGGTCATCAAACATTACAAAGGGGTCTGCCACGTGTTCGTCGAAAACTCAGCCGACGAAACCATGGCGGAAGCAATCGTCGTTAACGCTAAAGTCCAGCGCCCTGGAGTATGCAATGCCTTAGAAACGTTATTAGTCGATCGCCAGATTGCCCCCACGTTCTTGCCTCGGCTAGCCAGCCAATTGGCGAAATACCATGTGGAATTGCGCGTTGATGCAGCGGCGCGATTGCTCTTGCCCGCCAATTATCCCAAGTGGCAAGCCGCCACCGAAGAGGATTGGTATGCGGAATATTTGGATCTCATCCTAGCCGTACGGATTGTGGATGGAGTTTCCGCCGCAATCCAACACATCAACCAGTATGGCTCAGGCCACTCGGATTCCATTGTTACCCGCGATCCCCAGCTGGCGAACCGATTTTTGGCGGAAATCGACTCGGCAACGGTGTATTGGAATGCCTCGACGCGATTCACCGATGGCGGGGAATTTGGCATGGGCGCCGAAATTGGGATAAGCACGGACAAAATCGGAGCGCGTGGTCCCATGGGCTTGGAGGAGTTGACCACCTATAAGTGGCTCGGCATTGGCTCCGGCCAAATCCGTAAGTAGTCCTCCTTAGCCGTAGTCCTCCTTGAGCAACTGTCTGGATAAATTGAGACACCTGTCTCATTTTGAGCCGCCTTGCGGGTTCTAACAAATGAAAAACCCTCATTTTCGGCCCATTTTTGACCTTTTATGGGGAACTCACCTGATGGCATATTGCTTGCTTCCCATTAGAATGCTTTTGGAGGAATGCAGGCTGTGATGAGCAGCCAAGATGTGATGACGCGTTTAATTAACATAAACCACCAGGTGGATAGAACTGCAAACTGGGCCTTGCCAGCAATGAAGCGCCAGGCACTGATGGCTGGTCTCCACGTGAGGAAGGCAGGTTAACGCGATGCAAACCCGTAAAGTCCACGCGAAGGGATTTACCCTGACGGAGGTCCTGATTGTTGTCAGCATAGTCTCTATGCTGGCGTCGATCGGAATACCCAAATACATTCGAGCCCAAGCTCAATCGCAGAAACAGTCTTGCCTTTACAATTTGAAGCAACTGGATGGAGCGGTTCAGCAATGGGCCTTGGACTACAAGAAAAAATCCAATGACGCCGTAACTGACGTCGCGATTGCGGTGTATCTAAAAAATAACACCATTCCCGATGAACCTGCTAGCGGAAACTATCAGTTTACCATTGTGAGTGAAACACCAACGTGCACTCTGGGCCCCACGTTAGGCCACACTTACTAGTGCGGCTGCACGATTAAGAAATTAGAGTCAGATTCCATTGCCAAGGTGACCCGCCCTAATACGGCGGGCACCAGGCAAAAACCACCCGGCCCCAAACGCACGCTTTCCTCCCCGCCATGGACTCGTAGAAATCCACTCGTCACCCCGATAATCAATGGCGTGTGGCAACCGAAGCGATAGCTTTCGCCCACCTTGGCGCGCCAAGCATCAATCGAAAATAAAGCGTCTTTAACAAGCGACCGGCTCTCCAACGGCAGGCTGTCCCCACGCCTGCCTTTTTGGATTTCCGGCGCGTGATCATTGAAATCGATGCTGGCCATGGCTTGATCCACATGCAACTCCCGGGCCTTGCCATCTAAACCTTTGCGATTCCAATCAAACACACGGTAAGTAGTATCCGAATTCTGTTGCACCTCAAACAGCAACAACCCGGCCCCTAAGGCATGGACCCGGCCACTGGGTAAAAAAATCGAATCATCGGGTTGCACTGGCACCTGTTGGATGCACTCGGCCACCGTGCCTTGAGCTAAGTGGCGGGCGAATTCTTCGCGGCTAACGCCCTTTTTGAGCCCCAGATAAATTTCCGCATCAGGCGTCGCTTCCGTGATATACCACATTTCCGTTTTGGGTTCCCCACCTAGCTGTGGCGCCACGGAGGCTGGGGGATGAACTTGGACCGAAAGAACGTCTTGCGCATCCAAAATTTTGATCAAAATGGGAAACCGTTCAGAATCTTTGCATTGGCCTAAAACCTCTTGGCGGTGGTTCGTCATCAACCAATGAAGGTCTTTGCCCTTTAATGAACCGTTATCGATCACGCTACAAGCTTCTGGCCGATCGACAATTTCCCAGGATTCGCCAATGGGAACCGAAGCCGGAAGGTTTTTGTGGTAAACGGTTTCCAACCGGCGCCCACCCCACACGCGTTCTTTAAAGAAGGGCTGAAAGGTCAATGGGTATAGCATGACGATATTGTCCTTTTAGGAAGCTGCTGCTGTTGGATTAACCGCACTTTCTACCGCAACGGGCGATGGTTTTTCCAAAAAATGTCCGTAAGCGCGATACTTTTGATACCGCTGTTTTAACCGGGTTTCCACATCCAGGGCCGACACTTCATTTAATTGAGCGACCAAATGTTGTCTTAACTCATTAGCTGCCACGGCCGGATTATTGTGGGCTCCCCCAATAGGTTCAGGCACAATGCCATCGACCAAACCCAAGGCATGTAAATCTTTAGGCGAAATCTTAAGCGCTTCAGCAGCTTTCGCCGCCGCCGCCCGGTCCTTCCACAACACCGCGGCGCAACCTTCGGGGCTGATCACGGAGTAATAGGCGTTTTCCATAATGAGCACCCGGTCGGCCACGCCAATTCCGAGCGCTCCGCCCGAACCACCCTCCCCTACCACCACGGCAATAATCGGCACATTCAACAGGACCATTTCACGCAGATTGACGGCGATCGCCTCCGCGATGTGCCGCTCTTCAGCTCCAATCCCGGGATAGGCCCCAGCAGTATCGATCAAAGTAATAATCGGCAGCCCGAATTTGTCCGCCATTCGCATTAATCGCAACGCTTTGCGGTATCCCTCGGGATGCGCCGAACCAAAATTGCGCAAAATATTTTCCTTGGTATCGCGCCCCTTTTGCGTGCCGATCACCATCACCTTGCGTTGATCCAAGGTGGCAAAACCACCCATGACTGCCCGATCATCCGCATACAACCGGTCCCCATGCAATTCGGTAAAACCGGAAAAAACCGTCTTCAGATAATCGGCTGTGTACGGCCGCCGGGGATGGCGTGCAAGTTGAACTCGTTGCCAGGGAGTAAGTTCGGAGTATATCTGTTTGCGAGTCTCCTCAATCTTTAATTCGATTCGCCGGATTTCATCATCCAGTCGAATATTGATATCATTAGCTTCCGGGTGCTTTTTCAGTTCTTCGAGTTTCCGCTGCAGTTCCACGATCGGCTTCTCGAAATCCAGCTGATGTTTCATTCTGCCGCCATTTTAATGACCCGCGCTAAATGGCGCAATGCTGAAAAAAACTCTCCCATGCCATTCCATACCTGCCTAATCCCAAGTGGTATACTGTGGAAACTAACTTAAGGCTCTTGAATATCGGTCAAAATTATGGTGTGGGTCCGGCTGCGAATCAAACTGGCTAGCGGGGTTTTTCCCGCTGTGGAAAGCGCGTCTTTCAAGGCTTCGGCCTTGCCTTCCCCAGAAGCCAGCACACAAACCTGGCGGGCCTGCTGCAACGCGATTTCCGTCAGGCTGATTCTTTGGAAAGGCGGCTTGGGGCCGGTGACGGGAATGTAAACCGCAGCGCGCTGACTTTCGGTTTGGACCATTCCCGGAAATAGGGAAGCGATGTGGCCATCTTCACCCATGCCTAAAAAGACCAAATCCAGCATGGGAATGTCCGGAGAGCACGTATGAGTAAGTTGCCTCAATTCCCTTTCCGCCAAGGCGGCGGATTCTTTTGGATCCAACTCCCCCTGAATGCGATGAATATTAACGTCGGGAACCTTTAACGGCTCCAATAAATACTCCTTCGCCAACCGATAATTGCTTTCGGGATGCGTGGGGGGAACACCCCGTTCATCGGCCCAAAAAAAGTGGGTGCGCGCCAGCCCATCCGGGAGGGAAGCAAACTGCGTGGCAGCTGCCATAAAAAAGTGCTTCGCAATACGGCCACCGGAAAGAGCGACCGTCATCCTTTGCGTCCCACGAAGCGGCTCCTGAACTGATCTCCAAAAGGTTACTGCCGTCTGTGCCAGTAGCTCCGAACTGGCGAATTGCCGGAGCTCAATATTATGGGCACGCCGTTGAACCATAAGAGGATAAAAAAAGGCCGGCTGGCGGTGTTTCATGAAACGGGTCCAACCTCCCGCGTAGTTCCG
>MTLE01004043.1_pt1 | contig 20329 bp, 17 predicted proteins | sample 1982461 | NCBI WGS metagenome assembly MTLE01 (sample SAMN05712605, study PRJNA340218) | biofilm metagenome | isolation source: sample SPL anode biofilm adapted to -200 mV | place: USA | collected 2012-02-03
TTTTTGGTATTAAACTGCGATACCACCGTGTTCTTCTACGATCGCCTGTCCTTCGGTACTCATCAGGAAGTCAAGGAATGCCAGGGTTGCATCGTCAACTTTTGACTCGTCATACATGGCCAGAAATGGTCGTGAAATGGGATAGCTTTTGTTTTTAACATTATCAACGGTTGCTTTAACGCCGTCGACATCAATGGCTTTAACGGTTTTATCAACAAAGGTTAACGAAACATAGCCAATGGCATTGGTATTTCCAGCTACCGTGGTCTGAACATTTCCGTTACCTTCTTTGATGGTGGCATCAACTTTCAGTTTTTCGGCAAAGCCAACTAATTCTTCAACCGCACTCCGGGTGCCTGATCCATCTTCCCGAGAAACCACGACGATCGGGGCATCTGCTCCGCCAACTTCGCTCCAGTTAGTGATTTCACCCATGTAGATTTTTGCAACCTGATCTTTTGTCAGATTTGTTACGGTATTGGCTGGATTAGTGACAATCGCAATGCCATCATAAGCAAAGATCAGTTCGGTGAGGTTGCCCTTTTCTTCGGTTTTTAAGTCCCGGGAAGCACAGCCAAAGGAGTAGGTGCCAGCGGTTGCGCCTTTAATCCCATCAGACGAACCCGTTCCGCTATAAGTGAACTTGGCATCCGGGTTTAAGGCTGTAAATTCCGAACCAGCAGCATCGATAATTTTCTGTACAGAGGTAGAACCGCCACCGTTGATTTCACCAGAAACCGCCTCTTTCGTTGTTGAGGTCGTTGTTGATCCAGTTGAACCGCATCCTGCCAGGGTCAGTACAGTTGCACCAACTAACAGTGATACTAAAACTTTTTTTAATTTTTTTGACATTTTTTTCTCCTTCATATTTCCTTGATTTTCGTTGTTTGCATAGCTATCTTATCAAATAAAAAACCATAAAAGGTTTTGAAGAGGTAAAGAGATTGTTAACTGTCTGTTAAATAGATGGCGTTTAAATTTTTGTTTTCGATTACAGGCTTTCAAAGCAAAAAAAACAAAAGCAGACTGGTGATTCAGCCTGCTTTTGTCTTTTTTATTACTTCGATTTAAGTGCTTATTCCAATTGGGAAACTAATATCCCACCTGGATTCATATCAGGGTTCTTAATCTCGCCCTCGCAGCTATTTAGTACCGCTTCCAGATCAATGACCCGATCACAAATCCGTTTAATCAGTTTCTCTTCATGGCTGACAATGATCATCCCCATGTTCCGCTGCTTGACCAGATCCAGCACAACTTCCCAGATTTGGGCCTGGGTGATGGCGTCAAGCATGGTCGTCATTTCATCGGCAATGATAAACTGCGTGTTCGGAGACAGTGCTCTGGCGACACAAAACCGCTGTAACTCGCCGCCGGATAATTCATTGGGCCAGCGGTTCATCCAGGCTTCTTCAATTCCCAACCGGTACAACAATTCCTGATCAACTGGCCAGCCTTCGTTGACGGTATCACGGATGCGCCAGCGTGGATTGACTGATTTTTCAGGATGCTGAAAAATTAGCTGAACCGGATTGTAACCGGCAAAAGTATTCGCCTTGCCGTTTAATTCGACCCGTCCTTCCCTGGGCTTCTCGTAACCAGCTAAAACCTTGGCCAGCGTCGTTTTGCCGCAGCCGCTGTTACCAGTCAAGGCTACAATTTCTCCGGATTTAACAGCTAAACTGATGTGTTTAAAAATCCAGCTGTTTTGATTATAACCAAAACCGATATTTTTTGCCTCAAGTCGCATGGATACACCTCACTTGTCCACTGCGGAGATCCCGCATCTCCGGTTTTTTACATTGACATTCCGCTGTTCTTAATTGACAGCGAGGTTCAAACAGACACCCCGGCGGCAAGTCTGTCGGCGTCGGTTGAAAACCGGGAATCGGTTGGAAGTCATTTTCCGGCAAGGCCATCCACAACGCCCTGGTATAGGGATGCCGTAGGGCTTCGCCGCGTTCTTTAAAATCTTCGATGGGGGCTACTTCGACGGTCGTACCGGCATAAAACACTGCAATCCGGTCAGCAATTTTCATGGCCGCCTCAATATCATGTGTAATCATCATCACCCCGCAACCCTGATTGGCCAATTCTTTCAAATGTGCAAGCGTCTCTGCCACCACTTCCGGGTGCAGTCCCGGGGTCGGTTCATCGGCAATAATCAGTTTGGCTCCGCCACTGACCGCCGTCGCCACCAAAACCCGCCGGGCCATCCCCCCAGATAATTGAAAGGGATAGAACAGACCAGCTTCTTTTGACAGATGATAGCGCTCAAACACCTGCTGCTGCAGCTGTTTTGCATCTTTTGTTTTGATGGTATTTTGCACCTGTTCACCAACCTTCATCAGCGGATCCAGGTAATTGACTGACTGGGGAATCAGGCTGATTTCCCGGCCCCGAAAGACTTTCTGGCGCTCTGTTGTCAGAGCTTGACCCTGATAGCAGATTGTCCCGGTAACCTTGGCATTGGAAGGGAGAATGCCTAAAATAGCATGGGCCAACAAACTTTTTCCTGATCCACTGGAACCAACAATAGCGACAATTTCCCCGCTGTTAACACTGACATTAAGGTCACAAATAACTTCCAGATTTAGCTGTTTCAAGCCTTTTGCATACTGAATAAAGGAAACTGACAGATTTTTTACCACCAGCAATTCCTCCTGATTAGCTAAACTTGCTGTGCTTCTATTTATTGTACTCGCATTTGAGTGACTAAGCTTACTATTTTTATTTGTATTCATTTAACCGCATCCCTCCTTCTATTCGTGGGCACTGTGAGGATCCATCAACAGACGCAGATTATCGCCGATAACATCAAAGGCCCGGACAATAACTAACAGCGAAAGACCCGGAAAAAATGCCAGCCACCACATCCCGGCCGCCAGATAACCCATCGATTCAGACAGAATCACACCGATGGCTGGCAGATGGGGTGATAATCCAAAACCCAGAAAGGTAATCGATGCCTCATGCAAAATGGCATGTGGAAAAATAAGAATCAGACCGACAAAAAACTGAGGCAACAAATGCGGCAAAATATGTTTGCTGGCGATCCACCAGCGACCTTTTCCCATATGCCGTGAAACCAGTACATATTGCGAAGTACGTACCTGCATAACCTCCGCCCGGATCACCCGGGTCAGGCTGGGCCAATGGGTTAATGCCACCCCGATAATGACACCTTTGGCGCCACCACCGAGAACCACCGCGATCAGAATCAGGGCCACCAGATGGGGAACCCCCATAAACAAATCGACCAGCCAAGAAATAGCGGCATCTACCTTTTCACCCATGGTGGCGGCGGCCATCCCCAGCACCAGGGCAATGACCACACTAACGCTCGATGCCAGCAGCCCAATTTGGATGCTGATGGCCAGCCCCTTAATGGTTCGGGTGAACATATCCCGACCCAGCCAGTCGGTGCCAAATGGATGCTCCCAGGACGGCGCCAGGTTTTGTTGGGTAAAATTGGTGGCAATCCCCTCATTACTCATTAACTGAGCGGCAATCATGACCCCAATCAGTAAAGCCGTACAAAATCCGGTGATAATCAGAGTTTTTTGTCGTCGGTTCAGTTTATAATTGCGGATCCCATTTCTCAAGGCACCCTCAAGGATGGTATTTTCTGGTTCAGTTAACACATTCATACAGATGCCCTTCCTTCCTTAATCCGGGGATCCACTACCGAGTAGATAATATCACCAATCAAATTCCCGGTGAATACAAATATCGCACTGATTAAGACAATTCCCAATAATAGTGGAACGTCCCCCCGAAGTCCGGCCTGAACCGTTGCCTGACCTAAACCCGGGTAGGAAAAAACTTGTTCCGCCAGCACTGATCCCCCAAACAATTCACTAAAAGAAGCGAATTGCAACGTTACCGCTGGTAGCGCAATATTCCTTACACCGTGTTTCCATACCAGACCCAGACCCGACTCGCCGTTGGCTCTGGCAAACAAAATATAATCACTTTCCAATACATCCAGTAATTTTTGTCGGGTGTGCAGGGCGATGTTGGCAACCCCGACAATGCTTAAGGTCAGGGCTGGCAAAATCAGATGATAGATTTTTTCAGAAAGTGTCACGTTTTCAGATAGAACCCCTACCGGTACCCCCAGTCCAATGGGAAACCAGCCCAGCCAGACCGAAAAAATCATCAGTAGAATCAGGCCCAGCCAGAAGGTTGGGGTTGCCGCCAGGGTTAAGCAATACCATTTGATCGCCCGGTCAATCAGTTTGCCCTTATTCATCCCGGCAATGACGCCCATCAAAAATCCAAAAATTCCCGATAACAGCCAGGCTACCCCCATTAGAGCAAGTGAGGCGGCAAAGCGATTGCCAATTACCGTAAGAACCGGCGCCCGATAGATCATTGAGGTTCCAAAATCACCCTGAACAATGGCCCCGGCCCAGCTTAAAAATTGCTCAACTGGAGGCTCATCAAGCCCCCAGTTTTCTGCAATCTGTTCCCGCTGTTCTTCCGAAACCCGCATCATATCGGCACCGATATAGGCCTGAACCGGATCGATGGGCGAATTTTTAACCAGAATAAACGAAACAATACACAGCGCAATCAGCAAAGAAATCATTCGCAGGGCTTTGCCCGCTACATATTTTGCTGAGTTCATCTTTATTTTCGGTGCCATTCGGTGATATTCGCCGTAATTGGCCAACCGTGACCATGGGGCTCGGTGCGATTTTGACCGATGTCCAGACTGTCATCCACCAGGTAAAGATGATCAATATTAACCAACCAGGCCCAAGGAGCATCCCCCAAAGTACTGAAGCCCGTTTGTCCATCCCACTGGGCCTTTTTCCACAGTTCGTTGGCAGCGGCTTCATCGGTCGTAGCCAGCGCCTGATTCATATAGGCATCGACCTTATCATTTTTGTAGAAGGTGGGATCATTGGTCTCAATACCGGCGTTGCCGCTATAGTAAATATTGTACATCTCGATCGGGTCGTGGCTTCCCCAGCCAAATAGGACTGCATTTGAAAACATCAGCTTGTAAATTTCATCCCAGCTTTTTCCCTCCACATTGACTTTAATACCAACTGGTGCAAGCATATCCACCACAGATACTGCCAATGATTGTCTGACCTTGTCGGATGATGGATAGATCAGGGTGAACTCGGCTTTTACGCCATCTTTTTCAACGGTGCCATCACCGTCACTATCAACCCAGCCCCCATCGGTCAGCATCTTTTTAGCCCCTTCACTGTCACCATCGGTAATTGCTGTCTCAGTATTACCCCAAGGCAATCCATCACAGACCGAGTACGCTTCAGAACCATAGCCAAGTAATACGCCGTCGACCAGTTTTTGCCGATCAATGGCATAATTAATGGCTTTGCGAATAGTCAGGTCTGAGGTGACATCATTACCGATGGGGTAACCTTCGGCACTGGTGGTACCCGGTTTGACATAAGGCAGGGAAATGCCCCGATTGTCAACACTATCGACAGTCTTCAGGGTCATCCCATCGACTTTCTGGCTGGTCAGTGAGGGAACAATGGACGCCATATCCACTTGGCCGGCTTTAGCGGCGGCAAACGTCGCTTCTTCACTGAGATAAAGGAAAGTAACCTTCTTAAATTCAGGTTTAGTCCCATAATAATTAGCATTGGCTTCAACGATCAGCTGTTGACCCTTGTCCCATTGTACAAATTTATAGGGACCGGAACCCACCGGCTTCTGGGCATAGTCACTGCTGTAGCTGTCTTTGGGGACAATCCCCAGGGCAGCGGTTGTATAAAGAAAGGTTGACTGGGGTTTATTCAGCTTGAACTCGACGGTATAATCATCAATCGCTTTGGCACTGGCCATCACGCTTAAATCCACCACTGATCCGCTTTTGGCGGTTGTTTCGTAGGTGAATACAACATCGGCGGCAGTTAATGGGGTGCCATCAGAAAATTTCACATCCTTGCGGATCTGATAGGTCCATGTCAACCCATCGTCGCTGATGGTGTAACCGGTGGCCAAATCGTTCACGATATTCAGATCGTTGTCCCGGGTCAACAGGGTACTCTGAAACAATGGCGAACCATAGCGACCCCAACCGGTGGTGGGATCAAAACCGTCATCCGGTTCCCCACCAATGGCCAATACCAACTCATCTGCGGCCCGCTCTGTTTTTTTATCGGTTCCACCATTGCTGGCACAACCAGTTAGCATCATGGCAAACATCAGACAGACCAATCCTAAACATAATAATTTTTTCTTCATCTTTTCTCCTGTTTTCTTGTTTTTTTGCAAATTTGTATATAAAAAAACCATGAAAAATTCATCCCGCTGGGGATTGAAACCTTCATGGTTGCATTTTTGTTGCTATTGTCGCATTATCTGTGAATTTTTAGGGGCTGCTTAATTAAGACACTTTTTCGGTCAGAGAGACTTTCGTACCTGCTGGTTACAGTTATTTTCTTATCGATTTGACTGAAAAAAATAGTAATACCCTATTATTAGTCATTAAATATTGTTTGCATTGCGCAAAAAAAGCCATAAATGTGCTCACACAACATTCATGACTTTCAGTGATTTCATATCACAGTTATACGTTTTAATTGTTTAATTGGGTAACCTTGTTCGTATTAATAAACTGTTTAGAATTATACTTGTATAGAGTGGTTTTGTCAAGCACGCTAATTCCTTATACAATTCAAGGAATTAATACGCCTACTTCCGCCTTTACACCTTGTTTGTTTCTAACAGGACTTCTTCTCTTAGTCAAAGATCTCATGTATCAAAGCCTTCAATTCAGCATACATTGCTAAGCCTTCAAGGGGTGCCAATGCATCCAACACGCCCTGGTAATACCATGCCTGTTTTTCCTTGCCTCTAACAAAAATATCCCAGACGTCTTCCCCGATTCTTAAATAATCTGCTTTGACACTTCTTAAGTTGGCGAGCTTATCGGCACAGGCCAGCATCTGCATCTCCCGGGTTGCTTCATTCTTTAAAAAATTGATGGTATTCTGTTTGCGCGCTTCCCAGGGCAAGCGTTTATTTTCTGAGTCGGAGGCGACCAGATCGGCGACAGCCTCGCCAAATTCCCGACGGATTGTTGCGAGGCTGGTATCGGTATCTTCCACCGTATCGTGGAGCAAGCCAGCAATGATCAGGGCTTCATTTTCTTCTGGATCGACGGCTTCACCCAGAATTTTAGCAACCTCAAAGGGATGGGTGATATAGGGAACCTGAGAACCCTTGCGAAAATGACCTTCATGGGCTTTGGCCGAAAATTCAATGGCTTTTGATATTGACATAGACCCTCCTTGATTTTTAACGCTCATCAAACTAGTTCCAAAATGGAAAGTAACGATCAGAGCTTATTTAGAATTTTATCATAAACCACTTGCATATGAGCTTCGCTGACATAATCAGTCAGTTGATCGATGGCGATCCACCGGACCCCGCTGTTTTCATCCGGTTTTATGGCCAGCGGTTCGTCCTCGGAGGCCGAAAGCAAATAGGCCACTGATAAATGCAAATGGGCTGAAACTGGCTGATTATTTTTGAGATGACCAAAAACCGGTAAAACATCCAATGAAATAATGTCATCAGACATCGCTATCACCGTGTTTAATCCGGTTTCTTCTTTAGCTTCCCGGATTGCTACCTGAAGCAGATCCGCTTCGCCGTCAGCATGCCCCCCGGTCCAGGACCAAGACTGATAAATATTGTGGTAGATCATTAATAGTTTATCCCGTGATGCATTAAAAATCAAGGCAGAACTGGTCAGATGGGCGATTTTGTTATCCCGCAGCAAGACATCCGGATTATTATGAATAAATCGTAAAAAAGTCTGCTGATCGGCCAGTTCCTGAGCTGATCCGGGTTTAAATGCGGTAATGGCGGTTAAATAGTCCATGGGCACCTCACAAAAAGCACAAATTTTATTAATAGAAGCGACGTACCGGCTTCTTTCGGGCAATGGTAACTGGCTTATCGTCAGCCAGGGTTACCTTTCTGGGCCGCCCCTTGATGTTTCGGGTTTGCAGCTCTTTTAACACCTGGGGGCCTTTGTTGTTCAGGATTTCGACAAAGGTGGAAACATCAAGGATCGTGATCACGCCGATATCCGCTGCTGTCATCCCTTCCAGATTGCAGAGCGTTCCAACAATATCGACCGGCCGCATTTTGGTCTTTTTGCCAGCATTGATATGGATCTTGGTGATCTCCCGGGTCAGGTCATGGGCTTTATCCAGTTTTTCCTCCGGTTTTTCCTGCAGCTTTTCAATAAAAGCCGCTTTTAGCGAATGAACGGTTGCAAGCGTGGGACATTCTTTTTCAATAATTTCTTTATCGGTATAATTCTCAATATCTCTAAACAAACGGCCTTCTTTTGCCGAAACCAGGGTAATCGCTTTACCAGTGGTGCCCCGACGGCCGGTCCGGCCGATCCGATGAACATAGGTTTCCTTTTCCCAGGGCACATCAAAATTAATGACCAGCGAAATCTCATGAACATCAATCCCCCGAGCTGCCACATCGGTGGCAATCAGATAACGGAAAGCCCCCTTTTTAAAGCGCTGCATGACCAGGGTTCGATCATCCTGTTCCATACCGCCGTGAATCTTTTCACAGGCCTGATTATCCTTACCCAGCAGATTATAAATGGCATTGACCCGTTCCTGGGTATTACAAAAAATAATACAGCTGTCGGGGTTTTCCACCACCAGAATATCTTTTAAAATATCCAGCTTATCGTCGTGGCCGGTTTTATAAACAAACTGTTCAATCGCATCGGTGCGTTTGACTTCGGCCTCAATTTCAATGATTTGGGGATCCTTCATATATTTTTTTGACAACCGCTGAATCTCATTTTCCAGCGTTGCCGAAAACAGCATCGTCACCCGATTTTTGGGCATCTCATTGATGATTTCCTCAACCTGATCGATAAAACCCATATTCAGCATCTCATCGGCCTCATCGATGACCAGAAACCGGATCTCATCAGTCATAAAAGTGCCCCGTTCAATATGATCCATGACCCGGCCTGGGGTTCCCACCACCACATGGGTTTTCTGTTTTAGCTCTTTTTCCTGCCGACGGATCGGCGATTTCCCATATAGGGCGGACACCTTGACCCGCTTGAAGCGGCCGATGTTAAAAATATCCTCGTGAACCTGCAGGGCCAGCTCCCGGGTTGGGGTCAACACCAGGGCCTGAGGTTTGTTTTCTTCCCAGTCCAACAGTTCACAGATGGGAATCCCAAAGGCGGCCGTTTTACCGCTGCCGGTTTGGGCCTTACAGAGAATATCTTTTTTCTCCAAAGCAATGGGAAGCACGGCTTCCTGAACCTTGGTGGGGTTTTTGAAATTGAGTTTTTCGATGGCTTTTAGCAGCTCATCGCTTAATTGGTACTGGTTAAACTTTTTATTTATCACTTTTTTCTGCTTTCTATTTTTATTATAAACTGATTTTAATCCATTTAAAAAGCTGTATCCACTGGGAATTCTCAGAAGATACAGCCGCTTGATTACTTGACATTTAATTATAAACTAAAATTAAACAATGTACAAGTTTTATTATTGTGTCATTTACTCTGTTTTAGCAACGCTTGACTGTTTCCCTGACTGCTTCATCATCTCATAGGTCAGCTGCAGATGTAAAAAAGTCTGGTAATGATCCAGCTCACCCCCCATAACTTCTTCCATTTTCGTCAACCGATATTGCAGGGAACTGCGGTGCAAATGCAGTTCTTTGGCAGTCTGAGCTTGAGAACGGCCGTTTTTCATGTAACAATACAGGGTTTCCACCAGATTCGCGCCCTTTTTACAATCATACAACTGCAGTCTAGCAAGGGCGGGATGACCAAACGCCTCACTGTTTTCCAAGTTCGCAATCACATCCATCAAATGAGCAAAGCGGTAACGGTCATATAAAAAAATCCTATCCTCCCGTTCCGATTTCAGACCCAAATCGATGGCCGTCAGTGCTTCCTGATAGGATTTTCTGATCTGCTTAATATCAGAGCCGTCATCACTGACTCCAAGAACCATTTGTGAATCCTGCAGCCAGTTTTCAATCTCAGACAAACCCTGTCCGCTAAACTCTTGGCTGCAGTCATTGGCCAGCATGACAATATTATTTTGATGAATAATGCAAATGGTATTTTTGATCAGACTGATGATTTTTTTCCTTAAAAACGTGAGCTCATAGTGGTTTCGATTATCATGTCGGGACTTTAAAACCACGATAAAAAAGTTTTCTGGAAACACAATATCGACATAATTGACAACTTTTCTCAGTTCATTTTCAGAATGATGGCTGCCGGTTAGAATTTCGGCGAACAGGTAACCCAGTTTGACTCCTTCATTAATAATCAGGGTCTGGTTTTTCTGAATCTCCATAATCAGAATATCACAGAAAAATTCGATCGTCGCTTTGGTCCCGATTGAAAATGGGCGCTCCGTTTCAAAAACAGTCACCAATCCTATTTTTTTATTGTGGCTGTTTAGATTCATGGTGCAAAATGAATGCGGATAGAGTGCATTTCCAGAAAAGAAAACCGGTCCTTTCTGATTCTCTGTTTTTTGAACCAGGTCTTTCATATAATAAAAGTCATTGACCGAACTGGAAATATAGCCGTCCTCAATGCCATTTTCGACAATATGCCGCCATTCGTCCGGCTGTTTTAAATCACAGTCGGTTCGGGCCAACACCTTAAAATCAGCATCGGCCACATAAAGCGGATTGCCGAGAATCGAAGTCATGGCGTTGATGATTTCAGTCAATCCTCTGTTGTCGGTAATCCGCTTGATCATTTCAGTATAGATCTGGTGATATTCGCCAATGATGTCGGCAGTCCTTTCAAATAATATCTCCATGTCCTCGTTTGATCGAAGTAAAGCCAAATCGATTTTTTGAACCTTGTGAATTTCAAGCGAATGGGACGAATCGGCCAGGCAAATCAGTTGGGATGGCAGATGATTCGAATCAATCTGTTGTAATACTGCTACTGAGCCCAAATATAAAACTCCCGGTTGATACCCCTGTTCCGAAGGTTTGAGCAAACGGACACTCGAAAACCCCAGCTGATCGCCGGCGTGACCCTCAACATATTCATAAGGATACTCGTTTAATTGATCCAGAATCATCGATAGTTTGATTTTCATTTTTAGCCGTTCCTTTCGGTTCTTTTTTCTTTGAATTAGTTTATCATGTTTAAAATTCTTTATCGTATAAGTAATTGTCGAAATTCCGGCCCGCATTTTCCGCCATTGGTGTGATGCTTCAAGGGCGTCACTGTTGTAAAATTTAGCTATCTATAAAAATTGAAGGAGATTGTCATTATGCCAGAATTAAAGTATAAACATCTGTTTGAACCCATCAAGCTGGGAAAGACGCTTTTTAAAAACCGGATCTTTTCTGCACCCCAGGATTACCCTGGTTTAACTAGTGACCGATTTTTAACCGAAGAAGCCGCCTATTTTTATGAACGCAAAGCCCTGGGCGGTTTTGCTTCTGTCTGTGTTGGCGATATGATCATCGATGGTGATTATGGACGCAGCCATCCCTTTCAAATGCGAGGCAACGATATTCTCGGAAAAGTGAATTTGACCCGGGCCAGTACCGCCATCACCCGGCATGGCGCCGTTGCCGCCATTGAGCTCTGTCACGCCGGACAAAACGCCAATCTTGGTTTGATGCCGGTTACTCCGGGCTTTATCTACGGCACTGTTGATGGGATTAGAGAAGATGGGGTGGAAATCCGCGCCATGCAGGATGAGCAAATTGATGCGATGATCCAAAAATACTGCGACGCTGCCTCATTTGCCCGCCAATGCGGATACAACATGATCACCCTCCACGGCGGTCACGGCTGGCAGATGCATCAATTTCTTTCGCCCCGGGACAACAAACGGACTGACAAGTGGGGCGGTTCAGTAGAAAACCGGATGCGTTTTCCGGTGGCTGTTATCGAAGCCATTCGTAAACGGGTCGGCCCGGATATGCCCATTGAATTTAGAATGAGTGCCACCGAATGTCTGCCGGATGGTTACGATCTTGATGAAGGAATTAAAATTGCCCAGCTATTAGATGGTAAAGTTGAGATGATCCATGTTTCGGTAGGTCATCATGAAATTGATGCGGCGGCCATGAAAACCCATCCCACCATGTTCTTGCCAGATGGTTGCAATACATCCTATGCCGCTGAAATTAAAAAACACGTCAAAACCGCAGTTGGTACAGTTGGCGCCCTGACTGATCCCGAAATGTTGGAAGAACTTATCGCTTCCGGCCAGGTCGATGTGGTCAATCTGGGCCGTCAAACCCTGGCTGATCCGGATCTGCCAATCAAAGCCCGACTGGGACGAGCCGATGAGATCAACCCCTGTCTACGCTGTTTTTACTGCTTCTCTAACAGCACCATCGACGGCGTTTTCTACTGTGCCACCAATCCCGAAATCGGTCGGGAACAAGCCAGTCTGACCACCCCATTACCGGCTCATAAAAAGACGGTGCTGGTTGCCGGCGGCGGTGTCGGCGGGATGCAGGCTGCTCTGACGGCTGCCAAACAGGGACACCGGGTGATTCTCTGCGAAAAAACCGATCGTCTCGGCGGGGCGCTGCTCTGTGAAGAAAAAATCCCCTTCAAATCAAACCTGGACACCTATCTTAAACGGCAGGCACTGAAGATATCCCGGGCTGCCATTGAAGTCCATTTAAACACCACCATTACCCCGGAACTGGCCGAATCCATCCATCCCGACGTGATCATTGCCGCTATGGGCGCCCGGCCGCTGGTTCCCAATATCAAAGGCATCGACAGCCCCAAAGCCATCGGGGCCGAAGAAGTCTATTATCATCCGGAGCAAGTCGGCCAGCATGCCGTTATTATGGGTGGCGGACTGGTCGGTCTGGAATTGGCCATCTTCCTGTCAAACCAGGGCCGTGACATTACCATTGTCGAAATGGCATCCAGCACCATTGCCACCCCACCACCAGTTGAAGGCACCTCCAATCGAATGGGCGGTTTAATGGAATTACCTGGTGGCTTCCCGCTGGTTCACGGCGTGGCGCTGGGCGATGAACTGACCCGTCACCCCAATATCAAGCTTTGTGTTTCCACCAAAGCCCTGGAAATCTCTGATGCCGGATTGACTGTGGAAGATGCTGCCGGCGTCCGCACCATCCCCACCGATACAGTTATCTACGCTATCGGACAGAAACCGCTCCGGGAAGAAGCCCTGGCCCTTTCGGCTTGCGCCCCAGAATTCTACCAGATTGGTGACTGCGTCACCCCGAAAAATATTTATGATGCGACCTCGGCAGCTCATCAGGTGGCCTGTGATATTGGCCGATATTAAAGCGATTAATCCCTGATTAACTATTCAATTCCCGGAAGTTCATATGGTGGCACAGATAATACGCCGGTATTATTCGTGCCATTTATTGATTGAGGCGATATCCCGTGTATACAACACTTGTTTCCTGAAAATATGGAAAGTTTTTGGTTATTCAAAAAACCTTGCAGTAATCTACAAGGTCTTCTGATCAACTCCATATTAGTTTTTTTAGAATCTCAGATGCTAATACAATGCTGTTTTGATTGTATAGCATTTGATTAAGCTTCAGTTGAGGTTCGGCTGCCAATCCGATGGTTTTCGAGATCCTGGAAGATTTTCCGGACGGATAAAGGTTTTCTACCCGTTAACATTTCAAAATCGCCCGAGCAGGCGTTCATTTGTTCCAACCGGAGGGCCCGGCCAAAGGTTACCATCCCATCTGAGCAGAAAGGAAAGCTTTTAGCAGATTCTGCCCATTCCCCTTCAGTACTTCGGGGTACCCCAATAGCGTCAAAAAAGGCGTACATCTCGTCATCACTGATCTCCGTATAAGTCACCTTTTTACCGGTTACTTCACTGCCGATTTTACAAAACTCAGCAATCGTAATCGCTTCCAGTCCGCTGATATCATAGATTTTGTTGTTTTCACCGGCACCGGCGGCAACACAGGCGGCGGCTTCGGCACAATCATCTCGGGCAATAAAGGCCATGTGTCCATTGCCCATATTATTTTTTAGAACCCCATCTTGTTCCACGGTCTCTTCGAATGCTGAAACCATGGCTTCGGCATACTGAGAGTCGCGGAGAATAATCGTATCAATATCCAAGCTTTTCAGGTAGGCTTCGGTCACCTTATGATCGGAGACTTCATAGGTATTGCAATCTTCTTCGCCGGCACCAACAATTGAGGTATAGATGATTTTTTTGACCCCTACTTCGACGGCAGCATCAATAGCTGTTTTGTGGGCTGCTCTTCGTCGGTCCCCGACAAATGGCATCGAAATCAGCAACAGCACATCCCCACCGGCAAATGCTTTTAACAAGGTCTCTTTATTAAAAATATCAGCATAGCGGGTATCAATTCCCTGGTCCTGATACTGTTTGATCACCTCCTGATTGGGGGTTGTAAAAATCAGTTGATCCTTGGCCACCTTTCTCATAATACTTCTTGCTGCGGTTCCGCCAAAATTACCGTCAACACCGGTCATAATTATTTTTTTCATCCGATTCGTTCCTCCTTGTTTGTTATTTATCTAACTAAGGCAAGTATACCGAATCGTTTCTCAAAAAGATAATGCCAAGAGTCAAAGATGACCATCAGCTTTTCTTATGGTCTCAATCCGTCTTGATGAGTAAATCCATAAATTCATTAATGAGAGGATTCTTTTCATTCTTATTTCGGGCCATACAGAATTCTGAATGATGATGGGTTTCGGTCAGTTTTATCTGGTGGATGCCCGATGCCTCAGTCAACACTTCTTCGGAAATAATAGCAACGCCTTTATTGGCGCTGACCAGTAAAATCAGCTCATCAAAATTGTCGACTTCTTTTAGAATATTGGGTTTAAAGCCATCCAGCTCGCAACTCTTAAAAAAGGATTCATGATATTTGGGACCATAGGTTTTTGAAAAGATGATCAGCTCTTCAGATTTTAATTCATTTCCATATATTTCAGCACGATCATGCCAGGGGTGACTGGTTGACACGATCACGCACAAGGTACTGGTGAATAATGTGGTGATCTCAATCTGCGGATAAATTTCAATTTCGTTGGCCAGCCCGAACATGATATCGATTTCACTGTTCCTTATTTTTTCAGACAGTTCTCGAAAACTGAGTTCGCACAGTTCCAAATTCACTTCAGGATGACAGGCAACAAATTTACTTAACACTTCCGGCAAAAACCGTTTTTCGACGGGTCCGGATATCCCGATTCTTAAGGACCCCGAAAAACCGTTGTTTAACAACTTCGCCTTTTTCACGGCTTGTTGATAATCCGCAATAATTTGCTTACTGGACTCATAAAAGGCTTTGCCCGCCAGGGTCAGCGAGGGCCGGTAACCGGATCGATCAAATAATAAAAAATCCAGTTCCTGTTCCATTGCGGCAATTTGCTGGCTCATAGCTGTCTGGGAGACAAAGCATTCCTGAGCTGCTTTGGTAAAACTGCCATGTTCAACTGCCGCAATGAAATACTCCAATTTTCTGAAATCCATTTATCCACCTCGCTGGAATGCTCATCATTAATTGCATTTATTGTCAATTCTATCACTCATTTGATTTTAAGACAACATTGATTTCAAAGTAGTGTTTGTTCAAACCCTTGCTAAATGAATCCTTTTTATCATCCGTATCAATTATCGAATGTTGTTTGCACATCATTTTTTCTTAAGTTTCGATTCTCATTTGTAAAGAAGAAAAGACTATATACCATACCAATTAGCATAACAGCCGTTACTCCTAAAAATGTTACTTGAAAATTGAATCGCTCAATAACGATTCCCCAAACTGCGCCACCTAAACCATAGCCTAGATCCATTGACAGCCAAAATGTGGCACTGGCAGCTCCGCGCCTATTTCCATCGACATTTTTTAATGCGCTGGTATTTAAAACGGTGGTCGTTATCCCGATGCAAAAGCCATATGCTGCTCCAATGCTAATAAAAACAATTTGATTTGATACGAATATCATCGCCACTGTCGAAAAAATACCGCAGATAAATCCAGCGGTCAATGTCGGAACCGGTCCATACTTATCAAACAATTTACCGATAAACAGACGTGTCAATATTGAAGCCACCGCAGAAACAATGAAAAAAACAGCCGTTACACTTTCAAACCCTTTGCTGATGGCGAATAGCGTGGCAAACACGACGATACTGGCCATTGCAAAACATATCAAAAATTCGGTAATCGACGCACCCAGGGCCTTTTTTTCGAAATATCGCCAAATACCCGTATACTGGTTAACAGATGTATTTTCTACGATGCTCTGTGGCTGATAGCTGGTAAAATAATCATCACGTCGAAAGATAACCGTTAAACATGCTACTGCAAGAATCAACAGCCCACCAAGAATAAACATCAGAAAATAATTACCACCTGATATCAGGTATAAACCAAATGTTGGTCCGAGTGCCATTGCCAAAGACATAGCTAAAGTATAATAACCGATCCCTTCGCCGAACCGATTTTGGGGAATAATATCTGCAACTGCAGCAGCCGTAGCGGTATTTACCGCTGCATAGCCGATGCCCTGTACCAGTCGCAACACCGGAAGCGCCCCAAAATAAGGCAAAAATGCACAAAGTATTACCGATCCAAAAAAGATCAGCTCCCCAGTCAGAATAACTACAAAACGACCTTTTTTGTCCGCAAGATAGCCACTACCCAGACGAGAAATGACAGCTGAAGCACTAAAACATAACATCAAAACTCCACTAAAAGCAGTGTTCCCTCCAATATGATTCACATATAGTGACATGACATTGTTTAACATAAATAAAACCGTCGTAACAATTAAAGATGTCAAGCAAAAAACGATAAACAAAGTGCTCCAGAGTTTACTCTCCCCGTTCCCTTTTATCTGATTTTTCATGACTTTTTCTGTTTGCAAAATAGCATCCTCCTTTTGAACTTATTTATATAAATATTCAACTCATTAATTAGACCAGTCTATATATTTTAAGCAATAAAAAAACACCTATTACTGATCACTAAAATAATGATTTAATAAAATACTGATCTGCTTACTTACAGCTATCAAATCTGTATCATTCTTTTGTGTAACCGATATTGTAATCGCCCCTTCAATCATTGCTAGAATAATCGCACTCAATTCCTGGGCTATTTCTTTGGGTAATCCATTTTCAATTAGCTTTTGTGCATAGATGTTTTTAAATGCATAAAAAGCGTCTTTGCAGGCTTTTCTTAAAGGCTCACTCGATAGATGGGTTTCTAAAGCTAATAAGCCAATCGAAACATTTTGCACCTTACCTTCTTCTAAACTTTCTATGATGCATTTGATATTGTATTGTATCGCTTCAATCGGATTGGAATACTCATCTAACGCTTTTTGTATTTGTGTTTGAATAAATTGACTTGCCAATTTTACGGCTTCTAGCGCCAGCTCTTCTTTTCCATCAGGAAAGTAGTAGTAAAGCGAACCTTTGGGCGAGTTGCTTTCTTTCAAGATTTCATTTAATCCTGTCGCATTATAGCCTTTAACCTGAAATAGCCTTGATGCAGATGCGAGAATTTTTTCTTTCGATTCAGTATTATTTTTCATTTACTAAGTACTCTCCTAAACACAGAATTATAACGACCGGTCTATACATCATTATAAATTGTACTTGAGCTGCTGTCAATAGCCAATCTACCTAAGATTTTATATGAGTAGAAGTTGATAGGCTTATGAAAACAACTCGTTTTACAAAATAATTAAAACACATTATGATTGTAAGTATAAATTTCGAAATTTAATACACCATGCTTGAATCGGCCGATAATATTAGTGATGGTTTTCTCATCTTGGTCGCCCAAGTACGTATAGCTCCAACTAGTCGACAAATTTTTCACAGTGAAACACAACAAAGAGTACATTTATCTTGCAAAAGGTTTTAAACATATTGTGAGATTCATGAAATGAAAGGAATGATTACAGCTATGAAAACATATAAAGAGGTTATAGGTGAAATTCTTTATCCAGTAATGACTGGTCAGCAGACACCGATTAGCGTTTCTGTAAACGATAGCGGCCAAAAAATGGCCGGTGTCAAAAGCAGTTTGCTATATTACGATGCAGATGCAAATGTCGAGCTCGCTTGCCTGACCGGTGAATATTATCGTGTCCTGCCGATGCCATTTGCTGATGCCTACAATTATGAATCGGAAGCAATGGGACAAAAGATCGATTGTTCTGAATTTGGCGTGCCCGATAATGATCAAGAACATCCATTAATTAAAAACGAAGCGGATTTTGACAAGATCAAGTGGCCCGATGAACCACTAAAAAGTGGACAAATTCCGACTCACATCAAAACCCTTGAATTAATGGAAAAATATACTGGATTACCGACCATGGTTTATCGGGGTATCGCCTCACCCTTTAGCGTTGCATGTGCGATTTGCAGTTTTAAAGCAGTGAACAAAATGGTCCGCAGAACGCCTGAACTGTTGCACGTCTTGCTTACCAAGATCACCGATGAGATAACCGTTCCTTACATAAAGGCAATTGCTGATCGCTTTCCTGGTATTAACATCAAACTCGCTGATGCCTGGGAGCTGGTACCCAACGTTTCACCACAGGTCCAGGAAGAATTTGCTTTTACATATTTTAATCGTGTCATAAGTGCAACAAAAGATCTGAATTGTTCCATCGATTTTTATAACTCATATGGTGAAAAATACTTTGCTGATCCCAAAGCTTATCTGAAACGGAAATTGGATTACACGAGTACCATTCACTTGTCCGGTTCCTACGGTGATGATGTTCCCTATTCCGTTTATCATGAAACCGTCCTTGAAACCGGCGCAGCCATCTGGGCCAGTATCAGCGCCAGTGATATCTTTGCTGGACCGCCAGCGGTCATCATCGAAAAAGTACGCCGTCTGGTCGCTGAAACAAGACTTGGTGTCGACCCCAGCAAATACATACTTGTGGGCTTAGCTGGAACATCAAGACCAGAACATATCAAAGCTACCATCGATGCTTTCAACACCTTCAGTCAACTTCCGGTTCCTGAGGATTTCAGCAAAATTCAAGTCGACTATCAACCGATCGAAATGAGTTTTGAAACATTCGTCAAAAACAAGGCCAAAGAAAACCCTGACGGCTACACCTTTAAGTGGCTGGATGATGCAAAATTTTAAAATTACCAAAGGAGATTATTATGATAGATTTAGTATTACTTAATCAATCCCTAGCGGATTTAGATGAAGATAAAGTATTTGAACTGCTTGAAACCTTTATGGCTACTAACCCCACTGAAGAAGAAGCGTTAAAAGCGATTGCTGCTTGTCAGGAAGGTATGGCAACAATTGGTCAAAAATTTGAAACGGGTGACTATTTTGTCAGCGACTTAATGTTTTCAGGCGAATTGCTTACCGATGCGATTAACATATTAAAACCAGCCTTAAGTGGCGAATCATCTAAAAAAATGGGCACGATTCTGCTTGGTACCGTTTATGGCGATTTGCATGATATCGGAAAAAACATCTTCAAGAGTATGGCCGATGCCGCCGGTTTTGAAGTTGTCGATATCGGAATCGATGTATCCATTGATGACTTTGTCAAGCATGCAAAAGAACTCAAACCAGATATTATCGGTCTGAGTGGTGTCCTGACCCTGGCAATCGATTCTATGAAAGACACTGTTGATGCGTTTAAAGCGGAAAATATCGATGCCAAAATAATCATTGGCGGTACTCCCGTTAATCCTACAAACTGCGATTATGTCGGTGCTGATGCATTTACGACGAATGCCGCCGAAGGCGTTAAAATTTGCAAAAGTTGGATCTAGGAGAATAACATGATTTTTATCGGAGAAAAAATAAACGGTACCATCCCACCTGTAAAAGAAGCGATTGAACAACGAAACGCTGCCTTTATTGCCGATCGGGCCGTTAAACAGACAGAAGCTGGCGCTGATTTTATCGACGTGTGTGCCAGCACCGCCCCAGAATTTGAGATTGAAACCTTGAAGTGGTTAATGGAAGTGGTTCAGGATGCGACCGATACCCCTTTATGCATCGATAGCCCAAATCCGCGTGCCATCGAAGCCGTTTTCAAGTATGCTCAAAAACCCGGAATGCTTAATTCCGTTTCCGAAGAAGGCGATAAATGTGAAGTACTATTTCCTTTAATGGAAGGCAATGACTGGCAAGTTATCGGATTGACCTGTGATAATAATGGGATTCCGAATGATCTGGAAACCAAATTAAAAATCACCAAATCAATGGTCGAAAAAGCCGCTAAATACTCCATCACGCCCGATCGAATCCATATTGATCCCTGTGTTATGGC
>MTLE01004480.1_pt1 | contig 20305 bp, 18 predicted proteins | sample 1982461 | NCBI WGS metagenome assembly MTLE01 (sample SAMN05712605, study PRJNA340218) | biofilm metagenome | isolation source: sample SPL anode biofilm adapted to -200 mV | place: USA | collected 2012-02-03
TTGAAACTGGCCAATGAATACAAGAACCTGCTGGCCAAAATGGATTCGGACGTATCGACAATGATTGACGAAGGAGTAGCTACCAAATCGGACGGACTGAAAGTGAAGGTAAAACTGAACGAAGCAGACGTCATGGCCACAAAAGCAGAAAACGGATTGAGTTTATCGCGTATGGCGCTGAATCAGCTTTGCGGAATGCCGCTGGACTCGGTTTTCAATCTCGAAGATGAAAGTTTACAGTATGAAACGACAGCTCCTTCGCTTGTTCCTGTAGAACAGGCGCTGAACAATCGCCCCGAAATAAAAATGCTGACACAAATGGAAAACATTGCCAAATCCAATCAAAAGCTAATGTTTTCGCGGTTTTTGCCTACCGTTGGATTGACCGGCGGGTATATGGTGACCAATCCGAATGTATACAACGGTTATGCCAATGAATTTGGCGGAATGTTCACGTTCAGCGTAGTGGCTCACGTGCCTTTATTCCATTTCGGAGATAATATTCACACACTGAATGCTGCCAAAACTCAATACAGAATTGCCAGTATGGAACTGGACGACGCGAAAGAAAAAATTCAGCTTCAGATTAAGCAAAATTCGTATAAAGTGGCTGAAAGTCTGAAAAAAGAAAAAGCTACTCAGAAAAATATAGATGCTGCTCAGGAAAATCTGAAAAATGCAACGGACGGTTTTGAGGAAGGTGTTATTACCTCGACCGATTTACTCGGAGCTCAAACTGCCTGGTTATCGGCAAAATCAGAAAATATCGATGCCAGAATCGATGCCCGCCTGTGCAACCTGTATCTCAAAAAATCTTTAGGAACACTGGAAGCGCCTTCTTACAATAGTTCATCAACAAAAAAATAAAAATCTACTCAGAATAAAAAATTTACAGCAATGAAAAAGAACAATAAAGAATTAAGAATAGGATTGATAGGACTGATAATTATCGTTGTACTGGTTTTCATCATCGGATTGTATGTTTATAAACCGGAACCGGTTATCATTCAGGGAGAAGCTGTTGCTTCAGAAGTACGCATTTCGGGAAAAGTTCCAGGACGAATTCAGCAATTTTTGGTCGAAGAAGGCAGCATGATTCATGCCGGCGACACTGTAGTGGTAATTAACAGTCCCGAATTATACGCCAAACTAAATCAGGCTACCGCAGCCGAGGCAGCCGCATTAGCACAGGACAAAAAAGCCAATAAGGGCGCCCGCAAGGAACTAATTGCCGGAGCGTATGACATGTGGCAAAAAGCGTTGGTTGGAGTGGATATTACTAAAAAATCGCTGGATCGTGTTCAGCGATTGTACGACAAAGGCGTTATTTCCGCACAAAAACGCGACGAAACCGAGGCGCAATACAAAGCTGCCGTGGCCACTGCCAATGCTGCCAAATCGCAATACGACATGGCCATGAACGGAGCAGAAAGCGAAGACAAAGAAGCTGCAACGGCTATCGTTAACCGGGCAAAAGGTGCTGTTCAGGAAGTGGAATCGTACCTGCAGGAAACCACGCTTATTTCACCTATAGATGGAGAAGTGAGTGAAATTTTCCCGCAACGTGGCGAACTTGTCGGTACAGGCGCTCCGATTATGAATATTGTGGATATGAATGATATCTGGTTCAGTTTCAACGTTCGGGAAGATTTGTTGAATGACCTGAAAATGGGAAGCACTTTTACCGTAAAAATTCCGGCTCTGAACAACGAAACAGCCGAAGTAAAAGTAACTTACATCAAAGCGCTCGCTTCGTATGCCACCTGGAAAGCCACAAAAACTTCCGGACAATTTGATGTAAAAACATTTGAAGTCAGAGCCCGTCCAGTAAAGAAAATAGCCGATTTACGCCCCGGAATGACGGCTTTGATTGAAAAAGATTTAAAATAACCGTTCCAACTTTTGAATGAAAATCATGTCATCAAATTTATATAAACTGATAGCTAAGACATTCCAACGCGAATTGAAACGAATAGGCCGAAATCCGGTTTACTTCATTTCCACGGTCGTTGTCATGGGCTTTTGTTATCTGTTTTTCTTCACGCTTTTCGACAAAGGACAGCCTGAAAAAATGCCTGTTGCAGTAGTGGACATGGATAATTCATCGCTTTCGCGGGAATTTATCCGGAATCTGGACGCCACTCAACAAGCAAAAGTGACGGAACATTTGGCCAATTATACCGAAGCCCGCCGGGAAATGCAAAAAGGAAATATCTACGGTTTCGTGGTTATCAACCGTCATTTTGCATCGGATATATTGGCCAACCGGCGACCAAAACTCACTTTTTACGTGAACGACGGATATCTTGTAGCCGGCTCGCTGTTGCTTAAGGACATAACTTACATGACCGAACTGACCGGTGGCGCCGTAAAACAGCAAATGTTGCTCGCCAGAGGATTTGAAAACAGCCGGATTATGGGAATTATTCAGCCCATAAACATCGATACGCATTTGGTTGGAAATCCCTGGGCCAATTACGGCGTATATTTGCTGAATGTTTTGCTGCCCGGTGTTTTGCAGTTAATGATTCTGATGCTCACCGTTTTTGCTATTGGCACAGAACTGAAAGAAAGAACATCCAAACACTGGATGGAAGAAGCCGGAAATTCATTCACCGCTGCGCTGACGGGAAAACTCCTCCCCTACACGCTGATTTTTACCGCGTTGGGAATCATTGCCGATTTACTATTGTACGGTTACATGCATTATCCGATGAACGGAAGTCTGGGTTGGATGTTTCTGACTACTTTTCTGTATGTACTCGCTTATCAGGCTATTGGAATTCTGATTATCGGAACAACACCGGTACTTCGGGATGGAGTTACCCTGACAGCTTTCTACGGATTGCTCGGATTTACGTTTGCAGGCTTTACTTTTCCGATTGAACAATTGCCGTACCCGTTCAGGATATTCAGTGAGCTTTTCCCGATTCGGCATTTCTTCAAAATTTACGTAAATGAAGCGCTGAACGGATTAAGCATTGGTTATTCTGTTCCACAATTGCTGGCATTGCTCGCATTTCTGTTCGTGCCGATGTTGGTGTTTGTCCGGCTAAAGAAAGCGGTTGTTTATCAGAACTATCCAATTAAATAAATTATTGAAAAATGAGAAATTCAAGACAAAACGAGTCATTAATTGTTCGGTTCATATCGAATATAATGGCTATGTTTCATATATTTATCGACGAGATAAAAGGAATTTTCAAAGATCGTGGCGTAGTGATTATCGTTATGCTGGCCACGCTGGTTTATCCGTTGCTGTATTGCTCACTTTACAAAAACGAAACACTGATTGATGTTCCGGTTGCCGTGGTGGACGATTCCCACAGCAGTTTGTCCGACAAACTGATACGTGAAATGGATGCCACTCGCGACCTGCAAGTGACGGCACATCTGCAAAATATGCAGGAAGCTCAGCAATGGTTCAACGAAGGAAAAATTCATGGAATCATTTATATCCCCAACGATTTCAGCAAAAAAATTCATCGAGGCGAACAGGCCAACATCTCTGTTTACAGCGATATGAGCAGCTTTTTGTATTACCGCGCCATGGTTCTGGCAACCAATTATGTCACGCCGGATATGGGCGAAAAAATTCAGGTAGAACGCTTGAACGCGCAGGGAATTACAGGCGAGCAGGCCGAAATCATTGCCGATCCGGTTCCTTACGAAAGTACCATTCTTTTCAATCAGGGAATGGGATTTGCCAGTTTTCTAATGCCGGCCATTCTGATTTTAATCATTCATCAGACTCTGTTTTTCGGCATCGGAATGGCAGCAGGAACTGCACGTGAAGAAAACCGCTTTCACGAGTTGGTTAGTTCCAATGTACATCGGGGCGGTATTTTTCGTGTCATTATTGGAAAAAGTCTGGCATTTTTCGTGCTATATCTTTTCTGGTCGGTGTACATTATCGGATTTATTCCCGATTTATTCAATCTGCCGCATATCGGAAATCCGCTGACGCTACTGGAATTTATGGTTCCGTTTTTACTGGCAACCATTTTCTTTTCGCTGACGCTTTCGGTTTTCAATCCGACCCGCGAAACACAAATGACCGTGCTGCTTTTCTTTTCGTTGATTTTATTGTTTCTGAGTGGAATTTCGTGGCCACAATCGAATATCAACGGCTTTTGGAAAATATTCAGTTATCTTTTCCCGGCCACTTTCGGAATTCAGGGCTATATAAAAATCAACACGATGGGAGCCGGAATTGACGAAATACGGTTCGAGCAAATTGGGTTGTGGATTCAAACAGCGGTGTATTTTGCTCTGGCAAGCGTGGTTTATTTCTGGCAAATCAGAAAAAGCAGCAAAAAAAACAAAAAGGAAATTAAAGCCTGAACTATTTTATTTCGTTTATTTGAAAAAGGTGCAAGTCTGTTTATATCTTACAGGCTTGCACCTTTAAATTTCATTGTGAATTCAAATTTAGAAAAACATTGAAAAATTTGCTGCAATTGAGTTACAAAAAATGAAATTTTATCTCTATTGTTCAGGAACAATACAACAACATTCCCTCAAAGTCAAAATCATTTAACAATTCTGATTAACGACCTATTTTTTCTGAATACAAATTAAGATTTTGGGTCAATTGCGTTAAAAACTGATAATCTGTAGGTAAACAGTGAAGTGTATTTGTAATTTAATCATTAAAAAAATTTATCTTTGCTGTCTCTTAAAATGTGAATAATTTCATAATCAATAAAATGAATAAAACCATAAAATCCTGTTTTCTTATTGCATGTTTAACTGTAACCTTTCTAACCAGTGCACAAACCTACAGAGTTGAAGTTGGCTACAACAATCCTCAATTATCAGGAAACAGCTTGAGTTCTACTTTTTATAATGGAATAAGACTTGGCGGTACTGCGGAATTTCAACTGAAAAACAATTTCAGCTTACTTACCGGTGCGCTTTATAATTTTGTGTATTCCAATAAAGTTCAGGGATATCCAAGTGATGCAACCGTAACTTATGCAACTACCGGTCACATGATTGACATTCCTGTCAGATTGATATATACTTATCCACTTACAAAAGATCTTAAAATTTTTGGATTTGCAGGGCCAAAACTCAATATCGGATTGGCACAAACCATGAAAATCACATCTACTCAAACTTATGATTCTTCAAATCCTTATTATGTTCTTCCGGGTACATTTAATTTATACGGTGATTCAGGTTCATTGCAACTGAACAGAATGAACGTACAGATTGGTCTTGGTGGAGGTATTCAATGGAAAAGATACCAGATTAAATCGGGTTACGATTTTGGAATCAATAATTTGAACAGACTCAGCACAGGTAATCTGTACCAAAATGGCTGGTATATTTCATTCGCTTACCAGTTCTGATTAAAAGTATTTCAGATTATTCAGACTTATATTAAGGCTAAATTCGAAACCGGATTTAGCCTTTTTTTCTTTTTGTAGTGTTTGGTAATAATTAACATACAAAACATTAATTTTCATTAATATAGCATTTATTGACCTTTCATTATTAATTATTAATTACCTGATATGCCTTTAATTTATGCGATTATGATTATTTTTGCATAAAATTCAGTAAAACAAGATTATTCTGTACATGCAATTATATTCCATTTATCAGCAACACCCCGAAATTTGCACTGATAGCCGGGTATGCCCGCCGGGATCAATATTTTTTGCGTTAAAAGGTGAAAAATTTAATGCTAACGCTTTTGCATTATCAGCGCTTGAAAAAGGCTGTTCGTATGCCGTAGTGGATGAAGCTGAATTTGCGATTGATGAGCGGTTCATTCTCGTGGACAATGTATTGGAATCATTGCAAAAACTTGCTACATATCACCGTAAAAAACTCGGAACAAAGATTATTGGAATTACCGGAACCAATGGCAAAACAACATCGAAAGAATTAATCGCATCTGTTTTAAAAGAAAAATATAATATCCTGTACACTCAGGGAAATCTGAACAATCATATCGGAGTTCCGCTTACACTTCTAAAATTGAGCGCTGAACATGAAATGGCCGTGATAGAAATGGGCGCCAATCATCCGGGAGAAATAAAAATACTGGCTGAAATAGCCTGCCCCGACTACGGGATTATCACCAATGTAGGAATGGCTCATTTGGAAGGATTTGGTTCTTTTGAAGGTGTAAAGAAAACCAAAGCTGAGTTATACGATTATCTGCAGAAAAATGAGAAAGATGTTTTCATTAATGCAGACAATGAGAATTTAGTGGAAATGGCACTCAAATCCGGATTCAAAATTGAGAGCAAAAATGTACACTTATACAGTCTGAATCATAAAGACTCAAAGAATGAAGTTTCGGGCAAAGTTTCAAAATGTTCACCTTTTCTGGAAATGGAATGCAAAATAGGGAACAATCCGGAGTTTGAAATACAAACAAAATTAGTAGGAGTTTACAATGCAGAGAATATTCTGGCAGCTGTTACCATTGGCAGTTATTTTGGGATAGATCAAAAATCAATTAAACAGGGTTTAGAAAATTACGTTCCGAAAAATAACCGTTCGCAACTAACTGAAACAGAGCACAACCGGCTGTTGATTGATGCTTACAACGCTAACCCTACCAGTATGCGTGCTGCCATTTTAAACTTTGAACAGCTTGAAACAGAGCACAAAACCCTCATTTTGGGTGATATGCTTGAACTGGGAGAACAAAGCAAAAACGAACACAAAAACATAGTTGAGTTGCTGCAACAAAATAATTTTCAGAACGTTTTGTTGGTAGGTAATGAATTTAAAAGTACAAAAAGTAGCTTTCAAAGTTTTGAGAATGTTGAAAAATTAATCGAATATCTGAAAGAAAAACCGTTAAAGGATCAATTCATATTAATAAAAGGCTCAAGAGGAATCAAACTCGAAAAAGTGCTGGAGTTACTTTAAAAACTGAATTTCTAAAAATAAACCCTGACTTATAAAATTGATGTCGAACTAAAAGTAAACACCATTTATTTCATGAAAAAAAACAATTCATTGATAATTATAATATCGGTTTCAATCATAGTTGCTTTGATTATTGCAGTAATTTATTTTGTAAATCAATCTCGCCAAAAAGATGCTGAAATGGCCGAAATGACCGAAATGGCCGAATTTGAGAAACAACAGGTTGAAAAAGAATATACCGATCTTACTCAGGAATTTGATGGCTATTCAACGAATGTACGCAATGATTCTTTAGTTAAACTTTTACAGGATCAAAAAACAAAGGTTCAACAATTGCTGGAAGAGTTACGCATCACAAAATCAACCAATGCGCGCCGTATAGCTGAATTAAAAAATGAACTTGCTACAGTTCGTAAGGTAATGATCCAGTATGTAAATCAGATTGATTCGCTGAACACTCTGAACAAAGCTCTCAAAAATGAAAATGTAGAAGTTCATAAAAAATATCAGGCAGCTACTGAAACTGTTCAGCAATTATCAAAAGAAAAAGAAACTCTGAATGAAGTGGTTAACAGGGCATCTATTCTGGAAATTACAAAATTCAGCATGGTGCCATTAAACAGCAAAAACAAGAAAACAACATGGTTTACTCAGACGGCCAATTTGCAGTTTAATTATACAATTGCAAAAAATATAACAGCACAAACAGGCGAAAAAACAATTTACCTGAGAATAACAAGACCTGATGAAGAGGTGCTTACAAAAAGTCCGAACAATGTTTTTCCGTTCGAAGATAAAAATATAGCTTTTTCTGCTTCGAAAAAATTTGAATTTACCGGAGATGCAATTACCGATGCAATGTATTGGAAAGTTGGAGAAATTCTCCCGAAAGGAAATTACAGGGCTGATTTTTTTGTTGATGGAAACAGAATAGGAAGTTTCCAGTTTGAATTCCAGAAATAAATATTTAAGATTTTTGGATGGATTCAAAAGATATGAAGTAGATTTGCAAAAAATTAAATAAATTCCTTTTTTTGAAAAGAAATTGATGTCACATTCCTCAAAATTTACTCACGATGCAAATGCAATTGCTTTCGATGTCAGACATCGTGAAACAATTAAATTCAACATTTCGCGGTATGACGCGGCTGTTGAAAAGGGAATGAACAGATATAAAAATGTAGATGAAGCTAAAAATCAGGCTGCTGCTATAAAACGAGAAATTCTCCAGAACTGGAGTAAGTATTTATTGCAGTTCGAAGAAAATATAAAAAGTCGTGGTGCTGAGGTTTTGTGGGCTAAAGACGCACAAGAGGCTACAAGATTTATTGAAGAGATTCTGGTTGAGAATAACGCCGGTTTACTTGTAAAAAGTAAATCGATGACCACAGAAGAAATTGAGTTGAACGAAACAGCTCATCGGCTGGGATGCGAATCGGTTGAAACGGACTTAGGCGAATTTATTGTTCAGGTTGCTGGAGAGCGGCCTTATCATATAGTTACACCGGCAATGCACAAATCCAAAGGAGATATTGCAAAGCTTTTTAATGAAAAATTCGGACTATCGGCCGACAGTACTCCGGAAGAAATGACCGAATATGTAAGGCAGGTACTTCGCAAAAAATACACCGAAGCGCAAATCGGGGTTACCGGCGCCAATTTTCTTATCGCGGATATCGGAGGAATTTCTGTAACTGAAAATGAAGGGAACGGACTAATGTCGACTGCTTTTCCTAAAGTTCATATTGTAATTGCGGGAATTGAAAAAATTATTCCGAAAATGTCGCAATTAGGATTATTTTATCCTTTGCTGGCTGCGCACGGAACCGGCCAACAGATGACTGCTTACAACACTGTTTTTACCGGTCCGCGACAAGCGAATGAAGTGGATGGCCCTGAAAAAATGATCGTGATTTTGCTCGACAACGGTCGAACGAATGTTTATAAAGATGACGAAGCGTATGAATCGCTGGCCTGTATCAGATGTGGAGCATGCCTCAACGGTTGCCCTGTTTATAAAACCATTGGAGGCTATACCTACGATACAACTTACAGCGGACCAATAGGCTCGGTTTTAACACCGTTCCTGAGAGGATTCAAAGATTTTTCGCACTTAAGTTTTGCGTCTACTCTTTGTGGAAAATGTGTTGAGGTTTGTCCTGTAAAAATTCCTTTGACGGATATTTTATTGTCGAACCGAAGGAAAGCTGTAGAACAAAACCTGCGTCCCGGCTATGAAAAAATGTTGATGAAAGGATTTAGCTTAATTAGTTCCAAACGGTCGGGATTCGATTTTTTCCCGGGAAAATTAAAAAATGCAGGAACTTTTCCTTTCAATTTCACAGGTTGGGGACCGAAAAGAGAAATGCCTGAATTTACAGATAAATCTTTTTCACAACAGTACAGAAAAAATAAAAAATAAAATAACTAACATAAAAAAAATGAAACGAACACCGCTTTTAGCATTCCTGATTTTAACTGTTATTATCATTGTTTCTTCTACTTCATGTAAAGAAAAAGAGTTTGCAGACTGGAAAATTTTAAATGAACAATGGTATAATATACACAAATCTGACTCCGGATTTGTTACCACACCAAGTGGACTTTGTTACAAAGTTATTCATCAGGGCTATCAGCGCCATCCAAGTGTAAACAGTTATATAAAAGTAAATTACGAAGGAAAACTCATAGATGGTTCTGTTTTTGATTCAGGCACAAATTCCATCATGAGCTTGTCTGGTACAATTCAGGGCTGGCAGGAAGGAATACCAAAAATGCAATCCGGAGGTACTTATATTTTTTATGTTCCAAGCGCATTGGCTTACGACACTGCTACAACCTATTCTAACATTCCGCCCTATTCAACTTTAATTTTCAGGGTAGAACTTGTAGATTCATATAATTAATTAAAACCGTATACAAATACAATTTGGCATGAAAAATCTTTTACTGATAATATTTTGCGCTATTTCGGTATATACTTTTTCCGCAGAGTATACAGTAAATACTGTGCCGAATCCAAAAGATATCAACAATTCATACGTTAGCAATCCTGATGGAATTTTAAGCGATGGCGCTGTTTATCAAATAAACACTATACTCGACACTCTCGAAGCTAAGAATGGAGCTCAGGTAGCGGTAGTCGTGCTCAATTCAATTGGTTCCGAAAGTATTGAGATTTTTGCTACCCAGCTTTTTCAGAAATGGGGAATTGGAAGCAAGAAGAATAACAATGGGTTACTCATTCTTTTTGTTCAGGATCAGCGACTGATAAAATTTGAAACCGGATACGGGCTTGAAGGTGTTCTGCCCGACATTATATGTGGTCGTATTCAAAAAGAGTACATGATTCCCGAGTTTCGGAAAGGTGATTTTGATGCCGGTTTTATTGCAGGAATAAAAAAGACAGCTTCATTAGTGAGAAATGAACCTTTTGACCAAAAAATAATCATTCCATGGAATGAAATTTTACCCGTTGCAGGAATTGTTTATCTGGTTTTAATTCTGTTTGCTTTGTTCTGGGTAAACAATATCGCTCAAAAAATTAAAAAGAATCTCCGTTTCAACAATAATCTTGCTCGATATAAAGCATTAAAAAGTGAAAAAACAGGCGTTGTAATACTTGTATCGTTAGTTATACCATTTATTGCTTTTGTGGCCATTTTCTTGCTGAAACTCCCTGCATACTGGTTGTTATTGGTATTACCAGTTCCTCTCACAACCATTCCGGCCAATATTTTCGGGAAAATAATAATGCGAAGATTCCGCAGCGCACCCATAAAATGCAACGAATGTGGTGGAACCATGCATCTTTTAAGCGAAAAGCAGGAAGATGCCCATTTAAAACTGGCCCAACAATTTGAGGAACAGTTACATGCCGTCGATTATGATGTGTTTGTTTGTGATTCATGCAAAAACGAAGCTATCTTCACTCTTGACAAACCAAGCGCTTACACCAATTGCCCGAAATGCGGAACCAAAGCATTTATTCTGAAAAGCAAACGTACCATTGTTGCTCCAACTTATATAAGCAGCGGAACCGAAAGAGTTACTTATCATTGTAAATTCTGTGGGTACGAAGAAAATCACAATGATAATATTCCAAGACTTCAACGCAATGGTGGTGCAATTGTAGGCGGTGCCGTTGCCGGAAGTATTTTCAGCAGTGGACGCGGAGGATTTGGTGGAGGAGGCGGATTCAGCGGTGGAGGATTTGGCGGAGGCATGTCAGGCGGAGGCGGTGCTACGAGTGGCTGGTAAAATTCACTTCAGATATTTTTTAATTAAATCAAATATTTTCCTAAATAAATCTATATCAATAATTAAAGCAGACAATTATGAAAAAGAATTCAATTACACTTCTTGGCGTAGGTGCAATCCTTTTAATTATCATATTATCAGGCGTTTCAATGTACAACGGATTAGTAAACAAAGATGAAGCGGTAAAATCCGAATGGTCGAATGTTCAGAATCAATATCAACGGCGTGCCGATTTAATTCCCAATCTGGTAGCTACAGTTAAAGGATATGCCACTCATGAAAGTGAAACACTCGAAGGTGTTGTGGCTGCCCGTGCAAAAGCCACTCAGATCACTGTTGATCCGGACAAACTGACTCCTGAGAAATTACAACAGTTCCAGGCAGCTCAGGGTGAATTATCATCAGCTTTGGGAAGATTGATGATGATTACCGAAAACTATCCTGACCTGAAAGCAAATGAAAACTTCAGAGATTTACAGGTTCAGCTCGAAGGTACCGAAAACAGAATATCAACTGCCCGTACCAGCTTTATTAATTTATCGAAAGAGTTTAATCAGTCAATTCGTAAATTCCCGACAAACATTGTAGCTTCAATGGGTGGTTTTCAGCCAAAAGCTTATTTCGAGGCTGAAGCAGGTAGCGAAAAGGCTCCAACTGTGGATTTCAATAAATAAAACCGGCAAATTGCTTTTTTGAAATTATTTTGTTCTACAGAACAAAACAAATCAAAATAATTATGGTACAATCAGAAAAATATATTCCCAATCCGGATCGATACAAAGACGGTGTTGGTTACAGAAGTTGTGGCAGAAGTGGGCTAAAATTACCGCTTCTTTCATTGGGTTTGTGGCACAATTTCGGTGATGTGGACGACAAGGACGAAGCTTTAAAAATGCTTACGTTTGCCTTCGATCAGGGAATCACACATTTCGATCTGGCCAACAATTACGGAACTCCTTTTGGCAGTGCTGAAACGAATTTCGGGAAAATTCTGAAAAAACAGTTTGCCTCGCACCGCGACGAAATGATTATCAGTACTAAAGCCGGACACATTATGTGGGAGGGCCCCTATGGTGATGGTGGCTCGCGTAAATATCTGATAGCAAGTCTTCATCAGAGCCTGAAAAGAATGAACCTTGATTACGTGGATATTTTTTATTCGCACCGTTACGACCCTAATACTCCACTCGAAGAAACAATGGGTGCTCTATCGGATATGGTAAAACAAGGCAAAGCGTTATATGTGGGAATTTCAAAATATCCGACTGATAAAGCCCGTGAAGCATATCGTATTTTACGCGAAAACGGAACTCCCTGCCTAATCAATCAGGATAAATACAACATTTTTACACGGCATATTGAACAGCAGGTTTTGCCGCTTGCAAATGAAAACGGAACAGGATTTATTGCGTTTTCACCATTGGCACAAGGCATGTTGAGCGACAAATATCTGAATGGTATCCCTGAAAACTCAAGAGCCGCTCACAGTTACGGATTTTTACAGAAAAGCCAGTTAACCGCTGACGTCATTGAGAAAATATCAAAACTGAACGAAATTGCACTCCAACGTGGTCAGACACTGGCACAGATGGCTCTGGCATGGTGTCTGCGGACCGAAGAAGTGAATTCTGTAATTATCGGGACAAGCTCTGTTAAACAATTGCAGGATAATATTAACGCTCTGTCAAATTTATCATTCACCGATGAGGAATTATGGAGAATTGGTGAACTCGGAGCATAATTTTGTTTTGAAATAACCGTTGTAACTATTACTGACAGATAATTTTTGTGATAAAATGAAATTCTCAACGGTTAAATATTTTCTCATTACCCTAATGGTTGGTGCAACAGCAACCTCCTGTTATGATAATGTAAAATCATCAATTCCTGACTATCCGGTATATTTACAACTGAATCTCACAACCACCTATCCAACATTTAAAAACTCATCCAATCAGTATTTACTTTTTGAAAAACGAATTTTAGAAACTGACCGCATTGGATATGGAGGTATATTAGTTTGTACCGGTATCGGGTTAGATGATTATGGAAACTCAACTTACTATGCATTCGATATGGCATGTCCATACGAAGCAGATAAAGATGTAAAAGTTTACCCTGATGATAATAGTATCGGGAGAGTTGTCTGCGAAAAGTGCGGTTCGGTTTTCGATGTGGGATATGGATTCGGCAATCCTTTGTCGGGGCCGGCAAAAGAAACTCTGAAAAAATACAGAACTTCCGTTTCAGGAGATTATTTAATTGTCTCGATCAAATAAAAACAGAGTCTGATTTTACAATCAGACTCTGTTTTATTTTAATTAATACCCATCATTCTGCAAAAACTCATCTTTATTCGTTATTGCATCAAATTGAGACTGAGGAATAGGACGATAATAATGGAAAGATTTAATATTACCCGATGCCTGAGCATTGCGTGCTGTAACATATTCTACAAGTTTATGCGTACGTTTCAAATCGAACCAACGTTGTTGTTCTCCACAAAGTTCAATTGCACGTTCTTCCAGAATCGTATTAATATCTACAGTTCCTGTTATTGAATTGTCTTGACCACTGATAGCACGTTTAGCTCTTAATGTATTAATTGTGCCTTTTGCATCTCCTCCGGTTGCAAGTTCAGCTTCAGCTTTAATTAAATAAATTTCAGCCAAACGAATTACGAATGCATCACGACCTGAAATGTCGTTAGTAGGATAATTTGGATCATAAACATCATCAAGGAATTTTTTAATTCCGGGATATGAACACCATCCTCCGATTTTATACGAATTATATCTGTTATCACCATAAACAGATGATGTCGCTACAGCAGCTTCAGTCGGTTTAGCTGTTGACATATCACTTGTTGTATAAATAGGGATATCACCACCTGACATGAACTGAATACGATAACGGTTTTTAGCCCAGTTTTGCTTTGCAATACCTTCAGCAGAGTTTCCATCCAAAGCACAATAGTAAATAGCTGTATCCTGTAAGTTCGGATAATTAACTGCATTCTGTGATAAATCCGGACTTGCAATATCATAATGATCAAGTAATGTAACTGCAGTACGTTGGTCAGTTGCTCTGTATTTATCAAGCAATTTCCACAAATACATGGAGGGTAAATATCTTGTAAAACCACGACCATAAGGAGAATATGCTGTAGTTACATCAACAGGAAGTCCTGTTTTTTTACTGAGAATTGTAGCTGTAGATGTCCCTAATACACGAACAAAAACATTTGTTTTTCCAGTTCCATTATTTCCTAAATCGCTTGCACCATTATTCCACATACCTACAAACATAAGGAGCATAGCGCTACCACCTCTGGAGTAGCCAGTGCGGGTAATCAAACCGTTGTATTGCAGCTGAGTACCGGAAGCATCTGTTTTATAACGATAAGGTATTGTATTAGCCGTTGTGGATAAATCTCCTGAATACCTGACCCCAAATATCGCTTCATTGTTTTTAGTATAATCTTCATTTTTCATCGACCATGTATCAGCATAATTGTCATAGAAACTAAACGGACCATTTGTAATGATATCATCTGCTTCGTCTTTTGCCAATGAATACAGATTTTTCCCTGCATAATTGGTGTTTGTCGTGATACTGGTAGCTCCTAACCATGAAGCTGCATAAAGCAATGTTCTTGCTTTTAATGCCTTAGCTGCCCAATAATCTGCATGTCCATCTGCTTTTGTTTTATAATTTGCAAAATATTCAATGGATTTATCAAGATCAGAAAGCATATTACTGTAAATAACTTCTTCGGATGATTTAGTGGCTGTTGTAACCATGCTTGAAAACGATTCTCCATTATATGGAATAGCTCCCCATATATTGACCATGTGCCAATAATAGAATGCACGCATAAAATATGCTTCACCCATGTACTGACTTTTCAGCGATTCGCCAATAGCAGTATTTAACGGAATATATTTAATAGCAGTATTACATACATCAACCGCACAATAAAACATTTCCCAATACTGGTCCAGACACGGATTGTCAGCTGTATTTGCATCAAGACTCTCCGCCGTAATATTATATGAGCACAAAGATTTTTGTTTATTATCGTAACCATAGTAAAATAAATCGGTACCCATTTCAGAAAGGCCTAATCCGGCTTCTTTACCATACCACCCACGTGCAAAACTGTAACAAGAAGCAATCAGCCCCTGAGCACCAGTAGCTGTATTGTATACAAGGTCAGCTGTTTGACCTACTTTGTTATCTTCATCGAGAAATCCGGCACATGATACAAGACCAAGTGATAGCCCGATAGTTAACACAATTAATATATTTCTTATTTTTCTCATTGTTGTATTTTTTAAAATTTTTCAAGATAAATGAATTTTCTTTTTTTCAAATATCATAGTTATATTTATTGATAAATTACAATTCAATATTTAAACCAAAAACCATTTGCTTTGCAAGAGGGAACGATACCGAACCTCCTCTTTCAGGGTCATAATTAGATATATTACTGAATGTAAAATAATTTTTCAAAGAACCATAAACCTGAAGTGAACTTAATCCTATTGGTTTTAAAATTCTTTTAGGCAAACTATAATTAAGCGTCACATCCCTTATTTTCAGATAATCTGCAACTTCATATTTTAAAGCGCTTCCATAACTTGCCCATGTAGCACTACCTGCACCCGGACTTGGGAAACGGGCTGAAGTATTTGTCGGAGTCCAGTAATTCAAGTCACCCCAGTTTGCAGTTTCATAATTCAATTGTGTATTCATATCATAAGCTATATAGGCTCCAAGACGCGCATAAGCTTGTATAGTTAAGCTAAAATCTTTATATGTAATGGTATTGTTCATGCCAAAGATATGTTTAGGAGTTCTGTCATACACAATTTTATCATCATCACTTAGTTTTCCATCATCATTTCTATCCACCAGTTTTATTGTACCCGGATCTCCGTAACCAGATACAAAACCTATTGTCTCTCCCGGGTGACGAGCCTGCCAATCAGTTACATACTGAGCATATTCACCTACTCCCCAGCAGCCATTTGCCTTATAATCATAGTAAATCTGAACAGGTTGACCAACAATTTGACCAGTATTGCCATTGATATTCCTTGTGACACCTTCATACAAAGTGGTAATTTCGTCAGTTCCTTTTGAATATGACCAGTCAATGTTCCACTTGAAATTTTTTCTATCAAACACCAAAGTACTCAACCCAATTTCAATACCCTGTCCCTTTGATTCGCCAATATTAGAAATAACTGTGGTGTAAACTGAAGTTGGCGGTAAACTTCTTGGATAAAGTAAATCATATGTATGACTGAAATAATAATCTATTGTTCCGGAAATTCTGTTCTTTAAAATACCAAAGTCAATTCCCAAATTTTTAGCATCTGTCGACTCCCATCTTAAACTGGCATTTCCTAAAGCATTCGGCACATTTCCTGCAACTGTTGTTGTCCCAAAATAGTAATATACTGGAGATGAACTCAATGTCGACATAGTTTGATAAGCCGAAACAGCAGCATTTCCGGAAATACCCCAGGATGCTCTTAATTTTAAATTATCAAGCCAATCGAATTGTTTCATAAAGGACTCTTCACTCAGACGCCATGCTGCAGCCAAAGATGGGAAATATCCTGTTTTATGTCCCGGTGCCAATACAGATGATCCATCCTCACGAATTGTAGCTGTCAACAAATACTTTTCATTATATTTATAGTTAATTCTCCCAAAAAATGACAACATACTTTTCTTTGTGTATGTAGTTGTAGTGGTCACCTGACCGACTTTTGTCATGTCATAGAATAAACTCGTATAATAATGTTCCTGACCACCATCACCATAAGTATATGTAGACTCATATGTTCCTTGTATAGCTGAGCTACCAATCAATCCGGTTAAATCATGTTTTGAATCACCAAAATTTGTGTTATAAGACAAGGTATTATCCCAGGTGTATCCTGAATTCATATCCCAGGTTTCCGACATTGTACTTTTACCAGGAGCCTGATAATTTCCTACACTTTTATAATCAGCATAAACTCCGTTTCTTGAATTTGATTTATCCAAACCAAAATTGGATCTGAAAATCAAGTTTCTTATGGGATTAATTTCGATATAAGCATTACCAAAAACTCTGTTTGACAAAGTATTATTTACGTAGGCGCCATCAACTTCATCCAATAAAGGATTACAGTGTGCAGCATATCGTGGATTCGGTGTTTCAATTAATACGCCATCAGCAGTGTAAGGATGCGTAATTGTTGTCATTTTTAAAGACTGAGAAAAAGCACTGGAGCTTCTGGCATCTCTGTCCTTATAGGTAAACATCATGTTAGCTCCGACTTTTGCCCATTTATTGAATTTATGGTCAATACTCGTTTTAAAATTGTATCTGTTTTGTAAATCATTTTTCAACAATCCCTGTTCAAACATTCCTCCCAAAGAAAGATTGAAGGTAGTTTTTTCGTTTCCTCCGGAAACTCCTACTTCAACATTCTTCGTATAACCTGTCTTCATAATAATATCAAGCCAATTGGTATAAGATTTGTCGTTGTATATACCGATTTCAGTAAAATCAGCAAGGCTTTCTGTAAGAACCTGCTCAGGTGTCAGATTGCTTGCGCCCCAGTTTCCGGAAGCTTTATCTGCCTGATAGTTAGCTTTATCAATTAAACGTTGAACTTCTTTGTCTCCATACATCATTTGAGGTATGTTTGTAGGTGTATTCACAGACAAATAGGTATTCACATTTACTTTTGTAGCTCCTGATTTCCCTCTTTTAGTGGTGATAATAATAACACCATTCGCACCTCTTGAACCGTAAATTGCAGTTGAAGAAGCATCTTTAAGTACTTCCATTGATTCAATATCAGAAGGATTAAGATCAAGCGTTGAACCATATTCAATTCCATCGACTAAGATAAGAGGACTGTTTGATGCAGAAATCGAACGATTTCCGCGAAGAGTAATATTCAAACCTGCACCTGCCTGGCCGCTTGATTGTTGAATATCAAGACCGGCAACTTTACCCTGCATTGCCTGCATAGCATTACTGGAAGCAGTTTTCATGATTTCAGAAGATTTTATACTGGAAACAGATCCCGTTAAATCTCTTTTCTTAACTACTCCATAACCTACTACCACCAGTTCATCCAGATTTTCAGTTGCATCTTTTAAAGTAACATTAATCACATTACCTGTAATTGCAACTACCATTTTTTCCATACCAATGTAGGAAAATTCAAGAGCTTTTGCACTGGTAGGAACAGCAAGACTGTAAGCTCCGGACATGTTTGTTACTGTACCAACAGTTGTTCCCTGAGCAACAACCGATGCACCAATAATAACTTCTCCTGTGGCATCTTTTACCACACCTGTAATTGTTTTCGTTTGCGCCCACGACATTCCGAAAAATGAAAGTGCCACAACGAAAAACAATACACGTTTCAATAGTGAATTGTCTTTCTTCATTTTTTGTAATATTAGTTTTTAAGGATAAATAAGAATTTACATATAAATTTTGTAAATTTTGACTACAAATATATAAAAATAGCTTAACTTATTGTGTGGATAAATTGATAAATCATGTGGATAATTTTAAGTTTAGTTAAAAAATTAAAACTATCATTTTAAATGTCGACAAAAAACACAGATGCTTAAATTTAAATTATATAGTATTTAATATAAAATAGTTACCTCCAGCTACGTGTTCTAAACAAAAGGCTTGAAAAAGTAATACAAATTATGTAAAAAGGATAAAATACGGATAGAAGGAAGGAATTTATCAATATATTATCAATTCTAAAAAAAGATTGAGCTGAAATCAATAATTTTAAATCAAAAATAAATTTAACCACAAATGACAAAACTAAAATGATAAATACTTTAAGAGAGAAAAACAATAAAAAAAACAATAGAATTTGAAAGAAACTAATACTAAAAACAATAGCCGCAACAAAAATTGTTTGCCAATCGGAGTAAGAGCCGGCTTTAGAAGTCCAACGTCTCCGCTGCGTCATTAATGCTGATATATTTCTCTTTCCTTCCGTTTTTACTATTGCTTTATCAGACTTTAGAAATTGAATAGTTTCTTTTCTCTTTTTTACACTATGAAGTAAAAAAATATCATCTCCGGACATTTTATTTGCTTTCAATTCATGTTGACTTTTCAGCCATGTTTCTTTTCTGAATGCCAGATTTGCCCCGTTACACATTATTGGCATCCCTGCTCCTGCGGCTCCTGCACCTGATACAATAAGACTTACAAATTCCAAAGCTTGAATTTTTGAAAATATCGTTGATTTTTCAATCAACTGAACTGGTCCGATAATTAAATCTGAGGTTCTTTCACTTTGAAAATCATAAATTGTTTTCAACCAATCCGGTCCGGGAATGCAATCAGCATCTGTTGTTACTATAAAATTGCCATTGGAATATAAAATTCCTTCTTTTAATGCATTCTTTTTCCCATAACCAACAGCATTTAAAATTTTTGCATCATTAAATCCGAACAATGATTGATTTACAATTTCCACTGTTCTGTCACCGGAATGATCATTTACAATTATCAACTCAAAATCCGGGAAGCTCTGATTCAAAAGCGATTCAATTAACTTACCAATGTTTTCTTCTTCGTCCTTACATGCTACAATCACAGAAATAATTAACTCCTGCCCGGTTTCTGTAATTTTTTCATCTCTATAATTCTGTATACGCTTCCAACCAACATAAAAAATGCTGACTACGATTGAATAAAGAGTTAGAATGATAATGGCAATAATAATTAACCACATGAAGTAAATAATAAAAAAGCTTCTTTTCTGACGAAAAGAAGCTTTTAAAAACGTTAGAACAGATAATTCAACCCAATGTAAAAGCCGGTATTTCCATCCTGAACATTAAATGCTTTTCCGAAATCGGCCGATATAACAAAATTTTCATTCCATCCGACTTTTAATCCTATACCTGCCGATGAATGAAATTTTCCTGCAGCATAATCATTGAAGTAAAGGGCTTTATCACTTGCCGAAACAGCAGATAAATCCATTTGAATTGGCTTAAGAATTAATCCTGAATCGAAAAACACATTAGTCCCGAGATAAAAATTTTGCTTCAACAATTCAAAACGGAGAAATTTATAACGAAATTCAAA
>MTLE01000416.1_pt3 | contig 20164 bp, 14 predicted proteins | sample 1982461 | NCBI WGS metagenome assembly MTLE01 (sample SAMN05712605, study PRJNA340218) | biofilm metagenome | isolation source: sample SPL anode biofilm adapted to -200 mV | place: USA | collected 2012-02-03
CACAACAGTAAACACAAGCAAAGCAGCCAGTAAAAGTATTTTCAACAATTCCGAAAACGACTGCTGTTGTTCTGCATACGAGCCTCCGTAAACAATCTGATATGCCGGAGGAAGACTCACTTTATTCAGTTTTTCCTGAATATCTTTCATAACACTTCCCAAATCACGCCCATTCAGTCGGGCCGAAACCACGCCCATTGTTTGCAGGTTTTCGCGTTCAATTTCGGCAACACCACTTTCAATTTTGAAATCAGCCAACTGATTTGCCTGCACAAATTCGCCCGATGGTGTAAAGATTTTCAGTTCTTTGATTTTTTCAACCGGAGTTCTGTTGTTTGTTTTGAAAATCATTCTTATATCCGTAAGTTGCTCTTTTTCAGGAATGCTGCCAACCACTTGTCCGGCCATATATGTTCCCAGCTGGTTTTGCAAATCGGCCGTTGTCAGACCAAACTGTTTCAGTTTATCTTCTTAATAAATAACACTGAACATAGGCCCCGCCACAACAATTCCGTCGAAAACATCAGCCGTACCATTTACAGTTTCAACACTGTCGGCAATTTCTTTCGACAAACTTTGCAAAACTTTGTTGTTATTGCCGAAAATTTTTATTTCCACCGGCTGAACGCTGCTCATTAAATCGCCCAGCATATCGGTAATTACCTGTCCGAAATCGACCGTGAGCGATGGCAGAGTCTTTTCAATTTGCTGACGTATTTCATCCGAAACCTCCTCGGTGGTTTTGGATCTGTTGCTGTGTAATTCAATAAGATAATCACCTCTGTTGGGTTCGGTAATGAAAAATCCCATTTGAGTTCCGGTTCGTCTGGAATAAGTCTTTACTTCGGGAGTTTTTTCTAGAATTTTATCCACTTCATTCAGCATTCGGTCGGTTTCTTCCAGTGAAGTCCCCGGTGGCGAATTGTAATCCAGCACTATAGAACCTTCATCCATTTCAGGAATAAATCCGGTCTTTAGCTGCGGAGTAATAAAAATGAGACTCAAAATCAGAATCAGAACCATTCCCACGCTCAAAAACGGTCTTGAGATAAAAAAGTTTATCCAAGCGCGGCTTTTTACCTGATGAGGTTCATTATTTTCGGATAAAGATTTATTTTTTGAAAAAAGGAGATAAATGACCGGTAATCCTAACCATGTGATAATGAATGAACAACCCAGTGTAATGATCATTGTTTCAGTAAGAACCTTGAAATAAGCTCCGGCAACTCCCGACATTAATTCGAAGGGAAACAAAATGACAATAGTACTTAGTGACGAGCTTATCATTGCCGGCAATAAGAATTTTATCGATTTTCCAACCAGATCTTTGGGCTTTCTGTCAGGAAATTCTTCGTGTGTCCGGTGGATTTGTTCCACCACAATAATCGCGTCGTCAATGATTAAACCGATTGAAGCAGCAATGGCTCCGATTGTCATTATGTTGAAATTAAAACCGACAAAGGTAAGCACCAGAAATGTGAGCGCGAGAGTCAGCGGGATGGTAATCAGCAGAACGGTTCCGGCTTTTACCGAACGTAAAAACAAAAGAACCACCACTATAGCCAGAACCAGTCCTATCCAAAGGACATCAATAATGCTTCGGATGCTGGTTTTTACAAATTCCGACTGGTTGTAATAAGGTTTCAGAGTTACACCTTTGGGCAGAATTTTGTTCAGTTCCGTAACTTTTTCAGAAACAACGGTAGCAACATCGATCAGATTGCTTTCGGGTTGTTTCAGTACTGCAACCAGAGGAACATCTTTTCCATCGGCTTTAATTTTTACATATTCCGTTTTTTCAGCCAAAACTACATTGGCAATGTCCGAGATTTTGATTTTTCGTATTCCATTGTCGAAGATAATGAGATTTCTCAGTTCATCCACATTTTTCAGTGTGGCATCCGTTACAGTCAGATAAAGTCTGTTATAGTCAACCGTGTAGCCGTTCGATTTGATAAAGTCCGTTTGTTGCAGTGCGTTTTGAATTGTCTGAGGACTGATTTTCAGCGTACTTAGTTTTTGTTCGTTTAAAATAATCCTGTATTCTTTGTCTTTTCCTCCTATCACCTGAACAGACGAAACACCTGCAATCCTTGACAGATAGGGTTTTACAGTGTATTCGGCAATCATTTTCAGTTCGATAGGGTTTTTTGTGTCGGATTGCAGCGAATATCCCATGACGGGAAGAATAGATGGATTCATTTTTTCAACCGAAATGCGGACATCGGGCGGTAAATCATTTTTAATCTGCATAATTTGCGATTCTACCTGTTGTTTATCCAGATCAATATCTGACTTCCAGTCCATGAATGCCGATATTTCACAACTTCCCATACTGGTTGTGCTTCGGATTAATTGCAAATGTTCCACTCTTTTTACAGCGTTTTCAATCGGTTTGGTTACTGTAACCATCATTTTCTCAACCGGTTGTTCACCGTTTTCCGCAATGATTTTTATTTTTGGGAAAGTAATATCCGGGAAAAGCGATGTTTTCATATCTTTATACGAAAATGCTCCTCCTATTAATATTAACAGCAGAATTATCGTGATAGGACTTTTAAAACGTACAAAAATTTTTTCCATGATTTATTTTGAACCACATGGGCATATTAGAAAGTTCTGAAAATTTTCATTCCTGTTCCTTTTTTTCAAAGACCGGAGTTTACTCTGCATTCACTTTGGTACTGTCATTCAGACCATAAGCTCCTTCGCTTATTACCAGATCATTCACTTTTATTTCCGGCGAAATTATCTCCACAATGCTATCGTTTTCAATCCCGGTTTTAACGGAAACTTTTTTCGCAATGTCATTGTCGGTCATTTTCATTACCCAAAATTCTGTTTGTGTTTCGTTGGACATTAGTGCCTTTTTGGGAATAAGCAAAGACGAAAGATGTTTTGAAAGAACAAGCTGAACGGTCAGGTTCAAATTTTCGGGTAATACTCTGGTTGTTTGTGGTTTAATCAAAACCTGCTGAGTCTGGTTTGCTTCATCAATATTGGGCAAAATTTTATAGACAACACCTTCGAAAGACGTATTATCGGGAAGGAGCAGCTTGCATTTAGTCCCGGATTTTTCCACAGAATTATATTCAAACGGCACATTAACCTGAACCAGAAGATTTTTGTTTTCAATAATGCTGCAAAGTTCAGCACCTTCCATTACATAATTTCCGGTTTCATTTACAGGCAATGATATGATTGTTCCGTTTGATGGGGCTATAACCTTTATATTTCCAAAATCGGTATTGCCCAAAGCTCTGTTTTCCTTTGTCTGAATTTCAAACAGTACATCGTTTTTCTTAACAACCGCTCCAAATTTCACGTTCATTTTAAGCACATAACCAGAGACAGGGGCCGAAACGGTGTTCTTGTTTAAAAATACAGTTTTTCCGTTCAGACTAATGGTGTTTTCTATCGCGCCGCTTACCACAGGAGTGGTTTTTACTGAAACCACAGGAGTTTGATCAGCCTGTGATGATTCTTTCGGGGCACAGGATAAAGTTATAAAAGCGATGGCTATGGTAGGTATTAATAATTTGATATTCATATGTTTGAGTGTAATATGATTAATAGTTCCAGTAGTTGAATGAATTAATCAGCAGTTGTTTTTCCATTTTCAGCAATACCATTTCCTGCTTTTTGGCAGAAATGTCTTTCAGCAGATTTTTAAAATCCATAATGGAAATTTGTCCGTGCGATAATTCCAGTTGATAAGCATTATATAATTTGTTGTATTGTTCTAATTGATTGTTAATCAACGAAATGTTGTTTTCTAAAGAATTCATCTGACTTTTTATTTTATTCAGATTGATTTCTTTCTGACTTAAAAAATAATCTTTTTCAATTTGCAGATTATTCAGATTCACTTTCGATCTTTCCGCTTCCAGTTTCCGTTGACCGCCATCGAATAAGTTCCAGCTGAAATTCAGACCGGCACTGAATCCCAAGCGGTTAAATGTAGGAATATAAACTGCATTCAATCCGGCATTGGCAAATAAATTCAACTGAGGTTTGTACTTCAGTTCGCTGATAGATTGATCGGCAATAACAGCCATGCTGTCCAGTTTGTACGAAGCCAAAAACGGTGATTCGGACTGCACCGTGATATTCATTTTTAAATCCGGAATTTGAATATCTTCAATAGTATTGTTGTTAATTCCACAAAGAAGTTTCAGGTCGTAAATATTGTTTTTGTAATCGTTGGTCAGAGTTTTATTTTCTATCACAATATTCTGATATTCAATTTCTAACAACATCAGATCTGTTTGTTTGTAAATGCCGTTTTCAACTAATTTTTTCATCAGGTTCAGTTGCTCTGACAAAAGTTGAATCACTGAATCGGAATTCGCAACCTGTATTTTGGATTTTGCACAAACAACGTACTGGTATCCAACCAACTGTTCGATTTCATGTTTTGTGAGTTGCGTGGAATTTTCGTTCTTATTCTTTAAAATATTGGTTTTATCAGCGTATTTTTTCAGATTGCCGTTTGTAAATAAAGATTGTTTGATGCTTACAAATGCCTGAAACTGCCCTCCATCGGTATTTGCCTGATCGTAACCGGTGTAATTGGTGGCGCCCGGTGAGGTGAGTTCGAAACGGTTGGTATTATTGTCGTGCGAAATAATGGGAGCGAAGAGAATGTTAGATTCCAGATTGATTTCAGGACTTCTCAAAACGCGATCAATTTGCTGATAATCAAGTTCAAAAAGTTTTTTCGCATTGTTGCTCTTCTGAATAAGCGGACTGTTTGTTTCAGCCTGTCGGATAAAATAATTCAGATCGTATTGCTGAGCCATCAAACTATTCAGCCCAATAATTAGTGTTGATATAATAAGGATTATTTTTTTCATTTCAAAAAATCTACATATTTTTTGTAATAATAAAACAGTGTAACTCATTTTTATTGTATTGGATATCAAGGTTATTGGTGTTACATATATTTTTTACTATTGCCAAACCTAAACCTACGGACTTTGTGTCTCCTTTCGTAAAACGTGAAAATATAGTTTCATTGGTAAATGAGTTTTCGTTCCCGCTATTACAAAATCTTATTTCATTTTTATTAACCTGTATCGTTATTTTTCCGTTCTGTATATTATGTTTAATGGCGTTAGACATTAAATTATTTATCATAATTTCAGCCAGTTGTTCGTTGATTTTAATTGTGAAATCATCTTCGACATTGATATCTAATTTTATTTTTTTTGTTTCGAACAACAAATTAAATTCTTCGGCTTTTGTTTTTATTAATGAGGCGAAATTTACTGATTTATCGGCAATAAATTGTCTGTTCCCAATTTTTGTGAGTAAAATCAAACTCTGATTTAAGGTCGAAAGCCGTTTTAAGGCATTTATTGATGTCAGCACTTTTTTGAATAAATCTTCATTCAGATCCTGTTGAAGAATTTCCTCCAAATTAAGCATTGTAATTGAAAGTGGTGTCTGGATTTCGTGTGAAGCATTTTCTGAGAATTCTTTCAGCGAAATATAATCAGATTTTAGTTTCTCAGTGAGTTTGTCAATAACATAATTTAGCCGATCAAATTCGTCAATTCCTGTGTTTTTTAATTCTATTGGATTCGGTTCGTTGAAACTGAATTTCTCTATTTTCAGAAGATTCTGTTCAAAGTTTAGCCAGATAGTTTTATTTAATTTTTTAGTAATATAATAAGAAAGTATAAAAACAGATATTAGTAAAATGCTTAACCACAGAGTTATAATCAGGACCAAATCTTCACTTTCGAATATGGATTGCCTGAGCCTTACACTATAAATTACATTGTTTATTGAAATTTGGTCAGAATATTCAATATATTGTTCCTGTTCGTTTTCTTTCGGATTCCAAATACTAACTTCTCTGAAGCCGGGTTCAGAAACTTTGGATTCAGCACTTTTTTTTATTTCAACAATCGGATGAATATTGGGTATTTCTCCGGATTTATAAATTTGATTTTTTATCAGTGATTCCTTTTCAATAAGATTTTCTTTTACATTACTAATAAGAATTTCCTGAATTATAAAGTATGATGATATGCTTATAATCAACGAAATAGTTAATAGTAAGAAAAAATAATTTCGGTTTATCCTTGCAAGGAATTTCATAAGCAATTTTTTTGTTCGGACTAAAGTCGTTAGTTGAATTGGTCAGGATTATTGATCAGTGAATTTATATCCCATTCCGTAAATTGTTTTGATATAATTAGTTCCTCCGGCAATTTTAATTTTTTTTCTGATATTATTTAAATGGGTATATATGAAATCAAAATTATCGGCCAGATCAATATTGTCGTCCCATAAATGTTCAGCAAGCATTTCTTTGGTCAACACTCTGTTTTTATTCATGAGAAAAAACAAAATCAAGTCGTATTCTTTTTTTGTGAAAGTAATGTTGTGCCCGTTTATAATAATGGATTTACTATCGGTATTTATTGTTATATCGTTAAAAATTAATGTATTATTGCCATCAAAGTGTCTGCGGCGAATAACAGCTTTAATTCTTGAGTTTAATTCGGATAATTGAAAAGGTTTTGTTATATAATCGTCGGCACCTAAGTCAAGACCGGTAATCTTGTCGTCAGTGGAATTTCTTGCTGAAATGATTATAATACCTGTATTTTTGTTGTGTTTTTTTATAATCTGAAGTAAATCAAGTCCGTTACCATCGGGTAAGTTGATGTCCAACAAAATTATATCGTATTCATACACACATAGTTTGGTCTCCGCCTTATTGAAATTCTCGGCTAATTCGCACACATAACCTTCTTTCGTGAGAAAATTACTAATGACTATAAGCAAATCTATTTCGTCTTCAATTATAAGGATTTTCATTTTGCAAATAAAAGGAGAAAATCTAAAGAGAATCTAAAGAAAGATGCAGGATTTGATATTTTTACAAAGATAAAGGATAAAAACCGGATATCATATCTGAATTTTAATTTAAAAAGTAAAATCAAAACTAATCCGTAGTCCACTTTTATCAATGTTCGGATGATTCAGATAAGTCAGTCGCCATACATAATCAACTCTCAGGCAATTGAATATATTTTCGATGCCCACACCAGCTTCCATATATGGCGATTTTCCCATTATGTAAGAGTCGGCAGGGAATTTGAATACCCCGTTTGATAAACCCGGATTGTTTTGAGGACTAAGACCGCCGTAAAGTCCGCGGAATGAAAGAATTTCTCTAAGTTTCAGAAACTTTAATAATGGTATGTGGTTGAGAATAAGTCCATTCATGTTGTAATTTATGTCCCATGAAAAAAATTGATCGTTAATGAATTCCATGGCGTTCATCATTGGATACGATTCGTATTGAATAGTGTAAGTGAGATTGGCATTTGGAATTATCAGCAGCGGAAAAGGTGATTTCGACCAGACTTTTCCTGCTTTCAGAATTACGGTGGAATTTCCGTAGGCCGAAAACCAGAACCTTTTCTGAAATCCGGCCTCGGTATACGAATAATCGTAATCAGAACCGGCTAAGCCTTTAAATGCCTGAATATGAGATAAGGTAAATATTGGTGCGTTTCTTGAAAAAGATCCACGTTTGCCGGGTGTTTGATAAAATTTTTCGCCCGGAGCATATCTTAATCTTAATTGTAATTCGCCCAAAGAATAAGAATTGATATTTCGATGGGTAAGATTATCTATAAAAGGAACATAAGAAGTTGCATATTCTGTCCTGTATCGCATATCAATGCCATACGAAAACCGGGAATAAAATTCTTTATTATAGCTGAGTTGAATATTTCTCAGATAGGTTATTAGATTGTCCGGTTTTCTTTTTAATGAAAGAAACAGATTATCCGATGTTGAATACAGGTAGTGTTGTCCTAATCTGTTCAGGTCAAAATTATAGGAAGCCCTGATTGAATTTACCGGAAATTCATTGGCAAGTTTTAATTTTTTGTTGAACGAGTATTCCACCTGAGCATTGTATTTTAGTTTTTGGTCACGTGTTCCATACGCCAGATATCCCTTTGTAAACCACTGTTTACTAAGATTTGCTGTTGTGAGTCCGCCTATTCTCATACGCAAACCTTCGGTGGTGTTAGCACTCAGCGAGCTGTAAACCGGACCGATAAGAAATTTATTGTTGACCGGAGAAGTCTCAACATATCCGTTTACCATGGCTGCAAAAACTTTTTCGGAATAATAATAAAATGGATTGTGACGTAGTTGCTCCATCATCTCATTCACAGTTTTTTTCCGGGTTGGAACAGAATCAAAATTATTCTTAACCCAAAAACTATCCGGTTTTGAATAAGCATCTTTCTGAATCAGAGTATTTTCATTTTGATCGAAAACAGTAAGTTCGGGCTCGGAAAATGAATGATTTGCATAAGTATTTGTTCGCCTTGCATATAAATCCTGTGATAAAGAGAGAATTGAAAATTCTACAATAATGTCGTCTCTCATCAAAAGCCGGGTGCCATCAGCTGCCCGATTAAATATCTGATAAACAGACATATTTTTGATAAAATTCAGATTAATATCACGCGGAACATTTAATTGTACCTTTTTTACAAAAAATGTGGAGTCGAGCGTAATATACAAATGTCCCGTAAAACCAGTAGATTGCGACGAGAAAGGAACAAATCCCAGATCGACGCATTTTTCACCTGAAACTTTAACCGTATCCAGCAGGTAATATTTGTAAAAATCAGGTCCGCCTGTAGATAAGGGACTTACAAATTCTTTCAGAAAAAGAGAAATATTATTATCATAAATATCAATATCTTTAAATACTTCATTCAGAAATTGTTCTACACCATCTTCCGAAAGAAATTCATCAATTCCTGCATTTTTCTTTGCAATTACCACTCTTTTTTCAGTTCGTGGAGATTTGCGATAATAATAGTTTTCGATTAATTCTTTTGAAGAAACAGGTAAAATGGGTTTTCCTGAAATAAGGGAAGTATCAATATAATTTGAGATAAATCCAAATTTGCGAAGCAATGCTTTGTTGTTTTCTTTTTTAAAGTTGTTCAGTGCAAAGTTTATTTTTTCGTCGTGAACATATGAATAATAGTCCTTATTGTAAGGATTGTAACGATCTTTCGACTTGATAACTTTTTTGACAAATTCGACGGCAGGGTTACCTTTTTTACGATATTTTTCTTTTTTGGGTTTTACAATCAATTCGTTAATATTGTAAGCCGTTGGAGACAGAAGAATTTGAATATTTTTTTTAGAAATGATATCAATCGGGTAACTTTTACTAACATATCCCATCGATTCTATTTCAATTCTTTTCGTGTTGTCGGGAACTATCAACGTAAATTTTCCCGAGTTATCGGTCATGCTTCCGAAAGAGGTTCCTTTAATAAATACATTTACAAACGGTAATGCCTGTTTGGTAACAGAGTCAGTTACAATTCCTTTAATCAGGTTTTGTGCCGGCAACGACATAAAGGAACAAAAAAGCAAAACAGTCACAGTATTTTTTATTGTTTGATTTTTCAAAATCTCAAAGGGTGTTGATTATTTGGATAATTCATAAAATTAAACCATTGGATTAAGAATTAGTTCAACTGTTGTTTACTGGTTACTGTTTGGGAAATTAAAATTCCCGGTTGAAGAAGATTTATTGTCAATCCGGGAATTTTATAACACTATTTAATTTGTTTTCCATCAAGATTAAATGAAATTTCTTTTAGAGTGCCTCCTTTAACTATTTCAAATTCATATACTTGTCCTTTGGCTGTTTCGGATATTTCTGATTCTTTCACTTTATACCCGGAATAATTATTTTCAATTTGTGATTTAATGTTTGCAGGTATTTCCGATTGGCTGACTGGTTGTTCAGTTTCCATCCAGTTGCCCTGTAAATCAAATATAGCTGAATATGATTTTCCGGACAACTTAAATTCCGCTTCCCATTCAGTTTTGTTTTCTTTGCCCCATTCTACATCAGTGGCTTTAGCAAATTTTTGAGTAAAAGCAGTTTTTACAGCGGCAGGAGCCTCTTTTTGTGCACACGCGCTCAAACTAATGAAAGTTGAAGCGACAATTCCTAAAATTAGTTTTTTCATTTTTGTATATTTTAAATTGATTTTCGGGCAAAACTAACTTTCGATTCTAAAGATATTTTGAAGTTAAAAGAAAAAAGCTAAAACCAGTTTGGTTATTTCCAACTGATTTTAGCTTTTGCTGTCAAAAATCTATAGATGATTTGTCCTAATACCTCTTATTTTATTTGTTTCAGGCCGTCTAAAGCCGATTTATCATTTGGGCGGATAACCAATGCATGGTTGAAAAGTACTTTCGCTTCGCCTGTTTTATTCAGATTTAATTTGGTCCATGCCAGCATAATTATTGAATCGTAATCCAATGGATAAAGATTGACAATTTTTTCGAATAATTTTACTGCATTCAGATAATCCTTTCGGTTATAATAAATTACTCCCAACCAGTAACTTGCCAGTGTATTTTGTGGGTCAATTTTTAAAATCTGAATGTACTGTTCTTTTACTTTATCCCAGCTTTCTGTTGCACTCAAAGGTTTAATGCAACCAAATTTTGCTTCAATTGCATACGGTTTCAGAGAGATGGCAATGTTATAATATTTGATGGATTCGGAGTATTGTTTTGCCAGATAATAGAGCCATCCCAAACGGATATTGACAAAATATTCACCGGGTTTGTACACCGTTTTTAATTCGCTGATTGCTCCGGTATAATTGGTTGCCTGTTCAAGTTCGTAACTTTTCCAGAATGCCGATTGAATAGCTGTCTGACTCTGACCATGAGCAAACGAGTAAAAAATGACAAATGCAGCTGTGATTAAAATTTTTCTTAAATTTTCCATATTAATCCTCCTGAGAATGATTGTTGATTGTAGTTAATATCAGTTTCGTCAATGTGTTTTTTATCGAAAGTATAGTTACCAAAAAATGTTAGCTTCTGTCCGACATACCAAAAAAGTGATACTCCGCTTCGGAATGTGGTGGCATCCAGCGAATTGTACACGTAAAGTGCGTTAAAGTCTGTATAATTTTTCAGGTTACCAAGAGTAACATTTCCTTCAAGCCACAATGTTTTAAAAAATAATGCACCAGCCGACTGCGAGAAAACAATGCGATTATTACCTGTTTCAACCATTTGATAAACAGAACTTTTAAGGTATGGATATAATCTGCCCGGCAATGAAAGTCCTGCCTGAAGTCCGAATTGTCCGAAATCTCCCAATGAATTATTCAGCAAGGAACCAGACAAACCGAAATCAAGTCTGTTTATCGAAAAGTGGTATTTGGCAAAAACCATATTTCCGGGAAACAAAGACGTATCGATCGCAGTTTTCAGATAATGATAAGCCAGGTCAAATGTACTGTGTTGCCCGGTTGTAACGGTGAGGTTGGCATAATACTCATTCTGAATAGTTGGCACTGAGGAGTTAACGTATTGTTTATAATTGGAAAACGCCTGATACAAATTCAATTTGTAACCCAGTTTTGTATTTATGCCGGCCCGCATATATACCGGATTGGATCGTGTGTCCGTTTCGGCTATTTTGTAGTTGTATTCCACATCAATGGCATCAACTATTTTGAAAGGTTTAATTCCATAATAGGATTGTGTTTCTTTGGGCAATTTAGCGGCATGATAGCGGGCAAATGTTTCGTTGGCAAGATACAATCCGCAAAAGTAAAGATACAGGTTGGTGTCCGCATCTTTGCTGTCAAATTTATAGGCAGCTTCGTATTGCTTTTTTGAATGATAATAATCGGCTTTTGCATAATAAGCGTACCCCATACGTTGATGTAGTCTTTTAAAACTGATTCCGCTCTTAAGTGTTTTTTGTCCGAACTGAATCAGTTTGTCCCAGTCGTTACTCAAAAAGTAACTATAACTGATACTATCGGCAACTTCCTGATTGATGGTTGATTGAGCTTTTATCCCTATCGAAACAAAAAGCAATATTATTGTTACAACTTTATACATTCTGCTTTAATACTGGTTTTATTAGACTTATAGGTAAATTCTTCAATGATATTATTATTGATTTTCAGGGTACTGAGACTTTCAATATTTTTTCTCCCCAAAATTGATACCATTATTTGTGATTTAAGACGGATGCTGCCTGTTGAAGGATTTGCCGAATCATCAGCTTTTATTGAATATCTGATTTTTATGTAGTTGTAGAATGGCGCTATAAAATCATGAAGCCAGATACTGAGTTTTTTATTTCGTGTAATGTTTAAAGGCATGGCATCATTCAATTCAGTCTGATCGGGCTCGCCCAGAAACACTTTAAATGCAGAAAGATAGAAATAGTAAAGCAACGAATTTTTGCTACCATAAAATGCTGTGAAATAGAACATTTGGCTGTCGTTGACATAATAGGCGCTCGACTCTGTTTCTTTGCAACAAAGATATTTGTAGTTATACGCGTCGGTGTAAGCATCCCATTTTTCGGTTTTCTCTACGTTATTTTCGTCAAGATATTTGAATTCTAACGAGGAATTCGGCATTATATTAAATGCTTTTTTCATTTGAATATTATTGTTTACTCCCGATATAATATCATTTTCCTCCGGCCTTGTAAACTGATTCAGTTCATTATTTTTCCCGTTTATTTTGAAATAGTAGGCAAAAGGATAATCAAGCGTTTTTGAGCCTACTAACGGTGTAGCCTGCACCTGAAAATGCAGATGAGGTTCAGGTGATCGTCCAGAGTTGCCGCAGTTTGCAAGAATATCTCCGCGTTTCACAAAATCGCCTTTCGAAACTTTGAATGAGCCTTTTTTTAGGTGCGACATTTGTGTATAAAGACCGGTCAAATGTCTGATAATAATAGTATTTCCCCAATTTTCAACCGTGTTTACCCGCCCAATTTCATTGTCTTCAATATTATCGACAATATCTTCAATAAAACCATCCGCCGGAGCAAGAACAGGTTTGTTGTAGCAATAATAATTTTCGCAAACCAAACCGGCAGAGTTGTAGGTTTTTCCTTCTTCGTCGTAGATCATAAAATCAAAGGCTTTTCCCCATTCTCCAATATGGGTATGTTCCCCATCGTGTCCCTGACTGACAGTCCATTCTCCCCAGAAAGGCAGATATAAAGGTAAATACAGGTAATGAGCCAGTCGCGCTTTGTTATTGTTAAAAGTGTACAGATTGATTTCCGGAGAATAATGCTGAAACGGTGTGATAATAAGTTTGTCAGGTTTTATTCTTAAATGCAGGAAATATACAAACAGAATAACCACAAAAGCAAATGGTAACGAAAACACCGGCAATTGTATAAAACCGAACAATTTATTGAAGAATAACAAAACCAGCGATGTGAGCGGAACTAATAATATTGTCCAGAGATAGGAATATCTTGAAGGAATGGCAAAGAAACCGCCAATGGCAAAAGCAACCATCATGTAGTTTGCCCCGATATTGTAATAAGTTATGCTGGCCGCTTCCGAACCGGAAAATTGTGCAAAGAAGTAAGCTGCCAAAAATCCGACAACCGACAGTGAAAACATGATGCGGGAGAAATAAAGTAATGTGGCGGCAATTAACAATCCGGCGATCAGATTGCTCTGGAAAAAGATGGAGCTGAGAGACCGGAGGTAAATATCCACCATATTATTTACAGGCAAGGAGTCAATAGTCTGGAAAAAATTCAGAAGATTATTTCCACCCATTGCGTACATCTCGTTCATCCAGTAAATGTTTCGCTGAGTCAGACCAAGATTTTCAAATTGTGCAGCCGGCAGAACAATGAACCAAAAAGAAATTATGAAAGGCAAACTCAGAAACGGAAGTCCGTACTTGTTCAGCCAGCCACCCAATGTAACTGAAAGTATCAGTGTCAGCAAAGCTGCAAGCGCCATTAAGGCAAAGAATACCAGGCCAGGGTCAAAAAATGTACCCATACCAATACCTGTCAAAAGTGCATTAAAACTGAAAATTCCTTTTTTCAACTGTAATTTGTCTAATCCCATTGCATTGGCAATTATAACGGTAAGAAAGACAGAAAGCAAACCGCTAAGTCCGGCAAAAAAATTGAAAAAAGTTACAATCAGTAATACTACCGAAAACAGTTTATTGTCCGAAAAAAATATCATTGAATAACTGTTCAGTGTTGAAGGCAGTACAACATTGCGGAAAGTATTTACAGCACTTTTGACAGGCATATTTTCTGGTTTAATTTAATCAAAGTTAAGTTTATTTTCAGTCAATATATTTTATTTCAATGAATTTACTTTTAAATGTTCGGGAATTTGTTCGTTTTCCTGCATGTATTCCAGCGTTTCAGCTTTCCGGATTACGTGTGTTTTGTTGTCATTATCAATCATAACGATGTTGGGACGTAAAGTAATGAATTGCATCCACTGCGTCATGTTATAAGCGCCCACTTTATGAACAACAACCTGATTCCCTTTTTCGAGTAATGGCAAAACAATACTTTCACGAACAATATCTATATTCATACAAAGCGGTCCGTAAAGTACCATTTCCTCCGTTTGACTTCCGAATTCCTGAGCCGGACTTACTTTATGTTCGTACCAGAAAGAGGTAAACAACGAATTTAATCCAAAATCGAGAATGGTAGCGCGACGTCCGTCGGAAAGTCGTTTGGTCGCTAAAACAGTACCAAGCAGATAGCCGGCATCATCAATCAGCGCGCGACCGGATTCAAGAATCAAAAGAGGCAATTCTTCCTGCCGGAATCCGTAACCAAGGATAACATCCGTGATCGCGTCTGCAAACTGATCGATGGAAGGCACTGTGTCCGAACCGGGTAAATAAGCTCCTTTCAAGGTATTTGCAGACGGAAAACCGCCTCCCAGATCGAGATATTCAATCGTTTTGTTGTATCTTTCCTTTACACTCCAGGCCAGTTCGCAGAGTTTGGATGCCGCAGTGGCATAGGACGAAGGAGCCAGCATAAAAGTGCCGATGTGACAGTGCAATCCAACCAAATCAAGGTTTTCGGAGTTGATAATCCGGGTAATGGCATTCCATGCCTGTCCGTTTTCGAAATTAAAACCGAACCGGTCCCATTTCGGGTAAATGCCAGTATCCATGTTTACTCTGATGGCAACCCGCGGTTTTAGTTTGTGCTCTTCACTCAGTCTTATCAACGCGTAAAGTTCGTCATAATGATCAATGTGAATCAGTGAATTATTGCGTGCGGCTTTTATTAACTGATCGTCTCTCTTGTCAGGGCCGTTAAATATAATTTTATTCCCCGGCACTCCGTTTCCCAATGCTTTATCATATTCAAATCCGGAAACCACTTCTGCCCAGGATCCTTCCTGATGAAATACCAGACACACAGCGTTCAGATAGTTTGTTTTGTACGACCAAGCAAACTGAACTTTTGGATAGCGGGTTTTGAATATACGCGATGCATTTTGCAGGTTACGTCTTATTTGTTTTTCGGATATGACAAACAGCGGTGAACCATAATCTTTCAAAAGGCTTTTTACTGTAATACTCTCTATGTGTATAACAGGTTCAAATTCAGTTCTTTTCCCGAATTTATTCATTAATCCCGTATTCATTTTATGAATAATGGGTCTTTCGTATCTTATCTTTTCCATGTCTTGATTTTTTACTAATTAAAATGTAAGCCCTTTAAAGTTCTCCGGTTCCGGAAATTTGCTGAAATTCACTGACATTGGTTATCAGGTCCCACGCATATCTGATAAAGACTTTTCCAATTTCATAGTCGGTAAATGGTTCAACTTTTTGTCCCAAAGCCATTTTTACCAGTGAGGCCGGTTGATTTTGTCCAGCTGCCGCTGTGAGGTAAATCCATGCAGGGAAACGCGGATTTACTTCCATAATGTAGGATTTACCATCCGAAGTCTGCATCACTTCAAGCTCACAGCCTCCACGCCATTTTGTTACTTTTACAAACTTTTGAGCCAGTTCAATAAATTTTTCATCGTCCAGCGTGATTCCGGCCCAGGCTTTTCCTTTGTCAGTTATGTATAATTTTCGCATTGGAATTACGCTTATTGCTGTACCGTTTCCATCGCCAAGAGCCGCGATATTGATTTCAGTTCCTTTGATAAATTCCTGTACAATAATCGGAAGACCCCATTTTGCCTGAATTTTATTAAAGGCTTTTTCGGCCTGTTCTTCTGTGTTGACAATGATAGCATCATAAAATTTTCCTTTAATAACTACCGGAAAATCAAATTCCTCGATAACTTTTTTCAGTTCGCGAGATTCATGAACGATTTTATCTTTAGGGACATACAATCCGTGTTTTTCCCCGAAATCGTAAAGTTTTATTTTGTCACGAGCTTCAAACTGCTCAAGATCCGGCAGGAAAGTATGTATTCCCATTTCATTCAGTTTATCCCTAAGTTTTATGAAATTGAAAAGTTCCGCATCAAAATTCGGAATAATCAGGTTCAGATTTTCTTCTTCGTGAATAGTTTTCAGTCTTCCGAGCAAACTATCTGTTCCACCTGAAGGGTAGGGGATCTGGTAGGTTTTATCCACTAAATCGTGCATGTATATTCCCGGTTCAAGCGACTCGTACGAAAGACCAATGATGCGTACATTAAAATCTTTGCATTCTCTGATTGCTCTGATAACGGCAACTCCCGGTCCAGGACTGTCAATAGCGTTGAGCCCTGTAACAGCAATGACCAATTTTTTATGGTGTAAAAGTTTTGTGATTAAGTTACTCATAGTTATTCCTCCAGAACGGTATATTCTTTTAACTGGGCAGTGAAATCGTCTAAATCTTTTTCAAACTGTGTCTGATCAACATCGTATTTCAGGCAAATTGTTTCGATTATTTCTTCAAACGATTTGTTCTTTTTTAATAAAGATATTATTTCCGCGCCAATCGGATTAGTAGAGAATGAATCTCCTGTGGAAGGATTAAAAATAAATCCCTCGTCACTGGTTGCTATGTTTTTTTTCAGCTTCATAATTTTATTACCGGAAAAGGTCAACTATTAAAAAAATTATTTATGTTTTTAAATCTGAATCAAAGATATATAAAACAGTTTTGCGATAAAAATTAATTCAGCCAAATGGTCATATTAATAAGTAGAAGATGAATAGATTTCAATAACCGTTGTTTACAGGGATTGTTATTTTATCTGAAATTTGAAGTTTATAAACATCAGAAACAGCATATCTGCAGAAGTTAATCTGCTGAAGATATGCTGTTTCATTTGATTTGGTTAGAATGTGCAAGGGAAATTATTTATGTTTTTTTATTAAAATATTTTGTGAGATAAAAATATTATAAATTGATTTTAGCAATTTTTTCTGGTGTTTTTACTATGTATATATTACCTTTGGGAACATAGATATTTTCAGTTTGACCTGCGGATTTAATGATTTTTGTCAGTTTCCCGCTAAGGGTGAAAATTTCTATCGTTTCACCGGTAGACAAACCTTCCACTACCAGCATATCGTTTTGTTTAAAAATACGTACATTGTCCGATATTACCAAAGGTAAAGCTGTATCTGAAAAATAACTTTCAATAGCCAGTGTAAAGTCTTTCCAGTAAATAGTGTTCCAGTAGCTTACCAATGACCCGATGGGAACCACCAGCTGACAGACAGATTTATTTACCAGCATAAATGTATAGCTGTCAATTGCCGGCGGAACCGGATTCGCGATTGAAACCTCAGTAAGATTGCTGCAATTGTAAAATGCTCCGTTTATAATTTCTGTCAGGGTTTTTGGTAGCTTTACCGAAGTAAGTCCTGTGCAGTTTTCGAAAGCAAAATAACCAATGGATCTTAAAGTTGAGGGAAACGTAACTTCAGTGAGGCCGGCACAGGCATCGAACGCGCAATAACATATTGTTGTTACAGTTGTCGGAATAACATATTTGCCGGTTTTGCTTACCGGAAAGATATAAAGTGAATCCTGATTGTGGTTGAATAATACGCCCTGATTCGATGAATAGGCCTGATTGTTTGCTTCCACATCGAACCCAGACAAAAGCGTACAACCATAGAATGCATATTCTCCCATTGATTGAACCGAAGCTGGTATGTACATATATCCTGTCAGATTTTCGCAATAACAAAATGCGCAAACTCCGACGTGTTTCACTGTATTGGGCATTGTGTATGTTCCGCTTTTTGACGACGGACAAATGAATAACGTATCCTGACTTTTGTTATACAATACGCCATTATCTGAGCTGTATGTAAGATTTTGAGATGAAACATCAAATCCGGAAATCTGTGTACAACCGTAGAACGCGTAAATACCTATCAGTTCAACGGTTGATGGAATAACAAGATTACCTGTAAGATAACTGCAATTGTAAAATGCATAGGTGCCGATAACTTTTACTGATGAAGGAATTGTAAAAGTCCCTGTTTTTCCTCCGGGACAGATAAATAATGTGTCCTGATTTTTACTGTACAGACAATCGTTGTAAGAAGAGTACAATGTATTGGAGGTACTTACCTGATACGATTTCAGATCGTTACACTCAAAAAAACAAAACGATCCGAGGTAAGTAAGTGATGACGGCAATGTTACTGTTCCATTGAGTCCGGAGCAACCATAAAACGCACCGTCTTCAATTGATTCAACAGAATTGGGGATATTAAGGCTTCCTGTAAAACCGGTACAATAACAAAACGCGTAACTGCCTATGGATTTCACCGATGATGGAATCGTAAGCGTTCCTGTCAGTAGGGTGCAACCTTCAAATGCTGAGCTGCCTATGTATTTAACTGTCAGAGGAATTGAATACGAACCGGATTTTGATGCAGGGCAGATAAACAGTGAATCCTGATTTTTATTGAAAAGTACCCCTGAGATTGAAGAATAGCGCGGGTTAGCTGCATCAACCGAGAACGCGTTTATCATATAACATCCGTAAAGAGCAAAGCTTCCAATGTGTGTTAAGTTGGCCGGCAAAGTAAAAGTTCCCGTCAATCCGTAACAGTAGTAAAAAGCCATGTCACCTATCGAGTTAATGCTGTTAGGGAGCTTTATTGATACCAGAGTTGATTTATAGGCTATTGTTTTTGAATTGTAAAATGAATATTGAGGCAGTTCATTTGCCGGATATGTAATGATAGAATCGGCGTAAGTTCCATCAGAACCTGTATAAGCGGAAATATTAACTGCACTGATATCCAGATTGGTAAGAACTTTTAATTTGTCGCGGATATAAGCCATATCGCGGGCATTAATGGTGCCTGTGATGGTAAGTGTTCCAATATTATTGGCTTCGTTACCTGAAAATTGCGAACTTAAAGTGCCTGCAGTGGTAATATTTACAGTTTTTGAGGAACTTTGTCCGAATAATAAAATACAGGAAAAAGCAAAACAGATAAAAAGTATTAGTTTTTTCATGTCAAAATATTTTAGATTTAAGATTAAGTGTCTGCAAATGTATTTCGGTAACCTTAGGCTACGAAAAACAATTTTTCATTGAAGGGATTCCCGGAAACAGATATGAACCAGGGGCGCAAAGAATTAAGTGTCAGAATTATCAGGATACTGTTATATCAGAAATGTTTTATCGATAAATGCCTGAAAATTGTCCTTGTACTGTTCTCCTATAGGAATGTACACTTTGTTGTCAAAGAGAATCCGGTTTCTTTCGATAACTTTAACCTGATCAAGGTTCACAATGAACGACCGGTGAACGCGCATGAATTTTTCTTTGGGAAGTTGTTCTTCCATCGATTTAAGTCGAATCAGTGTGGTTACCGGCTTTTCATTTACCAAATGAATCTGGATGTATTCGTTGGCGCTTTCTATGTATTTAATTTCAGCCAGTAAAATGCGGATGAGTTTATATTCTGATTTAACGAATAAACAATCCTGAGTGGTTTGTACGGTTTCTTTCTGTTGTTGGTTGAGTTCAAACCATGTTTTTGCCTTGTTGACTGATTTGAGAAAAACCGGATAGCTGATGGGTTTAAGAATATAGTCTATAGCATCAACTTTAAATCCTTCGACGGCATATTCGCTGTAAGCAGTTGTAAAGATTATTTGTGGCTTTACATCCAGCGATTTCACAAAATCCATCCCGTTTATGTCGGGCATATTTATGTCCACGAACATTAAATCCACATCGTTCTTTTCTAAAAAATCCAAAGCTTCCTGAGCGCTGTGACACAGACACACCGTTTCGAGGAATGGAGTTTTTTCGATGTATGAATTAATCTGTTTAAGAGCCAAAGGTTCATCATCAAT
>MTLE01002320.1_pt1 | contig 20135 bp, 19 predicted proteins | sample 1982461 | NCBI WGS metagenome assembly MTLE01 (sample SAMN05712605, study PRJNA340218) | biofilm metagenome | isolation source: sample SPL anode biofilm adapted to -200 mV | place: USA | collected 2012-02-03
GGCCTGGGCGGCATGGGTCGGTGCTATGGGTTGCGAAGCCACCTCGGCGAAACTCTGCGCCTCAGCGTGCTCAGCGTACTTGTTCTTTGCCCAAAGACACCGAACCGTCAAATCCTGCTATGCAGGTTCCACTATTTCGACGTGCTTCCCCTACCGCCGCCTCCGGAAGAACGCCTGCAGCTGCTCCCGGCACCCCTCCTCCAGCAGCCCGCCCTCGAAGGCCAGGCGGTGGTTCAGGTTCACCCGGGCCAGTTCCTCGTGCAGGCGGCTGACGCCCACCTTGGGATCCGACGCCCCGAAGACCACCCGCTCCACCCGGGCCAGGGTGAGGGCTCCGAAGCACATGAGGCAGGGCTCCAGGGTCACGTACAGCGTGGCCCCGGGCATGCGGTAGTTGCGCAGCCAGGCGCCGGCGCTGCGCAGGGCCATGATCTCGGCGTGGGCGGAGGGGTCGTGGGAGGAGACGGGGCAGTTGTGGCCCCGGGCCACGAGCTTGCCGTCGGCCACCAGGACGGCGCCGATGGGCACCTCGTCCTTGCCGTCGGCCTTCTCGGCCTCCTCCAGGGCCAGCTTCATGAAATAGATGTCATCGCCCGACCACATTCACCGGCTCCCCGAAACGTCCCTCCCCATCATCGCTCCAAAGGCCTTCTCCAGTTCAATCTGCTGTTCGTGAAGGCCCAGGGCGCCCAGGGCGTCGCGCAGGGGGCGGAAGACGGAGGTGTCCTCCTGGGCGCGGCGTTCCAGGTACCAGGCGCGTTCCCAGGGGCGCAGCTCCCGCAGGGGGCGGTGGTCCAGCAGGTCCCAGCAGGCCTGGAACCATTCCCGCATCTGGAGGAAGTCCCCCTGGGCGCGGAGCTCGTCGGCCACGGCGCGCTGGACGGCGTAGGGGAGGGCCGTCCTCCAGTCCCCGCCGGGGAACCAGTGGGGTAGGCCCCGGGCCAGGCCCAGGATGGAGGGGCGGCCGGGGTGGAAGCGCGCCCAGGAGATCCACGTGCGCCACAGGCGCGTGTCGCTGGGCCAGCTGCGCAGGAGGGTCTCCAGGCCGGGCAGCGCGGCCTCGGCGGCGGCGCCCCATAGCTCGGCGCCGGGCTTCCAGGGCTCCCGGGGGCTGAAGGGCAGCTCCAGGCCGGCCCGGGCGGCGTCCTCGGCCAGGAGGGGCTCCAGGCGGCGGTCCGGCATGCGCGCCAGGAGGGCCTTGAACCGGGCCCTGCGCGCGGCCACGTGGCCGGGATCCTGGGCGATCGCCTGGGCCAAGCGTTCCAGGTAGGGCGTGGCCTGGCCGGCCAGGATCCCGGCCAGGGCCCGGGGCTCGGGGCAGGCGTCGCCGGTGGCGCGGAGGTCGTCGCCCTGGAAGAGGGCCCACCGGGGACCGGGGGCCCAGCCCAGGCGCGCCCGGAGCCGGGCGTGGACCTCGGGGGCGGCGGTCTCCCACCGCAGCTCCCCGGGGGACCAGAGCGCCAGCGCCGACGCGTCCCGCAGGGCCTTCCAGGCCCCGAGCCAGGCGGGGCGTCCGAAGACGGTGAGGCGCAGGGGCGGCGGCACCGGGGGCATGGGGGGGCGGTGGGAGCCGCGCGGGGCGGCCTGGGAGCCCAGGCGGCGCCAGACGTCGGCGGCCTGGGGTCCGCGGCGCAGGAAGGCGGTGGCGGCGGTGCGGGCCCCGCCCCAGCCCGCGGCGGCGTCCAGGGCGGCGCGGGCCTGGTCCGCCGAGCCGGAGGCCGCCAGGGCCGCGGCCTTGTGGGCCAGGAGCGCGGCCTCCAGTTCGCAGTGGTCCTCCCAGCCCTTGGGGGTGAGGGGGTCGGGGGGGGCCTGGGGCGTCAGGTCGGCCAGGAGCCGCAGCTCGCCGGCGGGATCGTGGCGGCGGCGGTAGGGCTCCAGGAGCAGGGGAAGGAGGGGCGCCGGCGGGAAGACCGCGCCGGGAACGGGCGGGATGGCGCCGGAGAGGGACTCGGGCAGGTGCCGCGCGCCGTCCAGGGTCTCCATCCAGAGTTCGGTGAGCCCGGGGTCGTCGGGGTCGGCCAGGGCCTGCTCCCCCACCTCCGCGGCCAGGCCCTGGAAGACCCCGCGCAGGGCGGTGGACTGGCCCAGGTCGAACAGGGCCAGGCGCGCGGCGAGGGCGTGACCTTCCCGGTACCACCCGGGCACCTTGCCCAGTTCCTCCAGGGCCGCACCCACCCCGCGGTAGAGATCGCCGGCCCAGGCGTCGCCGTCGGCGCCGGCCAGGGATACGCGGTCCTCGGCGGGGGCCGCCCCGGGTTCGGGGTGCCAGGCGGGAACCCGCACCTTGCCCTGGCCGTCCAGGCTGGCGATGCGGGCCCGGGCGAGGCGCATCTCGAAGGTCAGCGCCTCGGAGCGGGCCTCGCCCTGGCCGGGGTTGTCCTTCAGGAAGGCCTCCCGGGCTTCGAAGCGGGCCAGGGCGCCGGAGGCGTGGACGGCGTCCAGGAGCGCGGACCCCTTGGGCCGGCCCCGGCCCGCGCCGGCCACGTCGCCGGTGGGGGCCAGGAGGGCCCACTGGGCGCCCTGGGTGGCCTGCAGGTCCTGGGCGGGGGCGGTCCCCAGCACCTCGATCCCCCAGTCGCCCCCGGCGGCGAGCTTCTGGTAGTCCGGGTCAGCCAGGAACTCCGCGGGCACCAGCAGGCCGGGCTGGAGGCACAGGGTCCAGCGGTTGCGGGACGCCTCGACCTTGCGGTGGGACTGGACGAAGTCCTCCCAGGGCCCGGCCAGGGCGACGGTACATGAAAAGATGAAGAAAAGGGCTCGTGTGACCACGAGGAGTTAGTGCGGGAATAGCCTCCCGGGATCCAGGACGCCGGCGGATTCCTTTTCCAGGAGGCCCCGGGCGGCGGCGGCGCCCACGGCCAGGCCCGACGTCATGCCGTGGCCGCCCAGGCCCGCCACCCAGAAGAGGTGCGGGTTCACGGGGTCGGGGCCCAGCACGAAGCGGCGGTCCGGGGCGAAGGTGCGGATGCCGCACCACAGGCGCGCCACGGGGGCGTCCTCCAGGGCGGGGGCCAGGTCCCGCAGGGAGCCGGCGAGACCCTCCAGCACGGCCGCGTCGTCGGGGGGCTGGAGGCCGCGGGGCGGCACCGCCACGCGCTGCTCCTCGCAGGCGCACAGGAGCACGCCGCCGGATTCGGGGCGCAGGTAGAGGGGGCGGTCCGCCCACCACGTGTAGGGACGGTCCGGGGCCATGGGGGCCGTGCTCCACACCAGGTGGCGGCGCAGGGGCGCGAAGTCCACGTCGAGTCCGCCGGCCATGCGCCCGATCTCGCCGGCCCAGGCCCCGGCGGCGTTCACCAGGGTGCGGGCGCGCAGCTCCCCCTGGTCCGTGGCCACGCGGAAGCCGCCGCCGGCCTCCCGGATGCCCAGCACCTGGCACCCGAAGCGCAGCTGGGCGCCGCCTTCCCGGGCGCCGTCGGCGCAGTGGCGGAGCAGCGCGGCGGTGTCGATGAGGCCGTCGGAGGGGATGTGGAGGTGGTCCGCGGCCCGCAGGCCCGGGAAGGGCGCGCCCGCGCCCAGGTGCGCCTCCAGGCCGAAGTCCGCGGCCTCCCGGGCCAGGGCGCCGGCGCCCCCGGGGTCGGCGCCCAGCAGGTAGCCGCCGGTGGGGGTCAGGAGGCCCGCGGCTGCCAGGAGGTTGCGTCCCCGGATGGTCAGGGCGGTGTGCTCGGGGCGGCCCGTGAGCTGGCGCGCGATGCCGGCGTTGTGGCCGCTGGCGTAGAAGCCGGGCAGCGCCTCGCGCTCGACCACCAGGATCCCCTTCCGGCCGGCCCGGGCCAGGTGGAAGGCCGTGGAAAGACCGGCGACGCCGCCGCCGATGATGAGGATCTCCGCGCTGTCCAGGACCATGGCCACTCCAGGGGACATTGTGCCATCTTGACGGGGGGGAGGCGGGGGCCTATGCTTCCTTTACCCCACCCCAGGGGGGGTGGGTAAGGAGAAGCAGCCATGATCCAGTTGAAGATCGAAGGCATGACCTGCGGGCATTGCGTCATGGGCGTCAAGCAGGCGCTTGCGGCGGTTCCGGGGGTGCAGGGGGCGGTGGAGGTGGATCTGGCCTCGGGCCGGGCCCAGGTGGATGGCACCGCGGACGCGGCGGCCCTCATCGCCGCGGTGGAGGAGGAAGGTTACTCCGCCACCCTGGCGCAGTGAGGCGGCCATGGCCGGCAACTGCTGCGGGCAGGGACTGCGGTTGGACGCCTCGGTGCGGGAGGACGCCCGCAGGCGCCTGCTGTCCGTGAAGGGGCACGTGGAGGGCATCCTGCGCATGCTGGAGGACGAGACGGTCTACTGCGTGGACATCCTCAAGCAGGTGAAGGCGGTGGACGGGGCCCTGGCCAAGGTGGGCAACCTGGTGCTGCAGAGCCACCTCAGGCACCACGTGGTCACCGCCCACGAGCGCGGCGACGAGGACACCATCGTGGACGAGCTGATGGAACTGCTGAAATACCGATAGGAGCGGTGATGGAAAGGCTGTTCAAGGTCGAAGGCATGACCTGCGCGAGCTGCGTGCGCAGGGTGGAAAAGGCCCTGGCCGCCGTGGGCGGGGCCACCCAGGTGCAGGTGAACCTGGCCACGGAGGAGGTGCGCATGGTCTTCCCCGGCGCCCCCGCGGGGGACCCGGAGATCGCCCGGGCCCTGGAGGCCCGAGGCTACCGCATGGCCGTGGAGGACGCCGTGGAGGCCGATCCCTCCCGGGAGGCCTTGGTGCGCCTGGCGGTGGCCTGGGGGTGCACCCTGCCCCTCATGCTCGGCATGTTCCACCCCTTCCACCTGTCCTGGCCCGTGCAGGCGCTGCTGGCGGCGGTGTCGGCCTTCGGGGCCGGCAGCGGCTTCTTCCGGCGCGCCCTGCGCCAGGCGCTGCGGCTGGAGACCAGCATGGACACGCTCATCGCCCTGGGCGCGTCCGTGACCTGGGTGTTCGCGCTGTGGGAGAGCCTGCAGGGCTCGCCCCATCCGCCCTTCGAGAGCGCCGCGGCCCTGGCCGCCTTCCTCCTCACGGGCAAGTTCCTGGAGGTCAAGGCCCGCCACCGCGCCACGGGCAGCCTGGAGGCGCTGGTGAAGCTGGCGCCGGCGGTGGCCTTCCGCCTGCGGGAGGACGGCTCGGAGGAGGAGGTGCCCACCCGCCTCGTGCAGCCCGGGGACCGGCTGCGGGTGCGCCCGGGCTCGGCCTGCCCCGTGGACGGCACCGTCCTGGAAGGCGTGGCGGAGGTGGAGGAGGCGCTGCTCACCGGCGAGCCCCTGCCCGTCACCAAGGGCCCCGGGGATGCGGTCATCGCCGGCGCCATGGTCCACGGCGGCGCGCTGGTGTTGGAGGCCGCCTCCACGGGCCGGGACACGTGGCTGGCCCGTCTGGCCCGCCAGGTGGCCCAGGCCCAGGGCTCCCGCGCCCCGGCCCAGGAACTGGCGGACCGGGTGTCGGCGGTCTTCGTGCCGGCGGTGCTCCTGCTTTCGGCGCTGACCCTGGCCGGGTGGTGGTGGCATACGGGGGCCCTGGCCCTGGCCTGGCGCCCCGCCGTCACCCTTCTGGTCATCGCCTGCCCCTGCGCCCTGGGGCTGGCCACGCCGGTGGCCTCGGCCGCCGCGCTGGGCACCGCGGCCCGCAACGGCCTCCTGGTGCGGGACGCCTCGGCCATGGAGGCCCTGGCCCGGGCCACGCATCTTGCGTTCGACAAGACCGGCACGCTCACCCAGGGCCGGCCCGTGGTGCGGCGCGTGGACGGTGATCCGGACACCCTGCGCCTGGCGGCGTCCCTGGAACGGGATTCCGAACACCCCGTGGCCCGGGGCATCCTGGAGGCCGCCGCCGGCCTCGCCCTGGCCGAGGTGCGCGGCTTCCGGGCCCATCCGGGCCAGGGTGTGGAGGGCGAGGTGGAAGGCCGCATCCTGCGCCTGGGCAACCCGGCCTTCACGGGCCAGGCCTTCGACGCCGACCCCGCGGGCGTCACGGTGGGCCTGGCCGAGGGGGACCGCCTCCTGGGCGTCCTGGTGCTGGCGGACGCCCTGCGCGAGGACGCGCCGGGCACCGTGGCCGAGCTCACGCGCCAGGGCCTCACGCTGCACCTCCTCAGTGGAGACCGGCCCGAACCGGCCGAGGCCCTGGGGCGGTCCCTGGGCATCTCCGAAGCCCGCGGCGGCTGCCGTCCCGAGGACAAGGCCCAGGCCATCCGCGACCTGCAGGCCGGCGGCGCGGTGGTGGCCTTCGTGGGCGACGGCGTGAACGACGGCCCCGCCCTGGCCCAGGCGGACGCGGGCATCAGCCTTCCGGGGCTGGAGGCGGCCCAGGCCGCGGCGCCCCTGAACCTCCTGCGGGAAGGGCTCGTGCCCCTGCTGCAGGCCCGGCGCCTGAGCCTGCGCACGCGCACCGTCATCCGGCAGAACCTGGCCTGGGCCTTCGGCTACAACCTGGTGCTGGTGCCCCTGGCCGCCTTCAATCTGCTGGACCGCTTCGGCGGGCCCATGCTGGCGGGAGCCGCCATGGGCTTGAGTTCACTCACGGTGGTGCTCAACGCCTTGCGCCTGCGAAGGGCGTGAATAGAATCGATGGAGAGGAGTTCACGATGCTTCCCATGCTGTTGACCGTCGCCGCCCTGGTGGCCCCTGCCCCGGCGCCCAAGCCTGCCACCAACACCAAGTGCCCGGTCATGGGGGACAAGGTGGATCCCAAGAAGAGTCCGAAGGTGGTGGTCAGGGGGCAGGAATACTTCATCTGCTGCGGCGGGTGCAAGGCGAAGCTGGAGAAGGATCCGGACAAGTACCTGAACAAGGACGGCACTCCGAAGAACGCGAAGTAGCTAGGCGCGCGGCGGCAGCAGAAGGCTGAAGAGGCTGCCCTGCTCCAGGGGCTCGTAGCGGGCTTCGCCGTGGTGGTCCTCGGCGATGCGGCGCACGATGGCCAGGCCCAGGCCGGTGCCTTTCTGCTTGGTGGAGAAGTAGGGCTGGAACAGGTTGGGGCGGTCGGCCTCGCGGACGCCGGGGCCGTTGTCGGCCACGTCCAGGCGGAGCATGGGGCCCTGGTGGGTCAGGGCCACGCGGATGCGGCCCTGGCCTTCCAGGGCGCCGATGGCGTTGTCCACCATGTTGATGAGGGCGCGCTTGACCATGTCGCCGTCCCACAGGACCTCCAGGGGGCCGGGGAGGTCCAGGTCGAAGGTGATGCCGGGGTAGGTGGGCTCGTAGAGGCGGATGGCCTGGCGCACCAGGTCGGGGGCGTCCAGGGGGGCCGGGTGCGGCGCGGGGAGCTTGGCGAACTGGCTGAAGCTGTCCACCAGGCGCGTGAGGCTGGCTACCTCGGCCAGGATCGTCTCGGCGCCCTCGGCCACGGTCTGGGGGTCCAGGCGGCCCTCGCGGCTGCGGCGCTGCAGGCGCTGGGTGGTGAGCTTGATGGGGGTGAGGGGGTTCTTGACCTCATGGGCCATGCGCCGGGCCACCTCCTGCCACGCGGCGCGCTTCTCGGCCTGGGCCAGGGCGGAAAGGTCCTCCAGCACGGCCAGGACGCCGCCGCCGGTGAGGGGGATGACGATGGCGCGCACGGGGTGGCCGTCGCCTTCGCCGCCGATGCGGATCTCCTCCACGTGGGGCCGCCTCGTGGTCTGCACCGTGGCCAGCAGCTCCGGCAGGCGCCCCAGGCTGGGCAGGCGCGCCAGCTCGGACCAGCCGCGTTCCAGCAGGTCCCAGTTCTCCACGCCCAGCCAGCGCCGGGCCACGGAATTGAAGGTGCGCAGCTCCAGGTCCCGCTGCCAGCTGAGGATGCCCACGGGCAGGGCCTCCATGAGCTGGCCCAGGTAGGCGCGCTGGCCGTCGATGCGCTCGGCCTGGGCCTCGATGGCCGAGCGGGACTGGCGCAGGTCGCGGGTCATGGCGTTGAAGCTCTGGCTCAGGAAGGCCAGCTCGTCCTCGCCCTGCTCGGGCAGGGACACGTCCAGGTCGCCCGTGCCGATCCGCTGGGCGGCCTTGGCCAGGGCGCGCACGGGCTCGGAGATGGTGCGGGCGATGGCGAGCCCGGTCCACACCGCCACGAAGAGGGTGAGCATGGTCAGGAAGAGCAGCGTGCGCTGGGGCAAGGTCTCCAGCACCTCCCGGCCGGCGTGCATCTGGAAGGACTCGCGGTAGCGCTTGTCCAGGCGGATCATGCCCTCCATGGCCGCGCGGGGCAGGAAGACGCCCGCCACCACCCGGTCGCCGGAGGGGCCGCGGGGGCCGGTGCCCACCTGCCATTCGCCGTCGGGAACGGGCACGGCCTGGATGCCTTCGCGCAGGTCGGCCAGGGCCGGGGGCACCAGGCCGTGGGCCAGGGCCACCGTGGCCACGCCCTGGGCGGGGACGCGGGCCAGGAGGTCGAAGCCGGTGCTCTCGCGCTCCCGGGCGGGCTCGTGCAGGGCCTCGGGGGCGATGCGGGTCGTGGCGGTGCGCAGCCGCAGGCGCACCTGCTCGCGGTAGGCCTCGTTGACGTAGTGCCCGTCCTGGATCACTTCCATGGTGTCGGGCATGAACCAGCGGTCCACGTTCTTGCGGATGAAGGTGCGGCCGATGGCGAAGAGCATGAGGCTGGGCGCGATGCCCACGGCAAGGAAGGCCAGCACCAGCCGCGTGCGGATGCGGGCCCCCAGGATGCCGCTGCGGCGCTCGAAGTACAGCTTGGCGATGCTGCGGATGACGATGAAGAGGAGGGTCCCGATGGCCAGGACGTTGGCCATGCCCACGGCCAGCAGGGACCACCGGCTGGGGGCGTCCAGGCCCATCTCCACCTGCTTGGACAGGAGCCGGTAGGCCATGAAGATGACCCAGATGAGCACCGACAGGCCCGAGGCGACGTAGAGGCGGGTGAGTTCGGGGTGGCGCTTGGGCTTCTTCACCATGCAAACAGGCTAACCTGGATGCTTGCATCGGGGGTCGGGAGGATGGCGCAGGCGGGACGGGATTTTCTGGGCGGGTTTCCGGACGGGGTCCGGAGCGAGCTGGAATGCCTGGAATCCACCTGTCCGGTGGTCACCGGGGAGTTCTGGACCTCCCGGCAGCGGCAGGCCCACGCCCTCCACGAGGTGTCCTACCGGGCCTGCTACAAGCCGCAGCTGCCCCGGCTCTTCATCGAGGGGCTCACGGAGCCCGGGGACCGGGTCTACGATCCCTTCAGCGGGCGCGGCACCACGGCGCTGGAGGCCGCGCTCCTGGGGCGCCGGGTGGCGGCCAACGACATCAACCCCCTTTCCCGGATCCTCCTGGAGCCCCGCCTGGCCCCGCCGGACCTCCGCGACGTCGAAGCCCGGCTGCGCGAGATCCCGCTGGCGTGCCCGGAGCCCCTGGACCTGGGCATGTTCTTCCACCCCGACACGGAGCGGGAGGTGCGCGCCTACCGGGCCTGGTTCCTGGAGCGGGAGCGCCGGGGCACCTTCGACGCCCTGGACGGCTGGATCCGCATGGTGGCCACCAACCGCCTCACGGGCCACAGCCCGGGGTTCTTCTCGGTGTACACGCTCCCCCCCAACCAGGCCGTGAACGCCGCCCAGCAGGTGGAGATCAACCGCAAGCGCGGGCAGGTGCCCGGGTACCGGGACACCCGGGCCCTGGTGCTGCGCAAGACCCGGTCCCTGGTGGCCGGCCTCACCGCCGAGGAGCACCGGCGTCTGCGGGCCTGCGATCCCCTTCTGCTCACGGGCCCGGCGGCGGCCTCGCCGGGGCTGGAGGCGGGTTCGGTGCGGCTCACCGTCACGTCGCCGCCCTTCCTGGACGTGGTGCAGTACCAGGCCGACAACTGGCTGCGGTGCTGGTTCTGCGGCCTGGACGCGGAGGAGGTGGGCCGGGGCATCACCATGGCCCGCACGGTGGAGGCCTGGTCCCGGGCCATGGGCGAGGTGTTCCAGGAACTGCACCGGGTCACCGCCCCCGGAGGCCACGTGGCCTTCGAGGTGGGCGAGGTGCGCAAGGGCACCGTGCGCCTGGAGGAGGCGGTGCTGCCCCTGGGGGCGGCCGCGGGGTTCAGGGTGGAGGGCGTGCTCATCAACCAGCAGACCTTCACCAAGACCGCCAACATCTGGGGGGTTTCCAACAACACGCACGGCACCAACAGCAACCGCATCGCGCTGTTCCGGAAGGCCTGACCGGAGCGGGCCGGGCGCGGAACCCGGCCCGCTTCCGGTGCCGCCTACCGGCTGAGGACCTTGAGGGTGTAGTTCCCGTCGGCGCCCTTCACCAGCGTCAGGCAGTGGGTGGGGTTGAGCAGGAGGGCGTCCAGTTCGCCCTGGATGCGAACCTCGCCGGCGGGGGCGCCCTTTTCCAGGTCCAGGGACTGCAGGACGGTTTCGCCCTTGGCCTTGTCCCAGGAACCCACCACGGCCTGGCCCTCCAGGACGGCGGGGTCCAGGAACCGGCCCCAGGGGCCCTTGAAGAAGCCCATGCCGAATTCGCCGGCGGCCTTGAAGCTGCCGGTGACCTTGCCGGTGGCGGCGTCCACCACGAAGACCCGGTTGTCCTTGGTGATGTGCACGGCCTTGCCGGAAAGGAGCGCGGGGGTGGCCGAGCTCTTCTCCTTGAGCTCCCAGGCCTTCTCGCCGTTGGCGAGTTTGACGCAGGAGAGGCGGGAGCCGCCCATCATGCCCCACTCCAGGGCGACAAGCAGTCCGTTCTCCACCCGCACGGGGCTGGGGCCGCCGATGTCGAACTTCCAGCGCACGGCGCCGCTCTCGGTGTCCAGGGCGTAGAGGGTGCCACCGAAGCTGGATCCGCTGCTTCCGTAGTGGCCCGAGGACACCAGCACGGAGGTGTCCACCACCTTGAAGCCCCACTGGTTGTCGTTGCGGGTGGAGGCCTTCCAGAGCTTCTCGCCGGTGGCCAGGTCCACCTTGTAGCAGGCCGCCTTGCCGCCGAAGTAGACCTTGTCGCCCGCCACCACCGGCAGGTTCTCCACGCCGTCCTCGGCCTCCACGGTCCACAGGGTCTTGCCCGTGGCCAGGTCCAGGGCGTACAGGGAGCCGGTGGTGCCCTTGAACAAGGAGCCGCCGAAGGTGCCCACCAGGATGCGGTCCCCGGCGAGGACGGGGCCCTTGAGGGCGTCCTGGACGACTGAGACGTTGCCCTTGAAGAAGTTGGCGCTGCCTTCCTTGCCCAACTGGGCCTCCCAGCGCAGGGCGCCGGTGGCCGTGTCCAGGCACGCGATCTTGAAGTCCTCGGTGAACAGGAACAGGGCCCCGGGGACTTCGCGCAGGAAGGCGCCCTTCCGGTTCACGGTCCAAGTCTTCCGGGCCGTGTTCAGGTCCATGCGGATGATGTTGTCGCCGTCCCGCAGATACAGGGCCTCGGCGCCCAGGAGGAATGCCGGGCGCCAGTTCAGGCCCTCCATGGACCAGCGGAGGGCCAGGGGCGACGTCGCGGTCCGGGGGGCGTCGGGGATGCGTACGCTTTCCGTGACCAGTTTCCAGGTGGGTTCCACAACGGCTGCCGGGGCGGGGGGACGGTTGTCCGCTCCGGGAGCGAGGAGAAGGGAGGCCGCGAGAAGCGCAGGCAGGGTGAGCGCCATGGGAGTTCCTTATAAAGTGGGATTGCAAAGATGTTACCAGGACCAGGCTTGATAAGCCCAACATCCTCAACCTCCGGGTCGGGGGGCTTGCGGGAGGGGCGGCAACGGCCTATGGTTGATTCCATGGGATCCCAAGTAAATCTTCCCCTTCCCCCCGACGCCCGCCGGGTCTTCGATTCCCTCCGGTGGATCTTCCGGGAGCTGCGCCTCGCCCACGACCCGAAGGGCAGCGCCAACGGGCTGAGCGCGGCCCAGGCCTTCGTGCTCCATGTGCTCCGGGACCAGGGGCCGCTCAGCATCGGGGCCCTGGCCCAGGCCACGGCCACGGACCCCAGCTCGGTTTCGGTGGTGGTGCGCAAGCTCCAGCAGAAGGGGCTGGTGGGCAAGGCCCCCAGCGCCGGGGACCGGCGGCGCATGGAGGCGGCGCTCACGTCGGCGGGGGCCCGCATCGCGCGGTCCGCGCCCAGTCCGGTGCAGCAGGTCCTGCTGGAGCGCCTGGGGCGCCTGGGCGGGGAGGACCTGCGAACGCTGGCGGACCTGCTGGAGCGGGTGGCGCCTTCAACGGAGGACGGCCATCCCGCGCCCATGTTCTTCCAGGAAGGGGCGTCCGGGGGGCGCCGGTGAGGGACGGGATCGCGGTGGCGCCCGGCATGGAGGACGCGCGGCTGCCCCGGGCCTCGACGGTGGTGGACGCCCGGGTGGCCCTGGTGGGGGCGGCCGCGGCGGCCCTGGGGGTGGCGGCGGGGTTCCTGGCCGAGGCCCTGGTGCGCCTCATCGGGCTGGTGACGAACCTGGCCTTCTTCCACCGGCTCTCAACCGAATTCGTATCGCCGGCGGGGAACCACCTGGGCTGGGCCCTGCTGCCGGTGCCGGTGGCGGGGGGCCTGCTGGTGGGGCTCCTGGCGCGGTACGGATCCAAGGCCATCCGGGGCCACGGCATTCCGGAGGCCATGGAGCAGGTGCTGCTCAACGGCAGCCGCATCCCGGCCCGGTTGACGCTCCTGAAGCCGCTGTCGGCGGCCATCGCCATCGGCACGGGGGGCCCCTTCGGGGCCGAGGGCCCGATCATCGCCACGGGCGGGGCGCTGGGGTCCATGGTGGGCCAGCGCCTGCCCATGACGGCCCCCGAGCGCAAGACGCTCCTGGCCGCGGGGGCGGCTGCGGGCATGGCGGCCACCTTCGGGTCGCCGGTGGCGGCGGTGCTGCTGGCGGTGGAGCTGCTGCTGTTCGAGCTGCGGCCCCGGTCGGTGATACCCGTGGCCCTGGCGGCGGTGGCGGCCACCGGGGTCCGCTTCGGCATCCACGGCGTCAAGCCCATCTTCCCCATGGAGGCCCTGGCCCGGCCCACGGGGACGCAGCTCTGCGTCTACATCGCGGTGGGCGCCCTGGCGGGGCTGGCCTCGGTGGGGGCCACGCGGGTGCTGTACTGGATCGAGGACGGGTTCGAGCGGCTGCCCCTGCACTGGATGTGGTGGCCGGCGCTGGGGGGCCTGGCGGTGGGCGTGGTGGGCGTCGTGGCGCCCCGGACGCTGGGCGTGGGCTACGACAACATCGAGGCCATCCTGGGGGGGACGCTGGCCGGCAAGGCGCTCCTGGTCCTGTGCCTGGCCAAGTTCCTTTCCTGGGCGGTGGCCCTGGGCAGCGGGACCTCGGGGGGGACGCTGGCGCCCCTGTTCACCATCGGCGGGTCCCTGGGGGCCCTGCTGGGGTCGCTGGCGGCCTGGGCCCTGCCCGGCGTGGGGGTGGATCCCCGCATGTGCGCGCTGGTGGGCATGGCGGCCATCTTCGCGGGGGCGGCGCGGTGCATGCTCACCTCGGCGGTGTTCGCCTTCGAGATCACGCTCCAGCCCGTGGGCCTGATGCCGCTGCTGGGCGGGTGCGCCGCGGCCTACCTCATCTCGGCCCTGGTGATGCGCCACGGCATCATGACCGAGCGCCTGGCGCGCCGGGGCGTGCGGGTGCCGGCGGAATATCCGGCGGACCACCTGGACCAGCTGCTGGTGCGGGACCACGCCACCCGGGACGTGGCGGCCTTCGGGGCCGGCGAGACCGTGGCCGCGGCGCGGCGGTGGCTCGCCGAAGGCCACCCGGGCGCCTCCCACCAGGGATTCCCCCTCCTGGACCCCGCGGGCCGCCCCGTGGGCCTGATCATGGGGCGCGAGCTGCTGGACCCGAACCTGGACCCCGGCCAGCCCCTGGCCGCCCTGGTGAAGCGGCCCCTGGCCCTGGCCCGGGAGGACACCTCGCTTCGGGAAGCCGCGGACCACATGGTGCGCGAGGGCGTGGGGCGCCTGCCGGTGGTGGGCGCTGACGGCCGGCTGGCGGGGATCCTCACGAGAAGCGATCTGCTGGACGCCCACGCCCAGAGGCTGGGGGACGGGTGACCTTCCTCAAATTCAGGTTGGGGGCATCCGGGTGCCCATGGTGTTGCTAGGGGAGGAACTGGCCGGTTCGGGAGACCCTGGAACCACACTCAGGGCAATGCCAGCCGCCCCATAGGAGTTCCCGGATCGACCGGGGCATGCGCATTCTTGGCAGCAGGCAGTGGCATTTCGGGCAATGCCGTGCCGGAGTGAGGGGTATCAAGAGGAACGTCGCCAAGGCGCCGGATATGAGGCCTATAACCATCCCCCGAATGGAAGGTTCCATGTATGCCTCCCCGCCAAGCCGGGAATGCCTCCCGTTGTTTCCTTCTACCGGTTCGACGCGAAAGGTTCCTGGCGTTGTCGGGGGCGCTGCGACGGGTGACCTTCCGTCGGGGGCGGGGCATACTCGTCCCATGCGAAGAGCCATCGACTCCGACATCCCTGAGATCGTGCGGATCACCAACCTCGCCTATGCCGTGGAGGCCTTCTGCATCCGGGGCGAGCGCACCCGTCCGGAGGAGGTGGCGCACCTCATGGAGGCGGGGATGTTCCTGGTGGAACCTGGGGGGTCCGGCCTAATGGGATCGGTCTTCCTGCGCCGGGAGGGGACCCGCTGGTACCTGGGCCTGCTGTCCGTGGCCCCGGACTGCCAGGGGCGGGGCCTGGGGCGCAGGCTGGTGGGCGCCGCGGAGGAGGCCTGCCGGGCCGAGGGGGGGAAGTTCCTCGATCTCACGGTGGTGAGCCAGCGGAAGGAGCTTTTCGGGTTCTACGAAGGGCTGGGGTTCCACGCCTGCGACGTGCTGCCGTTCCGGGAGCCGGAGAAGCTGATCCTGCCGTGCCATCTCGTGAAGTACACGAAGGCGCTGGTGCCGGCCGAGGACCTGTGAACGGTCCCCTTCCCCGTCACGCCGGACCCGGCAGTTCCAGCACGTACAACGCCGCGTCCTCGCCGTCACGGTAGTAGGCCTTGCGGATTCCCCGAGCCACCCAGCCTTCCTTTTCGTAAAGGGCCCGGGCGGGGGCGTTGGATACCCGCACTTCCAGGTGGAGCGTGGCGATGCCCATCGCGGCCAGGCGGGCCTGGCAGTGGCGCAGGAGGGCGCGGCCCTCGCCGGCGCGGCGGCGGGCGGGGTCCACGGCGATGCGGAGGAGTTCGGCTTCCTGGGCGGGCTCTACGACGCGCCAGCGGGCGAAGGCGCCGGGGGAGGACCACAGGTGCTCGGTGTCGTCCAGGGGGCCCCAGGACTCCCCGAAGGTGAGCCGGTCCAGCTCCTCGATCCAGCCGGGCGCCTGGGAACCGGGGCCCAGGTGGGTGATCACCGGGCCAGGCCCCGGCGGAGGGCTTCGGAAAGGTGGGCGGAGGCCTGTGGGAAGTTCACTTCGGCGTCGGTCTCGCGCAGGTAGAAGGGCACCAGGGGGGTTTCGGCGGGGCCCTGGGGCAGGTCCCGGCACAGGCCGGCGAGGCCCGCGAGGGTGGCTCCCTCCTCGTCCAGGAGGACCTGGGGGGGATGGGGCAGGTGGGCCTGGGCCCGCTCCCGGAAGCCCGCGGGGGCCCACCAGGGGGCGCCCCCCAGGCGCTCCGCCAGGGCCGCCAGGGGCAGCTTCTGGGCGGGGGCCAGGGCTCCGCCGTCCCAGGGCTGGGCGAAGGCCTCCTGGCGCTGGCCGTCCAGGAGGATCCACACGGGGCCCTGGACGCCGCCCTCACGCAGGGCTCGGCCCCGCAGTTCGAAGGCGGAGAAGCCCCAGGTGGGCAGGCCGGTGAGGGCCAGGCCCTCGGCGGTGGCCACGCCGATGCGCAGCGAGGTGAAGCCGCCCGGGCCCACGCAGGCCACGGCGCCGGAGAGGTCGGCGGGGGAAGCCCCGGCCTCCTGGAGAAGCTCCTGCACGGTGGGCAGCAGCGTGCCGCTGTGGCTGCGGCCGATGCCCACCTCCAGGCCCCGGGTCCAGGTCCGGTCCCCCCCCACGAGGGCGAGGTGGAGGCGTTCGGTGGTGGTGTCGATTCCCAGGATCAAGGCCGGACTCCCATGGGATACGAAAGGGTAAACGAAAAGACCCCCGTCTCGGGGGCCGATTCGCAGGATGGCGGAAAGCTAGACGTTCTTGGTGACGCGACCGGCCTGGATGCAGGAGGTGCACACGCGCAGCCGCTTGGGGGCGCCGGCCACCAGGGCGCGAACGTTCTGGATATTGGGGTTCCAACGCCGCTTCGTGATGTTGTGGGCGTGGGAAACGTTGTTCCCGAACTGGGGCTTCTTACCGCAAATTTCGCACTGACGGGACATGGGAACCTCACGAACACAGAACGGCCAAGACCAGAGAAAATCCAGTCTAGCAAAAAGCCCCACGAAGGCAAGCCCTAATATCCGGCCCTTGCGCGAAACCCCCCGGACACCCAACGTGGTTCCACCTTCGGGAGGACGTCGTGGACGCCGCCGCCTGGGCCCTCGCCTTCACCCTCCTGCCCTGGCCGGAGAGCCGGAAGGCCGCGGCCTGGGCCCGGGCCCAGGCGGGCGAGGAGCTCCCGGAGGAGCGGGGCGAGGCCGTGGCCCTGGCGGCCTCCATCCCGGTGCTGCGGGCGGAGGCGGCGGCGCGGGAGGCGCGCCTGGTGCTGCCGGGGGACCCCGGGGCGGACCGGCTGGAGGCGCCCCTGCCCTACCCCCTGGCCCTGTGGGTGCGGGGCACCCTGCCGCCCCCCGGGCCCGCCCTGGCGCTGGTGGGCAGCCGCCAGGGCAGCTGGTCCGGCCGGGAGCGCACGCGCCGCTGGGCCCGGGAGCTCACGGAGGCCGGGGTGGCCGTGGTTTCCGGCCTGGCCAGGGGCATCGACGGGGCGGCGCACCTGGGGGCCCTGGATGCGGGGTCCACCTGGGGCATCATGGGTTCGGGGCTGGACCATCCCTACCCGCCCGAGCACCAGAAGCTCATGGACCGCATCGCCGCCACGGGGGGCGGCATCGTCACGCCCTTCCCCCCCCAGGCCCGGCCCCTGAAGTGGCACTTTCCCCGGCGCAACGTCCTGCTGGCTGCATGGACGCTCGGTGTGGTGGTCATGGAGGCCCGGTATGCCTCCGGCTCCCTGGTCACCGCCAAGCTGGCGCTGGACCACGGCAAGGAGGTGTGGGGCTGCCCGGGCAGTCCCGAGGACCCGCTCCACGAGGGGCCCAACCGCCTGATCCGGGAGGGGGCGGCCCGGGCCTGCCTGGGGTCCGGGGATTTAATAGAAGACTTATCATATTTATGCCGGGGCTTGACAAATCACCCATGAAGGGTTCCAAATCGGCAACTTGGAGATTGCCTTGACCAAGCTCGTGATCGTGGAAAGCCCTTCCAAAGCGAAAACCATCACCAAATATCTCGGAAAGGGATACACGGTGAAGGCCAGCGTCGGCCACATCCGCGACCTGCCCAAGAAGCTGGGGGTCGACATCGAGAACGGCTTCCAGGAGGAGTACGAGATCCCCGCCAGCAAGGCCAAGGTGGTGACCGAACTCAAGGCCGCGGCCAAGGGTGCCACCGAACTGTATCTCGCGACCGACCCTGACCGCGAGGGGGAGGCCATCTCCTGGCATCTCCTTGAATCCATCAAGCCCCCCAAGGGCATGCCGGTGCACCGGGTGCTCTTCAACGAGATCACGCCTTCGGGCATCCAGAAGGCCATGGCGGCGCCCACCGTCATCAATAAGAAGCTTGTGGACGCCCAGCGGGCCCGGCGCGTGCTGGACCGGCTCGTGGGCTACAAGGTCTCCCAGGTGCTCTGGGACAAGGTGCGCCGGGGGCTCAGCGCCGGCCGGGTGCAGAGCGTGGCCGTGCGCCTGATCGTGGACCGGGAGCGGGAGATCCAGGCCTTCAATCCCGTCGAATACTGGGTGCTCAAGGGCCGCTTCGCCGCCAAGACCCCGCCCGCCTTCTGGATGAGGCTGACCCGCCTTTCCGGTTCCCCCGTGCAGCTGGGCAACAAGGAGACCAAGACCCGCATCGCCGACGAGAAGCAGGCCCATGCGCTGCGGGACATGATCGTGGCCTCGGCCTGGAAGGTCACATCGCTCGAGACCAAAGAGAAGAAGCGCAACCCCGCGGCCCCCTTCACCACCGCCAAGCTGCAGCAGGAGGCCGCCCAGAAGCTGCGCATGAGCGTCACCCGCACCATGCAGAACGCCCAGCGCCTCTACGAGGGCGTGGACTTCGGCGAAGGGCCGGTGGGCCTCATCACCTACATGAGGACGGACTCGCCGCGCCTCGCCCCCGAGGCCGTGACGGCCATCCGCGAGCTCATCGCCTCCCGGTACGGCAAGGAATACCTGCCCGCCAAGGCCCGGGTCTTCAAGGGCAAGGCCGCCGCCCAGGAGGCCCATGAGGCCATCCGCCCCACCGACATCACCCGCACCCCCGAAAGCCTGAAGAACCGCCTCGAACCCGACCAGTTCCGGCTCTACGCCCTCATCTGGCGCCGCACGGTGGCCTGCCAGATGGAGGCCGCCGTCTTCGACGAGACGGTGGTGGAGGCCGAGTCCACGCTCAAGAGCGGCGAGGCCGCGGCGTTCGAGGCCAAGGGCGAGATCGAGCGCTTCCCCGGATGGTTGTCCGTATACCGGGCCGCCCAGGAGGAACAGAAGGCCGAGGAGATCACCGAAACGCCCGAGGAGGGCGACGAGGAGGCCGTGGGCCTGCCGGCCCTGAAGGTGGGCATGCCCCTCAAGCTCGAGCAGCTGGACACCGACCAGCAGTTCACCAAGCCCCCCGCGCGGTTCTCGGAAGCCACCCTCGTGAAGGAACTGGAAGAGGACGGCATCGGCCGGCCCTCCACGTACGCCAGCATCATCGCCACCATCCAGGACCGGGACTACGTCAAGAAGCACGAGGGCCGCTTCAAGCCCACCGAGCTGGGCTGCGTGGTGACCGACCTCCTGGTGCAGGGCTTCCAGGAGCTCATGGAGCCCACCTACACCTCGGGCCTGGAAGGGCAGCTGGACCGGGTGGAGGAAGGGGACCTCACCTTCCTGAAGGCGATGAAGGATTTCTACGGTCCCTTCGAGAAGCTCCTGGCCCGGGCCGGCAAGGACATGCTGAACCTCAAGGCCGGCATCCCCGCGGGCGTGGAGTGCAAGAAGTGCAAGGCGCCCATGCTCAAGCGCATCGGCAAGAACGGCCTGTTCCTGGGCTGCTCCCGCTACCCCGAGTGCGACCACACCGAGGAGCTGGAGAAGATGGAGGAGCCCGAGGACGCGCCGGAATGCCCCCTGTGCGGCTCGACTCCCATGAACCTGCGCAAGGGCCAGTTCGGCCCCTTCTGGGCCTGCACCAACTACCCCTCCTGCAAGGGCATCCGCAAGGCCGACCCCAAGGGGATCCCGGTGCCGCCCGACCAGCCCCTGGACGAGAAGTGCCCCACCTGCGGAAAGAACTTCGTCAAGCGCCACGGCCGCTACGGCGAGTTCGTGTGCTGCGTGGACTACCCCACCTGCAAGACGGTCAAGAAGGAGATCCTGGGCGTGCCCTGCCCCAAGTGCGGCGGCGACCTCAGCCCCCGGAAGACCCGCTTCGGCAAGATCTTCTACGGGTGCACGCGGTACCCCAAGTGCGACTTCACGGCCTGGGACAAGCCCGTGCCCCGGGCCTGCCCCTCCTGCAAGAATCCCTACATGACCGAGAAGACGCGCAAGCCCCGGGGCAAGGACCCCATCACGGTCATGCTCTGCCCGGCCTGCGCCTACGAGGAACCCCTGGGCTAGAAATCAGGTAAGCTGTTGGACGATTCGAGGAACGCCGCATGGATTTCATGGAATGGACCGAAAAGTACACCGTCGGCAACCCCCTCGTGGATGCGTACCACCACATCTTCTTCCAGATGGTGGCTGAATTCCGCAAGGCCATGGCCGAGGAGCAGCCGCCCCCCATGGAGGACCGCATCGAGTTCCTGGTGGACTACACCCTCATGCATTTCGATTCCGAGGAGCGGTGGATGGCCAAGGTGGGCTACCCCGATCTGGAGGCCCACAAGGAGGTCCACCAGAACTTCCGGGAGCGCATGAAGGAGCTCCAGCGCCGCTACAAGCACGAGCCGGGTTCGGTGACGGCCGAGGAGGTGCTCTACCTCGTGCAGGACTGGTTCGCCCACCACATCCTGGGTTCGGACATGGAGTTCAAGGGTTACGGCAACCCGGCCTGAGTTTGTGTAGCCCGATCGGAATAGCGGAACCTTCTTGGCCCGATTTGAGGGTTCGGTATCTTCGGGTAAAGGACTCGTACGCCGAGCACGCCGAGGC
>MTLE01003617.1_pt1 | contig 20113 bp, 11 predicted proteins | sample 1982461 | NCBI WGS metagenome assembly MTLE01 (sample SAMN05712605, study PRJNA340218) | biofilm metagenome | isolation source: sample SPL anode biofilm adapted to -200 mV | place: USA | collected 2012-02-03
GAAAAAGCGATTGAAAAAGACAGCACATTGCGTACAGGTATCGACTGGCCGGGCGTTTGGACGCGCGACGTCAGTTACAGTATTATCCTCTCAATGGCTTACCTGCAACCTAAAGTTTCGGAAAACAGCCTGATGCGCAAAGTAAATGCAAACGGACGAATTATTCAGGATACCGGGACAGGTGGAGCCTGGCCAAATTCTACCGACCGCATGATTTGGGCAGTAGCCGCCTGGGAAATTTACAAAGTAACAGGTGACAATAACTGGCTGAAAAAAGTATATCCAATCATAAAAAACTCCATTGATGACGATTTAATGGTGGATCACGATAAAGCAACAGGGTTGGTAAAAGGCGAATCGTCTTTTCTGGACTGGCGCGAACAAACCTATCCCCGTTGGATGCAACCCGTGGACATTTTCCAGAGTAAAAATCTGGGAACAAACGCGTTGCATTACAAAGCGTTGACAGTTTTAAGTCAAATGGCATTTCTGATGAACGAAAGACAAGCCGCAGAAAAATACAAAAAAATCGCAGGAGAAGTTAAATCCGGAATTAATAAATATTTATGGCTGGCTGATAAAAACTATTATGGTCAATACCTTTACGGACGGAATTACCAGCAATTGTCGCCACGCTCCGAAGCATTGGGCGAAGCGCTCAGCGTGGTATTCGATGTAGCAAATCCCGGGCGGCAAAAACAGGTTGTACAAAACGTTCCGATAGTTAATTACGGTATTCCTTGTATTTATCCTCAAATTGGTGATATTCCGCCTTACCACAACAATGCCGTGTGGCCGTTCGTACAAACTTACTGGCTGTGGGCAGCCGCTAAAACAGGCAACGAAGATGCAGTAATGCACAGTATTGCTGCTATATACAGAGCTTCAGCACTATTCCTTACCAACAAGGAGAACTTTGTAGCTGATAACGGCGACTGGGCCGGCACTCAAATCAATTCAAGCAATATGCTCTGGAGTTTATCCGGTAATTTGAGCGTAGTTCTGAAAGTGATTTTCGGTGCACGGTTCGATGTAAACGGACTCTCATTTCAGCCTTTCGTGCCACAGGCAATGGCAGACACAAGAACCCTGACAAATTTCAGGTACCGCAACGCAAATTTTGATATTGAATTATCTGGTTTTGGAAATAAAATTGAATCGTTCCTACTCGATGGTGCAAAACAAAAATCAGCCTTTGTCCCTTCAACTATTACCGGAAAACATTCAATTAAAATCGTACTGAATAACCAGTCGCCGAAAACGCAAACGGTTAATCTGGTGAAAAATGCATTTACTCCTTTAATGCCTGTTCCTGATTTTAAATCAGGCAAATTGAAGTGGAACGCTATTGATGGTGCTGTAAGTTACACGATACTGAAAGATGCTGAAAACTGGCAGGAAACAACTGAAAATTCGATTGAAATTCCGACGGGAGAAACAGGAGAATTTCAAATTGTGGCAACCGACAGAAACGGATTAAATTCGTTTGCCAGCGAGCCGGTAGCCGTGTACCCCGATAATGCAATTTCTATTTTTGAAACCGAAAATGTGATAACTCCGTCAACTCTTCCTTATCATAATTTTTCCCGAAGAGGTTTTGTTGAAATTAGTCGCACTGTAAACCGTGATATCACAATGGAAATTGAAGTGCCATCAGACGGATTTTATGCCATTGACTGGCGGTACGCGAATGGTAACGGGCCAATTAACACCGAAAATAAATGCGCTATCCGTTCATTATTTATCGATGGAAAATTCAGTGAAGCACAGATTTTTCCGCAACGTGGAACTGACGAATGGTCAAACTGGGGTTTCAGCAATGCCGTGAAAGCAAAACTCAAAAAAGGGAAACACACACTCAAACTTGAATTCCTTCCGTCAAACGAAAACATGAACATCGAAATCAATCAGGCAATGCTGGATTATGTAAGATTGGTAAAAATAAAATGAATATTGTTTTTAAACGAGTTTAATTTATATATTTGCAAACCTTAATTTAGTAAAATATCAGTTGATTTCAAAAGAAATTAAAATTCCACTTTTTATTTTAATATTTTACTAAATACCAATTGAATCTGATATAAATTGAATTTAAACTTTATGTCAAAAATAAACTTATTAATTCTGTTTCTATTTTTGCCATTTATATTATTTGGCAATGACACTTCTATAAATGATGCACTGAAAGAGTTGGATGCTTGTATCGCAAAAAAAAATTCCTACGAATCAGACAAAGAGCAACGAATTAAAAGTTTAGAAAATCTTTTTTCAAACAAAAACAACAACTTAAATACTCAATATCAATTATGTTCGAAACTCTACGATGAGTATTGTTCATATAAATACGACTCCGCTTATTCAATTGCAGGAAGAATGTTGCGGTTTGCTGGCGAGATAAACGACAAAAACCTGATTGCTGAATCGAAAATGGCACTGGCATTTAGTTGTATGTCTGCAGGTTTGTATAAAGAAGCTTCAGAAATCTCAAACTCAATAGACACCACAAATCTTCAACCCGATACAAAGGCTGACATATATTCTTTCCTTTCCACTTTGTATATGGATATGGCCAATTTTACCGCGGAACCATATTATAGCAGTTACAGAATTAAATCTTTAAACTATTGTAATTTATCCATAGAAGCCTCCGGAAAATTTTCACCTGAAATTATGCTGACAAAAATAAGAAAATATCAGTTGAAAAACGACTATGACTCAGCTATAGATTTAACCGAAAAATTTATCAAAAATAAAGAATTGAATTTGCACGATTTTGCAATTGTCAGTTCTACTCTGGCATTTTTTTACGAAGTAAAAGGAGATACTGCCAAAGCAATAATTTATTTTTCAAAAGCTGCTATTGCGGATATTAAAATTGCAACTAAAGAAACTGCCGCAATTCGCCAGTTGGCCGAATTGTTATACGGAAGAGGTGACGTACAAAGAGCATATTCATATGCATTAATCGCTCTTGATGATGCGAATTTCTACAATGCTCGACAACGAAAAATTGAAGTCGGTCGGATTTTACCGATTATTGAAGCGGGAAGGTTTGAAATTATTAAAGAACAAAAAGATAAATTGTTGTACTATCTTGGATTAATCTCCATTTTGTCTGTTTTATTTATGATCTCAACTTTCATCATTCTGCGACAAAAAAAACGACTTAATTTAGCCGGAGAGAAGATTTTACAACAAAATAAAGATTTATTGGAATCGAATGAAAAACTCACCGAGAGCCAACAGGAAATCAGTAAGCAAAACATTGATCTGCAAAATTTCAACAACAAACTGAAAGAAGCCCATCATATTAAAGATGAATACATTGGTTACTTTTTTAGTAATAATTCTGTATATTTAGAGAAACTTGAAGATTACCGAAAGTCAGTAGCCCGTAAAATCCGAAACAGGCAATTTGAAGACCTTTATAATGAAGTTACTTCAGCAGATTCCAGAAAAGAACGTGAAGATATGTTTGCTATGTTTGACCAGATATTTATGAAGATATTTCCGGATTTTGTAAACTATTATAATAAACTATTTAACGAAGAAGATCATATAACTTTTAAATCAGGTGGAACTCTTACACCGGAAATCAGGATTTTTGCTCTTATTCGCCTCGGTATTACTGAAAGTGAACGAATTGCCAAGTTTCTGGATTTTTCAGTTTCTACCGTAAAAAATTACAAAACGAAAGCTAAGAACAGATCGATAGTGCCTAATGACATTTTTGAGCAAAAAATAATGGAAATCGAATCAGTAAAATTAGATAATAACGAAACTATCGAATAAATTCCCGGTACATAAAGCGTACTTTTTAAGGCATCCATCAGGATGCCTTTTTCATTATATATCTGCATGTTACACAATTTTAAAACATTATATTACGTACATTTTAAGTAAGTAGATTTATAACTATTTTACACTTTAAATACATTTGCATTGTCAGCTGAAAAATTTGAGTTCATTCAAAAAGTCCTCTTAAAATCAGTTATTGATGAATTGCAATTAAATTAACCTTTTAAATTTATTAGTATGAAATTAAAGTTTCTACTTTTCGGCCTCTTATTCTCACTTGCCGGTTTTACGATGACGGCTCAAGGGCAAAACATTGTAAAAAGTAAAGTATTAGATCAACACAAAGAGCCACTCATTGGTGTTAGTATTTTGGAAGTTGGTACTACAAATGGTGCAATTACCGATATTGACGGTAATTTTACATTAAAGGTAAAATCCACTAATGCGAAATTAAAAATCAGTTATCTGGGGTACAAAACTGTGGAAATCACGGCAAATCAACTGGGAGCTTCTATAGTTCTTTCAGAAGACGTTTCAGATCTACAGGAAGTTGTAGTAGTTGGTTATGGTTCATTACGTAAAAAAGATGTGACTGGTTCTGTTTCGAGTGTTAATAGCGAAAACATGAACAAAGGTGCAACCACTAATCCTTTGCAACAAATTGCCGGTAAAGCATCTGGTGTGGTTATTACACAAACAGGTAGTGAACCAGGATCAAATCCGGGAATTCGTATCCGCGGTATTACCTCATTAATAGGAGGCAGTGATCCGTTAGTTGTAATTGATGGTGTACAGGGAAATCTGGATTTATTAAATCAGTTGCCTCCCACCGAAATTGAATCAGTAGATATTTTAAAAGATGCATCTGCCACAGCTATTTATGGCTCGCGCGGTGCAGCCGGTGTAATTCTCGTCACTACTAAAAAGAGCAAAACAGGACATTCTCAAATTGAATATTCCAGCACCGTTTCGGTTGACAGAATTGCAAATAAACTGGATATGATGTCGGCTTCTGAATGGCGTACTCAACGTGAAGCATGGGGTGTTCCGGTTTCAACGGATCACGGTTCTGATACAGATTGGTACGGAATTCTTACAAAAACCGGTTCCACTCAAAATCATAGCATTGCAATAGGTGGAGGCACATCCGATTTCAACTACAGGGCCTCTCTTTCTGCCATTCTTCAGGATGGTGTAGTCATTAACTCAAACAATCAAAATTATATTGCCCGTTTTCAGGCAACTCAAAAAGCACTTGACAATAAACTTACACTGACAACCAATTTAAGTGCAAGTACAAAACAAAACACTGGAAGCCCATCCAGCATTGGTCGTGCTGCATTTACATCAAATCTTATCAGCAATGCATACGTTAGTCGTCCTACCGATCCGGTTTTAAACAGCGATGGAACTTATTTCACTGATGCAAATGTATTTCAGTATATCAATCCCTATGCTGTGGCTCAAACAGTAAAAAACGATCAGGTCACAAATAATTTCTTTGGAAATCTAAAAGCAGATCTGGAACTTACCAAAGGATTAAATTTAAGCTGGTTTGGAAGCTGGAGGAAACTCGATGGAAATTCCGGATATTATATGCCTGCTGAATCAACTTTGGCTTATGCTATCGAACAAAATGGAGTGGCCAACATAAACAACTGGCATGAAGATGAAAAGTTGACAGATGTAAGTTTAAACTACAAAAACAATTTTGGAGATCATAGCATCGATGCAATTGCGGTTTATGAGTGGCAGCGCCAAACTTATAATGGTAATTTTACTCAAATGAAAGGCTTTATCAATGATTTTACCACCTACAATGCGTTGCAAAATGGTGATTTCAGCAAGATAAATGGCAGTGATATAAGCTCGTATAAAAACGATCGAACTCTTGTATCGTTTCTTGGTCGAATAAATTATTCGTATAAAAACAGATATTTGCTGACTTTAAGTATCCGGCGTGATGGATCATCAGTTTTCGGGGCTAATCACAAATGGGGTAATTTCCCTTCTGCATCGGTAGCATGGAGATTAAGCGAAGAGTCATTTATGAAAGATATTACTTTCTTAAGTAATCTGAAAGTGAGAGCGGGTTATGGTGTTACCGGAAACCAACAGGGATTATATCCGCAAAATTCTCTTCAGTTAGTAGGAGCTTCAGGTCAATCTTATTTCGGTGGTAACCAGATTACAAACTTCTCAATATCACAAAATAATAATGCTGATCTGGAATGGGAAACACGCGAACAAGCGAATGTCGGATTGGATTTCGGGTTTTTAGACAGTAGAATCTCGGGTTCGATAGACCTTTACAGTGCTACTACCAACAACCTGTTATTCAATTACACAGTTCCTCAACCACCCTATCCTTACGGAAGTATAGTTGCGAATGTAGGGAGTTTACTGAACGAAGGTATCGACTTTAATTTGAATCTGGATATTATCAAAACAAATGATTTTGATTTCTCTTTAAACGGCAATTTATCATTACTAAAAAATGAAGTTTTGCAATTAAGCGGCAGTATCAATGGCATTCCGTTAAATACCGATTATGTACCGTGGGGAACAAACAGTTATCTGATTAAAGGACAGCCTGTTGGGACATTTAATATTCTTCAGCATTTAGGGAAAACAGATGCTAACGAAGAAACGATTGTTGATCAAGACAACAATGGTGTAATTGATGGTGGAAATACCAGTCCCGACAGAGTTATAGAAGGGTCAGCGCTTCCAACCTACACTTACGCATTTTCACCCGTTTTCAGGTATAAAAATTTTGATTTGAGCATGTTATTCCGTGGTTCGGGAGGTAATAAAATTTACAACAGCATCCGTTCTACATTCAGTTATTTCGAAAATCTGGGTAAATCAAATATGCTGAAAAGTGCTACCGATATTGGATTGTTTACTTCGAAATACGCTTCCGATCTGTGGCTGGAAGACGGTTCTTATCTGCGTTTCGACAACCTCACATTGGGATATCGGTTTAACACCAAACCAATGAAATACATTAGTAACCTGCGACTTTCTCTCACTGCTACTAACCTCGCGCTATTTACTAAATATTCCGGACTCGATCCTGAATTAAATGTAAGCGGAGGAAACGGATTTGGAAGCGATGGTGGTATCTATCCACGAACCCGTACTGTAGCGATTGGTTTAAATGTAACTCTTAAATAACTATTAAAAATCACGAAAATGAAAAAGATATTTATTCTGGCATTATTTTCTACATTAATAATGCAAAGTTGTACCAATGTAGACGAAGTGGTTTACGATAAGTATGCTGCAAAAGATTTTTATTCCACTTCTACAGGAGCCGATGTAGCGCTGGCAAATGTATACTCTCAGATTCCGGGAAACTGGGGTGGAATTGGGTATGCCGGAGCTGATAATGGCTGGTATGATGTAAACAGCATGTCGACAGATGAACAGGTTGTTCCTCACCGAAATACAGGCGATTGGGAATTGACGTTTGCACAAATGTATTTGCGTCAATGGCTCCCTGATCATTCACAAATAAACAATACCTGGAACTGGTTATATAAATCGGTTTTCAGCGCCAATCTTGCAGTGGATTTACTTCAGAAAGCAAATGCCGAGAGTTCTAAAATTGCAGAGGCAAAAGTATTAAGAGCATTTTTTTATTACTTATTAATGGATGATTTTGGCTCAGTTCCTTTTTATACTGAAAATAATGTAACCGTTGATCAAATGCCCCAAAAAAGTCGTCAGGAAATTTTCAATTTTGTATTGAGTGAACTTAAAGACAATGTTGATAAATTATCTGCAGACAAAGGAGGAAACTACTACGGTCGATTTAACAAATGGGCTGGTTATGCTTTGTTGGCGAAAGTATATCTGAATGCAGGAGTTTACACAGGTACTCCTATGTGGGACGAATGTATTGCTGCCTGCGATAAAGTAAGTGAAGGTGGTTTCACTTTACATTCAGGTGCTATTGATGCTACTAATCCGTTGGGATCAAAATATTTCGAATTATTTGGAGATGTGTGTCCTGATGACGAAACAATCTTAGCTATTTATACAAAAGCTGAAGTTGTAGGTCGTAATATATTCACAGTCCGCAGTTTAGGTGGTGCTGACGGTACAGCTTTGCTTGGTTATGGTGCATGGAATGGAACAATTGTACCAGGTGATTTTGTGAATAAATTCTCTGACAATGATATCCGTAAGCATCAGTTCCGATATGGATCAAATCCTTACGGACCAAAACCTGCAGGATTTTTCACTTATTCCCTCGACATTACCAATCTGGATAATCCCGGAGCAGCGCCTAATGATGGTGCCCGCGATCAGAAATTCTGGCCGGCAGAACCAGCATCCAGTGGAGGTGCATCTAATGATTTTCCAATTTATCGTTATGCTGATATCATGTTGATGAAAGCAGAATGTCTTGTTCGAACAAACAAAGCTGATGAAGCCAAGCCATTGGTTGATGCTATCAGAGTGCGCGCAGGCCTCTCCGGATTAGATACAAATCCCACTTTAACGGACATTTACAACGAAAGAGGATTTGAACTAACATGGGAAGGACATCGCAGAGAAGATATGATTCGTTTTGGAACATTTACACAGGCACATGGTTTAGCACCTGCTGTTGATAGCCATTATAATTTGTTCCCGATACCAACTGCAGCTTTGAATGCTAATCCAAATCTGGTTCAAAATCCCGGTTATTGAAAATAAATAGGTTGTTGGTTTTTTTAAAAAGCAGCTTTGTCGGATTTTAATATTGAGATCAGATTGTGGATCGCAAAACACAAACAATTCCGGCATTGCTGCCAATTTTAAACCAAATAATAACAGTTTCAATTTAGATATAAATACTTTAAATTAGAATCAAATATGAAAAAAAATATTATAAAAGCATTTTCATTTCTTTTTGCGCTGACATTGTTTGCTTCTTGTGATAAAGAAGCTGAAATTACAAAACTCACTGTTATAAATTTTCCTCAAACGTTTACAGGTTCTACAAATTCTGTAGTTATAACAGCCGATAATGGAGATGCAACTCTTGCAACCTTCAACTGGGAATCCGTTAATTATGGAATTCAGGCAGCAGTAACTTATACCTTGCAGTTTGATTTGCCGGTTGATACTGCCGGAACCACTCCATGGGCAAATGCTCAGGAAATTGTTATTGGTGATGATATTTTAACCGGCGGAATTACAGGAAATCAGCTTAACACTGTTGCTTTGGATGGATTAGGATTAGAATCAGGCGTTGCATCTACTATTGTTGTTCGTGTGAAGTCATATGTTGATCGTCCGGCTTATTCAAATTCAATTTCGTTGAATGTTACACCATACGAAGCAACTGTAATTCAGCCATCTTATCCTTCATTATGGGTGCCGGGTGATTATCAGGGCTGGAATCCGGCAGCCGCACCTACTATTGTTTCGGTGAATTCCGATAATTTGTATGAAGGTTATATTTATATTCCTGCTGGTGGTACTTTACAATATAAATACACTGCTCAACCAGATTGGACACCAATGGCTTATGGAGATGGTGGAAACGGCACTCTTATTGAGGCAAATTATTCAGGTGGAAATTTCACGGCTCCTTCGGATGGTTATTACGAAATGTCTGCCAATTTAACAACAATGACATGGACAGCGACTAAAACAACATGGGGCATAATAGGTGATGCTACACCAGGAGGTTGGTCTACCGACACTCAGTTGAATTATGATGTGACAAATCAGGTTTGGACTGTTACGTGTGATATGGTTTCAAGCGGGTCTTTTAAATTCCGTGCAAACAACGCATGGTCCATCGACTTTGGAATTAATGCTAATGGCAATTTAAAATATGCTGACAATCCTCTTTATCCTTATGATGGCACATTATCTAATCTTACAGTTCCCTCAAGCGGAAACTACACAATAACACTGGATTTGCATAATCCGGGAAACTACACATATAAGTTAAAGAAAAATTGAGAGTTAATAATTATAAAGCATTCTGCTTGTGATAAGTAGAATGCTTTTATTTTCAAAATTCAGAAATATATTAGTAAATTCACCCCATCAAATATGAATAAATTATCTTTGAGAATTGAATTCTCAAAAAAATAAAGGATGAAACTGATGAACCACAAAAAATCCACAATGCTGAACACTATAATATTAACAGTATTAATAGCCCTCGGAGGTTGTACAGATAATACTGTTACTCCACCTGTCACACAGAATCCGGCAAATCAGGAGCCAGCTCAATATGGCATCCCGTTTAATAAAGTACCTGATCCGCGCGATGCTGTTATTTATCAGGTAAATATGCGTTGCTTTAGCGATAGCCGTAATTTTCAGGGAGTCATAAACCGGCTTGACTCAATTAAAAATCTGGGAATAAATGTTATCTATTTAATGCCAATTTATCCGGTTGGAACTTTAAAATCTGTCAATTCTCCCTATTGTGTAAAAGATTACAAAGCAGTTAATTCCGAATTTGGTACACTTGCAGATTTAAGAACTCTGATTGATGGTGCTCATAACAGAGGAATGTCGGTAATTCTCGATTGGGTTGCCAATCATACTTCATGGGACAATGCGTGGATAAATACTCCTTCCTGGTACGTGCAAAATTCATCTGGTGTTATTCAAAGTCCAAATGGTTGGAATGATGTTGCACAACTTAATTTCAACAATTCCGACATGCGTAAATCAATGATAAAAGCAATGAAGTATTGGGTTTTTACAGCCAATTGCGATGGATTCAGATGCGATTACGCTGATGGACCTCCTGCTGATTTTTGGAAACAAGCCATTGATACGTTGAGAAATATAAAAACCCATAAACTGCTCATGTTAGCCGAAGGTACACGGGCAGACCATTTTACCAGTGGTTTTAATTATACATTCGGATTCCGTTTCTACGATCAAATGAAATCAATTTACAGTGCAAACCAGTCTGTTTCAAACCTGAATAATATCAATACCAATGAATATGTTAATGCTGCCGACACAAACATGGTAGTACGTTATATAACCAATCATGATGTTAACGGTTCAGATGGAACTCCACTTGATTTATTCGGGGGGCAAACCGGTTCAATGGCAGCATTTGTTGTAGCTGCATATATGAAAGGTGTACCTATGATTTATAACGGACAGGAAGTAGGAACACCTTACAGACTGACTTTCCCATTTACGGGAAGTACCATTAACTGGTCACTAAATCCTCAAATGGTTGCAGAATACAAAAAAATTATAGCTTTCCGGAATAGCAGTGAAGCCATTCGTCGTGGTACATTAATATCATACTGCAATTCGGATGTTTGTGCTTTCACAAAATCAACAGGGACACAAACAGTTTTCGTAGTAAGTAATCTGAGAAACAAAACTATTAGTTTCAGCTTACCAACCAACATTATTAATTCGGACTGGAACGACGCTTTTACATCTGAAACAGTTCATTTTGCAACTTCCATTGATTTGTCTCCTTATTCATATAAAGTTTATCAAAAATAGTTCTTCAAAACACAACATTTAAATTAAAAATATTAAAATAGTTATCAACGTGAAAAATAAAGTTTTAATCACTTTTCTGTTTTCAACAATTCTTACTGCATTTTCTTTTGCAGTAAATACGCAAAACAAACTTATCGGCAAAAATGTGTCTATTTTCTACCCGGAAAATTATAATGCAAAAGCACAACAGCCTTCATTTGCATTATTAAAAGAACCTGTTTCAGAAGGTGATATCCCTGGAAACTGGGATTTTTATCCACATTTTTATAGTTCAGAGAAGTTATCAATTGCCGCCTTCCCGATAAAAAATGGAACCAGCCTTTATGGAACGGGCGAAACCACCGGACCTTTGCTCAGAAACGGACAAAAAATTGAACTCTGGAATACTGATAATTACAAATATTCGCTTGCCGGAGGAAAACGATTGTATCAGAGTCATCCATGGGTTTTGGGCGTAAATAAAGATGGGTCTGCATTTGGTATAATTGCCGACAATACATGGAGACAACAAATTGATTTATCCGATAGTATCCGTTTTATTTCCGAAGGTCCGGCTTTTCGTGTGATTGTAATAAAACGAAACTCACCTCAGGAAGTAGTTGAAGAACTATCAAATCTGATCGGAAAAATTGAGATGCCTCCTCTTTGGTCGCTGGGTTATCAGCAGAGCAAATATTCATACGTCCCGGACACGCGTATAAAAAGTGTGGCGGATACTTTCAGATTAAAAAACCTGCCCTGTGATGTTATCTGGATGGATATCGACTACATGGACCATTTTAAAATCTTTACTTTCGACAAAAATAAAATCCCCAACCCGAATGCCGTGAACGATTACCTTCACAACAAAGGTTTTCATTCTATTTGGATGATTGATCCGGGCGTGAAAGTTGAAAAAGATTATTCTGTTTACGAATCGGGAACAAAGGGAAATCACTGGGTATTAACCGATAGTCTGAAAGAATTTCACGGGAAAGTATGGCCGGGCGAATGTGCTTTTCCTGACTTCACCCGACCTGAAACCCGCGAATGGTGGAGCAACTTGTATAAAAATTACATGGCAACAGGAATTGATGGTGTTTGGAATGATATGAATGAACCATCGGTTTTTGACGGGCCTGATGGAACAATGCCCACAAATAACTGGCATCGTGGCGGTGGTGACTTACCGGCAGATATCCATTTGCGTTATCATAATGTGTATGGAATGCTTATGGTTAAAGCTTCGCGTGAAGGAATTTTAAAAGCTAGTCCTACCAAAAGACCATTTATACTTTCACGTTCGGGTTATCTTGGAAGCAACCGTTATGCAGCAACCTGGACAGGTGATAATTGCGGACGGGAATCGCACATGAAATTATCCATTCCAATGACTTTAAACATGGGATTATCCGGCCAGCCTTTTTGCGGACCCGATTTAGGCGGGTTTGCCGAGAATACTTCCGCTGATTTATTTGGTCAATGGATAGCAATGGGGATTTTCTTTCCGTTTACACGTGGACATGCAAGTAATGATGTGAACAACAAAGAACCATGGGCTTTCGGGCCGGAGATTGAAAATGTATCAAGAACAGCCCTCAATCGCCGTTACAAGCTCCTGCCTTATTACTATACACTGTTTCACGAAGCAGCTACAATCGGTTTACCGGTAATGCGTCCCGTATTTTTTGCCGATGCAAAAGACAGCACTTTACGCAAAGAGCAACAGATTTTCCTGATTGGCAACGATTTATTGGTTATTCCACGCTGGGCTGTAAATCCTAATATTCCCAAAGGGACATGGAGAGATTTTCCTTTCGGAAACGAACAAAAAGATAATTATCAGGCTGATATCAGGATAAAAGAAGGTTCGATAGTACCCATGGGAAAAATCATCCAGAATACGACAGAATATAATACTGATTCATTGACGTTAGTTGTTTCTCTCGACAAAAAAGGACAGGCTAACGGAACGTTGTACGAAGATGCGGGAGATGGCTTTGGGTATAAAAACGGTGAATACTGCCTATCGAATTTTTCAGCAAGAAAACACGGTAAAAAAGTACAAATTGAAATAAAACACGCTGAAGGAAACGATAAATCCGCCTGCAAATATTTCAATGTAATTATTCTAACCAATAACGGGCCGGTTAATTATGGCTGGACAAATAAAAATAAATTTACTATCACCGGCATTAAAGAATAACAACAAATTTTCCCGATAAAGAAAGCCTGAATCTCAACTATTTCTGAGATTCAGGCTTTTTAAATTTATAATATTTATCTGACAAATTATTATTGCTTCTTCAGGACAAAAGCTGTTCGGGCAGGAATGTATAATTTCAACCATTCTTTTCCTAATGAATCTTTTGATTTATCAGGAATCGTTGAGTGAATAACGTTTTCGTCTATCAGATTAAAGCCACCAAAGACTGTTTCATCTGTATTTAAAACAATTTTATAATCCCCTTTATCTGTAAGAATTCCATAATCAGTAAACGATTTTGTTCCGTTAAAATTGAATACAAAAATCAGATCACCCCGCTGATAAGCCAAAACCTGATCACCTTCTTTATCCCAAAGCTGTTGAACCGGTAATTTGTTGAATTCCTTCACCGAATTAATCAGGCCAATCATTGCCCGGTCAAATTCGCCCAAAGCATTGTACAGATATTTTTCATTATCAACCAAATCCCATTGACGACGGGCATATTTATGCGACCATCCATTACCTTCACGAGGGAAATCAATCCATTCAGGATGACCAAATTCATTCCCCATAAAATTAAGATAACCACCATTTATAGTTGTAGCAGTAATAAGCCTGATCATTTTGTGAAGAGCAATTCCCCTGTCAACCACAAGAGTACTGTCCCCTCTTTGCATATGCCAATACATTTCAGCATCTATCAGTCTGAATATTATAGTTTTATCTCCAACCAATGCCTGGTCATGACTCTCTGCATAACTGATTGTCTTTTCATCAGCGCGTCTGTTGGTTAATTCCCAATACATATTACCAACTTTCCAGTCTTCGTCTTTTACTTCTTTTATCAGTTTTATCCAGTAATCAGGTATTCCCATTGCCATGCGGTAATCAAAACCAATACCACCATCTTCCACTTTCGAAGCCAGTCCCGGCATTCCGCTTACTTCTTCGGCAATAGTTATGGCATTCGGATTAACCTGATGAATCATTTTATTGGCGAGGGTCAGATAACAAATGGCATCTCCATCCTGATTGAGATTATAATACGAATCATATCCGTTGAAATCCTCACCAAGTCCATGACTACGGTAAAGCATTGAGGTTACTCCATCAAATCTGTAACCATCGAAATGATATTCTTCCAGCCAGAATTTACAATTTGACAACAAGAAATGTAAAACTGAAGGCTTGGCATAATCAAAACAAAGTGAATCCCACGCCGGATGTTCTCTTCTTGATCCTCCGTGAAAATATTGATACGGGGTACCATCAAATCGTCCAAGTCCTTCCACTTCATTCCTTACTGCATGAGAATGAACAATGTCCATAATGACAGAAATTCCATAACCATGAGCATCATCTATCAAATGCTTCAACTCTTCCGGAGTTCCGAAACGTGAAGAGGCCGCAAAAAAACTGGAAACATGATATCCGAATGATCCGTAGTAAGGATGCTCCTGAATAGCCATTATCTGTATGCAGTTGTACCCTGCACGTATCACACGCGGTAAAACATTGACACGGAATTCTTCAAAAGTAGCTACTTTTTCCTGAGAACTTGCCATGCCAATATGACACTCATAAATAAGCAACGGATCTTTCTTTGGCTTGAAACCGGTATGTTTAAAGATATATGGCTGGAAAGGACTCCAAACCTGAGCACTGAAAATTTTGGTATTATCATCCTGCACGACCCGACGTGCCCACGCAGGTATTCTTTCACCACTGCCTCCTTCCCACTCTACCAACAACTTATACAACTGAGAGTGTGCTATCGCATAATCAGGCAACCGGATCTCCCAAATCCCGTTTTGCATTTTTTTCAACTGATAATCCGTATGGCGTTGCCAGTTATTGAAATCACCTATCAAAAAAATTGCGGTTGCATTAGGCGCCCATTCCCTGAAAACCCAGCCATCGGATAAACGATGTAATCCAAAAAACAAATAACCTGTCGAAAAATCCGATAATGTCTGATCACCCACCAGTTTTTTTTCAACACTTTCGAAATATTCATAACGCCCACTAATTGCTTCGGCATACGGAGCCAACCATGGATCTGATTTTATTATAGCAAGATCTTTCATAATTTCCAGTTTATTTATATTGTAAAACAATAATACACTGATTAATAAAACTTTTTGTTTCTATAATCAAATCACAAAATCATTTACCCTTATTCTTTAAATCCGTGAATCAAGTTGATTCCGGAGTCAGAGAAAATAAACTATACTAAAACCTTAACTATTATTTTTTTGATCATGCCCTCAACAATTCCGGGCTGATGACCATCTTCCGGGAAAAATATGGCAAAATCCAACGGCTGAACATCAATAAAATTCGTAGCTTTATCAGCAAAAAAAGTGATGTCTTTTTCTGAATTATAGGCGTCTGTAACCTCTTTCAGTTTGCTCCCTGCAATCCATCCCATCTTTTCCACTTTGTTCACCGGAATCTGAATATCAATGTATTTATTATGAGTTTCCATGCGTGCCACATCAGCCGTTTTACCTGGAATCTCAACAACATTTACCACCAGAGCAGATCCTTCAAGTTCAATTTTGCCTAATGGCGCGTTCACCAAATCGGTATTGTTTAAAAATTCAAACGCTTTTTTGAATCTGGGATGAACCGATTCATACAACTTCCCGTTTTCTAAAGTATCTAAAATCATTTTGATAAAATTTCAAGTTTATTCTTTCTGTTTTTTCAAAAAGAACTGATTATTTTTTTCTGCCCATTCTACAAAACTTTTCAGTTTAATGTAGCTTATTCGTTTTCATCTACTGTGTAATTAAGGAAACGGTTCAGAGGATAGCCACTTTTGCAAATCTGCGCTATTTGAACCGTAAAATTATCACTGCTGAGTATAGAATCATCTAATTTATACTCAACCATATAATGTTTTAATTTAAGTAATTCTGCTTCGGGAAAGTCTTTGGGAAATCCGCGGGGAACGGTTTTTAATTTATCTTCATCGTAAAATGTTTCGAAATACCGGGAAAAGTCCGAACTCTGTCTTATTTCGTTAAGTTCTTCAATATTGTCGTAAACACTTTGCCTTAAAGCTTTTAATAAATTTGGCTGAGGACACCAAACACCCACTGCAACAAAACATCCGGCAGGATCGAGATGTAAATAATAACCTCCACGCTGACTTTTTCTTCCGCCGGCAGATGCAATAAATACTCCGAAATGGGTTTTGTAAGGTGTTTTATCGTTCGAAAAACGTGTATCTCTGTAAATTCTGAAAACACAATCCTTTACATCTACATGTTTTATATCATCGTCAAATTTACCAATTTCTGTAATAATGTCCTTACTAATTTGTTCAAATTCAGCACGGACTTTATCATACCATCCTTTGTTCTGAGCGAACCATTCGCGGTTATTATTGATTTTCAGTTCGGAAAGGAACTGAAGTATTGAGTCAATTTGCATGCTACTTTGTTTTTGCGTTTTACAAATATAAGGCAAAATTCAGACAAAAAATCTTTTGCTTCTATATTTTTTTAAACACGGCCAAATTTTGTTGAAAAATGATTACTTTTGTAGTCAAATAGCCTGCTGCAATGGTCTGCAAATGAAGTTACAACCTATTTAATGACCTGTAAAAGCAGGATACAAAGAACAAAGAAATTATTAAAATGAAAAATCGGATTAATCAATTACTGGAAGAAATAAACCAGATGGTGGCTGCTAATCAGGATGAACTGGAAGCTCTTCGAATTAAATATCTAAGTAAAAAAGGACAAATCTCAGAACTTTTCAACGATTTCAGAAATGTTGCTAACGAAGAAAAACGTGAAGTCGGACAATTATTGAATGAATTAAAAAATTCTGCTCAAAATAAAATAAATGATCTCAAAGAAGCATTTGAAAACACTTCTGTAAATGATCAGAAACAGGATTTAACCCGCAGTGCCGATCCGATAAAGCTGGGAACACGTCATCCGCTGTCACTGGTAAAACAGGAAATTATAGAGATTTTTTCAAGAATAGGATTTACCATAGCTGAAGGTCCTGAGATTGAAGACGATTGGCACGTTTTCGGAGCTCTGAACTTTCCACCGGAACATCCGGCCCGCGACATGCAGGACACTTTCTTTATTGAACAGAACCCCGACGTTTTGCTTCGGACTCATACTTCTTCGGTACAATCGCGTGTAATGGCCACGCAGAAACCACCAATCAGAATGTTGTTCCCGGGACGTGTGTACCGTAATGAAGCTATCTCGTACCGTGCTCACTGTTTTTTCCATCAGATTGAGGGACTTTATATTGACAAGGACGTTTCGTTTGCCGATCTGAAACAGGCATTGATGTATTTTGCCAAAGAAATGTTTGGCGAAAATACCGATATTCGTCTTCGTCCGTCTTATTTTCCGTTCACCGAACCAAGTGCCGAAATGGATATTTCGTGTAATATTTGCGGAGGTAAGGGCTGTCCGTTCTGTAAATATACCGGTTGGGTAGAAATTTTAGGTTGCGGAATGGTGGATCCTAATGTACTGGAAAACTGCGGAATTGATTCAAAAGTTTATTCAGGTTATGCTTTCGGAATGGGCGTGGAACGAATTACCAACCTGAAATATCAGGTCAAGGACCTCCGGTTATTCTCCGAAAACGACGTAAGATTCCTCGAACAGTTTGAGTCAGCTCATTAACGATAAAAAAGGTAATGCTGCCAAAAATAGTTGGTGTTTTTATTATTTCCGGTAATCATTTATGGCTTAGAAAACCTATTTACTACTTTATAAAAATGTTTAATGAAATGAATTTCAATAAGTTTTTCTATAAAGCAATACCAATAAGCATTTCAGAAGGTTTCACCAACTATTTTTGTCCATTATACCATAAAAAAAATCACTTCAGTTTTTGAAGTGATTTTTTTATTTCAATCTCCATCGAAAGACAGGTCCGGATAAGTTTCCAGTTTGTTAATTAAAGGATTGGCATACATCTCCAGCATTTTCCGGCGCAGAAATTCTTCATCTTTATTTTCCAGATCAATTCTTGAAATCTGAAGATTCAGGTACCTGTAAAACTCATTCTTCTGTTCTTCGGTATACTCATTTTCAAAACGGTTATCCTCCTTCACAGCTTCGTATGCAATCATGTTATTGGGGAAAATCGAGTAATTGGCATGAATTTTTTTGTCAATTAGTTCGGCAATAAGTTCGAGTTGCTCGTTTTTATTTGCAGTCTGTCCGGCAATCACATTCAAACGGTTATTAATACTTCCGGTAATTTCGTAAACCACTTTTCCTTTATAACCCATTACGCCTGTCTGCATGCTGATCAGGTCATCAGTTGGTTGCTTTTTAAAATCCGGATCATCCCTTTTTTGTTGCATTTCCTTCGCTTTCAGAAAATCACAGGGATCGTATTCATACGAAATGCTGAGCGGACAAATATTGAGTGACTCTAAATTCTCAACAAGACTGCCTTTTCCACTCATATTAAACATTTTCAAAAGACTTTCCTGTGTGCGGTCGTTAGAGTCTTTCGCCCGACCTTCGCGTTGTGCAATCCATATCGATTGATTTTTCTCATTTATTGTGTAAGCAATATAAGCTGACAGGCGTTGTGAACTTTCCAGTATCTGCCGGGCACTCAGACCGCGTTTCACAATAAAGCTCTTATTTACTCTTACCAGTTCTTCAATCCATGGGAAAATAAGCAGATTGTCACCAATAGCAATTTCCACGGTATCCATTCCCTTTTCAATAAATTTACCGCAAAGAAGTGCTGAGTCAAGTATGATATCTCGGTGATTTGAAATATACAAATATGCTTTTGAAGTATCAATCTTATTCAGCCCGTTCAGGTTAATACCTTTGGTCATATTGGCTTCAAGATATTGCAAAAACGGATAAACCATTTCCTTCTGAAAATCGTAACTCGTTGTAAAACTGCATATCCTCTGTTTTAAAACTTCCTTTGGCAACAATGGATAAACAGTACTCAGAACTTTCATAAACTGTTTTTCATTGCTCAACCTCTCCAATGCATCATGCACTTCTTCGTTTTTATAACATCGGATTTCATCAAAATTAAATTCCATAATGTATATTTTTTTTCAGCTTAAACGAACCAAAATGCGCTGGAAATAAATGTTCAGTGTCATTTTATATAACAACGGGTGTGTCCGGCTGTTTACTGATAAATTTTTGTTTTTAAAAATACTTATTTCAATACCTGTTGAAATAAAAAGCTCAAATAAATGAATACCACCGGAGCAGCCAGCAACATACTGTCAAAACGGTCAAGCAAACCTCCGTGTCCGGGAATAACATTTCCGGAATCTTTCACATTCACTGTTCTTTTTATCAACGATTCAATCAAATCTCCAAATGTCCCGAATATCACAATTATTTCAGAAAAAATCAGCCAGTTGATCAAATTTATTTGTGGAATGAACAATGAAAACACATATCCGGACAACAATGCGAAAATGGCGCCACCTACAAAACCTTCCCATGATTTTTTTGGCGAGATCCTTTCGAACAAACGATGTTTTCCTAAAGTAACACCTACCAGATAAGCGCCGGTATCATTCACCCAGATAGTAACAAACAGGGATAAAAGAATGATGGGTTGGTAGTCGTCGATATAAAGAATGAA
>MTLE01002782.1_pt1 | contig 20008 bp, 19 predicted proteins | sample 1982461 | NCBI WGS metagenome assembly MTLE01 (sample SAMN05712605, study PRJNA340218) | biofilm metagenome | isolation source: sample SPL anode biofilm adapted to -200 mV | place: USA | collected 2012-02-03
GTTGAATTTGACTGGTGTGGTGTAAATGCCTTAATGACAATCCGAAAAGAAGGTTTGCGTTCGGTAATGATCAATTACAACCCGGAAACCGTTTCGACCGACTACGATATGTGCGATCGACTTTATTTCGACGAATTGAGCTTCGAACGTGTAATGGACATAATCGAAATGGAAAATCCGATGGGAACAATCGTTTCTACGGGTGGTCAGATTCCGAATAACCTGGCTATGAAACTTGCCGGTTCGAATGTAAGAATACTAGGAACACAGGCGACAGATATTGACAGAGCCGAAGACAGACACAAATTCTCGTCGATGCTCGATGCTCTTAAAATTGATCAGCCACGCTGGAAAGAACTCACAACGTTTGAAGATGTAAACGAATTTGTGGAACGCATTGGATATCCTGTACTGGTGCGTCCTTCGTACGTGTTGTCAGGAGCTGCCATGAACGTTTGCTATGACTCTTCGCAGCTCGAAAACTTCCTTAAACTGGCTACCGATGTATCTAAAAAACATCCGGTTGTCATTTCAGAGTTTATCGAACGTTGTAAAGAAATAGAAATTGATGCCGTGGCTGATAAAGGCGAAATTCTGGTATATGCAATTTCAGAACATGTTGAATTTGCCGGAGTACACTCAGGCGATGCAACCACGCAATTCCCTCCGCAGAAAATATATGTGGAAACTATTCGCAGAATCAAGAAGATTGCCAGTGAAATTGCCAGTTCGCTAAATATTTCAGGTCCGTTCAATATACAATTCCTTGCCCGTGACAATTATATCAAAGTTATTGAATGTAATCTTCGTTCATCTCGTAGTTTCCCGTTTGTTTCAAAAGTATTGAAACTCAACTTTATAGAACTTGCCACAAAAGTGATGCTTGGTCTTCCGGTGGAAAAACCCGAAAAATCAGCTTTCGATCTGGATTATGTTGGAATTAAAGCTTCTCAATTCTCGTTTGCACGTCTTCAACAGGCCGATCCTGTATTGGGTGTTGACATGGCTTCGACCGGTGAAGTGGGTTGTATCGGCGACGATTTCTCTGAAGCAATTCTGAAATCACTGTTATCAGTCGGATTCCGAATCCCGAAAAAACGTATCCTGATTTCGTCGGGTGAACCAAAATCGAAAGTGGAACTTTCGGATGCTTGTCAGTTGCTCCAGAAAAAAGGCTTTGAACTTTTTGCAACAAGAGGAACTTCCCGCTTCCTGAAAGAAAACGGGGTTGAGTCAACTCCTGTTCAGTGGCCGGACGAAGAAGGAGAATTCAATGTAAAAGACATGTTGTCAAACAAAGAGTTCGATTTAGTCATTAACATACCCAAAAACAGTTCAAAACGGGAATTAGCAAATGATTACGCAATTCGCAGAGGAGCTATTGACTTCAACATTCCTTTGTTAACCAATGCACGACTTGCGTCTGCCTTTATCACTGCTTTCTGCACCATGAGTGTCGAAGACATTAAGATAAAGAGTTGGGACGAATATTGAGAGTAATAAATAATAAATAGGTAACAGCTGATTGAGGATTATTTCCACAATCAGCTGTTTTTATTTTATTTGAGTATAATCCGACTAAATTACTTAGTTAATTATCCTCAAAAAATTAATTATAATCTAATATTAAAACATATAATTTTTAAGATTTTTCCGTTATCTTTGAAACTTATTTTAAATTAACAATAATGAAAAATACATTAACGATTTCACGCCTTTGGTTTCTGTTTCCTGTTCTTTTTATATTTGTTTTTTCATCCTGTAAAAAAGACGAAGAAGTATCCGCTGAAACTCTAAAAGAACAAGCCTGGTCAGCCGAAATTTTCTCGGCCATGCAGGAAATATATCTTTGGGACGATGCGTTACCTTCTACATTTAATGAAAAAAAATATACTTCAGCTCAGGATGCGCTCGACTATCTTATCGGATTAAAAATCAATCCGGAGACTGATGAACCGATTGACCGTTACAGTTTTCTGGATAAAATAGGAAATTTAAGCGGAGAAATTGTAGACGGAACTGCAAGCGGAGATTTCGGATTTATGGTTACAGTTGGTTACAATTCGTCTAATCAGATTTCATTTTTCGTAAATTATGTATATAAAAATTCTCCCGCTGGTATTGCCGGCATAGAAAGAACATTTGAAGTAACAAAAATTAATGGAAGTACTGATGTCCATCCTACTGTGGGTGCAGACGGCTATCTTGTTTCCACTTCAGACGGTTACGTCAATATGACCAATGCACTTTTTGATTCGTCCAATGCATCATTCACATTCAAAAAAACGGATGGAACAACTCTTGATGTATCATTGACAGCTGCAACTTATCCCATTAACAGTATTTTATGCGATTCAATTTATACTGTTGGAACAGAGAAAGTCGGATATATGGTTTTCAATCAGTTCTTAGGTGAATCTTCTCAAACCGACCTGACAAATACAATCACACAGTTTGAAAATGCAGGCGTTCAGGATTTAATCGTTGATTTACGTTATAATGGCGGAGGTTCTGTTGAGACCTGTGAAAAATTCTGTGATCTTCTTGCACCACAATCGGCAAATGGTAAACTTATGTATTCGTATGAGTTAAATACAACTCTGACAAAATATTATGCCAGCAAAAATTACGATCTTTCTACAGATTTCACTAAAGTCAATACATTTCAACCTACAAAAATCTATTTTATAGTGAGTGGTGGTACTGCTTCTGCATCTGAACTTCTCATTAACAATCTTCGCCCCTATTATTCAGGGAAACTGTTTTTAATCGGAAGCACCACTTACGGGAAGCCCTGCGGTTTCTGGACCACTCCTATCGGATATACCGACGATCAAAAGACCACTAAAGAGGGCTATGATCTTTATGCAGTATCATTCGTATCTGTCAACGCCCATGGTGAAGGTAATTATTATTCGGGGATGACGCCGGGCAGCACAAACTATCCGGGTGTTAAGGCATACGACTCATTCTTCCTGCCATGGGGAAACACGAATGATTATTGCCTTTCGCAGGCGCTGAATCATATTTCCACCGGTGCATTTAAAGTAAGTACTCCTTCAAAGGTAAAATCAATAAAGATACATCCTGCATTAGAGATTGACCGGCAGTTTAAAGGTATGATTGATTTCAGAAAACATTTTTGAAACTTATTGATAATCAAAAAAAATAGCCGGTTCTATCAAAAGTCGGCTATTTTTGTGGTTACTCTTCTACTTTTTCCTGTAAAATGCATCTATGCGTTGTTTTACATTTTCACGGATATTCATCCAGAACAGGTTGTAATCGTAGATATGCAGATTTTTGAGTTTCGCCATTTTACCTGCCAGTTCTTTAGGCAGGCCAATCCGGAGTATTTTCGAATTTGGTTCAATACCGGCACTAACAGCATTCGGAATAATGCGGTTAAAGGAATAAAGTGCACCATCGTTCAATGAGTTGGGCGTCCATTCAGTAGAAGTTGTCCATGTCAGTGGATTTACACAAACCGAATTGCCATTTTCCAACTTCACAGCCCGTGCCAGCTCTCCTTTCTGATACGAACGCCATCCGACAAAACATCCTGTTGCATCAGGAGTATTACCTACCGGAATATGGTGAAAAGCATCAGTTGGAATCTGATAACCAACAACATAAGCACATACCAATTGCTTTTGTAACGGCGTACCATCGAAAAATTCCTGTAATAATCTGATAGCATGCAAACTACCCTGACTGTGAGACGCGATAATAATTGGCCGACCATTATTCTCATACTTCAGATAATATTCAAATGCTTTTTTAATATCGCTATATGCTAAATCAAAGGCCTGTTTTGCTTCCGATGAATTACGAATGAAGAATGCCTTTATGTTAGCCTGTCGGTATCGCGGGGCAAAAATCCGGCAACTTCCGTTAAACACAGAAGCCTGATAAAGAATAGTTCTTTTGTCTGTTCGGTTGTTCACCGCTGTGTCTGTCAGATCAGCGTTCCACGAAAGAGGTTTCAGTTTATTCAGCACTTCTTTCCATTTGGCATTTCCCTGAAGCAAATCATTCTCGTCATTTGCACCAATATATGATGTGGGGTGAATAAAAAACACATCTGCCCGCTGATCTCTGAATTCATTTTTCAGAGCCGAAGGAATACTGTCGGCAGTACTATGTTTGTAAGGCGAAGCTGCCCAGTAAAACTGATTGCTGTAATCCGGAGCAGGTCCTGAATTAGGTGCAGCTTCACTACTAAACGTTTTTTCAAGATACTTTTGAATAAATTTTCCTCTCTGTGCATGCAGCGAAATTCCTGAGGTAAGAATAATAACGCAAATAACTAAAATCTTTTTACGCATTTTATCTGGTTTATTTAATTTTAAAATTTACAAACTCTGACTCAGGAGAAAATAAAAGGTTTAAACCGAATAATTCTGAACTGAAGCGGAAATTTACTTAATTTGATATATTTACATTATAAACTCACTTCTTTACCAATTGTTTTACTTCAACATAAATTTTCACAGGATATTCTTAATCAAAAAACGACCAAATTTCCTGTAATGGAAATCCGGCCGTTTTCGGTTTAATATATTTTTTATATTAAAACCTCACTCCCACTCTTAAATCAGCATACATAAAGTGTAACGATTTATTATAATTCAATCTGGGATAAGATGAATAACTTACCTGCAATTTTGCGAAGTAATTCAGTTTTGTAGTAGTTTTTAAATTTACACCACCTTCGAATTGCGTTTGATGTCCTGAAACTGAACCGGGAATTCCTGCCACGCTCAGATTATTTAAAAACAATCCATATCCAATAAAAGGAATTATTTTTTTATCTTTAGTTGCCAGTTCATGTCGTATTGTCCATCCGTAATTCAGCATACCAACACGCTTTGACGTCGGATCGTCAGGCAGCAATATAGTATAACCCATTGGTATAGTAAGATATATAGCTGGTTTTTTGCCATTTAAACCACTCAATTGCCAACCATAATCAGCCAGAATACCAACACCACTGGTTGCATGATTCAGTGTTTGCGGATTCGCCGGATCAAGATAAGTTCCAAGTTGTGTCAGGTATGTATGCCCGTAAAATGAGTAACGGTAACCGAATTCAACACTTATTTGATGAGGAACTCTGTGCATTGTAGAATCTTTCTGAGCATAAATGAAAACAGGTGTGGCTAAAAAGAATAATATCAATATCGTTTGAAGATTTTTTTTCATTTGTCTGTTTCTTTGTTACAGGCGCAAATTTAAAAGGGCATTATAGTCGTTTTTAAACAGTATACCTGCAAATGTTAGTTTCAAAAAAGAATAATTTTGATAAAATTTTAATGCGGAACAACTCTGATGAATAAATAATTTTTATCAGTTCCGGTTAATTTTGAAATGAAATGTCAAATGAAAAAAGCAGGAGGCGGGCGGCAGAATATAGATAATTTTGAACCGTCGGAAATATCACCGGAGTAAGTGAAATTTATGAATGAATCTACTGTCTCGAAAGCTTCGAACAGCTTATTTTCAGGTTTTCCTGCACATTGTACCTGTTGAAAGTCCTGATAAGTAAGTTTGTATGTATTGGCAGATACCTCAGTTTCCGACGAAACCTGAATAGTAACAGGTGTAAGTTCTGTAGTAACTTTATCAGCATGGATATTCGGGCCAATCATGCAAAATAAATATCCTATCACCATCAAAATTTCGGGGATAAAATAATTAAACAAACTGCTTTCAAACATTTCCATTAATAATTTATTCAGAACTCTAAATGAGCCTCTCATGGGACTCGAACCCGCGACCTATTCATTACGAATGAATTGCTCTACCAACTGAGCTAAAGAGGCAAAACTATTGACAACTCTGGATTAGATAAATCTGTTTTGTCAAAATCGGTTGCAAATATAAGGTTTTTGTTGATTTATATTAGTAGAAATAATTAAAAAATTAATTTTTTATTACAGCATAGAATTATTAGTTTTGTGCTGTAATAAAAAGAAATCTCAATTATAGAAAATACGTTTCAAAAACTTTGGATACATATAGAACGATAGCATCAGTTTCAGAAGGAATCTACAAAGAAAAAGGAAGTAAATTTCTTTCGTTTGCAATTCCTGTGAAAGAAGTGGACGAAGTAAAAGAGATAGTAAAGGATTACAAAAAGCGATTTTTCGATGCCCGTCATGTTTGTTATGCTTACATGCTTGGACCGGAGAGACTGGACTTCAGGGCAAATGACGATGGAGAACCATCCGGAACTGCCGGACGACCCATACTCGGACAAATAAATTCGCATGAACTCACCAATATTCTGATAGTTGTGGTCAGATATTTCGGAGGAATTTTATTAGGTACCGGCGGTTTGATTACAGCGTACAAAGAAGCTACCATTGACGCACTGAATCAGGCGGATATTGTTGAAAAAACTGTAGATGTAAAATTTTCGATCAGTTTTGATTATATGTTAATGAACGAAGCAATGCGAATTATAAAGGATGTAAATGCACAAGTTATTGATCAAAAATTTGATAATTTATGCTTTATGCAGATTTCGATTCGTAAACAGGATGCAGATTTATTATATTCAAAATTGAAAAAAATCAATGGAATAAACATAGTTTGAAAATAGTATTATCCATTTATTTTTTATTATTCGTTATTATCACTTTTGAATTTTAAATATATTGCAAAAATGATTCCATATTTTAAAAAAATACTTGTAGAAAGTTCGAATTTGTTTGACCTTAATTTTTTAATCAAAATAACAAAACAAGGACTTTTGCTGCCGTTTTATCATACTGTATCGAATGAAAATTTAAGCCATATAAAACATTTATATCCGATTACCACTACAAAACGTTTTAATGAAGATCTTGATTTTTTTCAGAAAAATTATTCGGCAGTTTCTTATGACTACCTTTTGGAAAATCATAAAAACAAATCACTGAGAAAGGAGAGAACGTTTTTTCTTACTTTTGATGATGGGTTAAGACAATTTCACGATGAAGTTGCTCCTATTTTAATCCGTCGGGGAATTCCGGCAACTTTCTTTGTAAATTCAGATTTTGTAGATAACAAAAATATGTTTTTTCGGTTAAAGGTTAGTATTCTTATTGAACAGATGAATACAAAAGGAGTTACTGCCGGACAAAAAAGTCATATCACAACACTTTTCAGTAAAAAAGGGTTGAAATATGAGATACCCATGGATTTACACTCAATAACCGATGCCAACAAAGAAATTCTGGATGAAATAGCACCACTTTTAGATATCAGTTTCGCTCAATACTTGTCAGTTCATCAGCCATACCTCAATACTCCTCAAATCGAAAGTTTAATACAACAAGGATTTACAGTGGGAGCACATTCCGTTTCACATCCATATTATCCATTACTAAATGAAGATGCTCAGGTAATGCAAACCTTAAAATGCATTCAATTTTTGAATGAAAACTTTGGAATCAAAGAACGGACATTTTCTTTTCCCTATACTGATTTTGAAATAAAAAAAACATTCTTCGACAGAATAAAAAATGAAGTTGATCTGACTTTTGGAACTGCCAATATGAAACTGGATGAAATTGAAAATAATTTTCAAAGAATTCCGATGGAAATACCTGATCGTGAAAATGCCGGATCAATCATCAAATCAGAATATTTGTTTTTCCTGATTAAAATGCTGATTGGCAGACATATGATCAAGAGAAATTAATAAAGGTCAAACAAAAGCACAATCACCATCGCCATCCTGTATTGACTCTTGCGAAATTCCGGTAGTTAAATTTTTAGGATATGCTATTGTTTTGGTTTGTCTGCGGGTAAAAAGGAAAGGGTTTCTATTATTTTGCATAAACTGACAAACAGCAGGATTAAAAGATAGAAACGTATTTACGTTATATTTTAAAAGGACATCGTAAAGTACATTTATAAAACATGGCGTTAATTGATTTTCAAAATAACAATAAGTTAATTTTGAATTGCCATTTCGCATCAGTAATGAAAAAAAACCGCACAAATTACTATTCTCATAAACTTTCACCAAAGCAAGTTTAAATGATTTTGCCTGCAATGAAAATGCATATTTTTGATCTGTTGGAGAATTTGACTCAATAATCCATGGATAATCTGCGATCCAGTTCATTTCATCTTTATTTCTTCGAAACAATTCATTCGAGTTGTGTTTGCTTATAAAAGCCTCTACTTCATCATCAATGTGATTAATAATTTTATAGTCAGGTTTCTTTCTTTTTACTTGTTTTTTCCAACTATTTCTGACCGGATAATAAATCAAGTTTATAATTTTATCCAATAAAATCAACAAAAACCGAACTCTGACAAAAGCTTCATTCCGTGCGGTTAATATATCAGCAAGATTTAATTGAAGATATCCACGAATTCCGGAATGTTTCTGGATTGAAAAATTTTTTAAGCGCTGTAATATAGTACTCGTATGGGGAGTAAGTTCCGGGAAATAAAATTCCCCGTTTGTAAGTTTAATGGCCAGATAAAACAATTGTATGGCACCATTATTTTTTTCAGCCTCATTTGCCCACCAACAACTATTCCACATAATTTTCCGGTGTTCGTTTTCGCTCCAGATATAATCAGGAAGTAACCCTACGTAAGATAATAGTCTGCTTTCTTCGTGAGCAAATATTAAAGCCACGTCATCGGCAGAAGCACGTGGATTCTGAGCCTGCGAAATTGCTCTGAGCCTTGTAATGGGTATTTCCCTGAAATTTCTGTAAAGTGATGAATCCAAAAAAGACATCAACTCTCCAATTCTAACAATTTCAATTTTCATAATAAGGTCCGGTTTATTTTATATTTTTGATTGCAAAACTTGTAGGATATCGCCAACATCGTTTATTGCAATTAAATCATCCAATTCAAATTCAACACCAAAATGTTTTTCGATTTCACTTATCAATATAATATGATTCATCGAATCCCAATTGTGTATTTCTTTCGCTGAAGTACTCAGATTAATTTCAATTGTTTGATTTTCAAAAACATTTCTGAAAATTCCGGTTAATTCTGATAATATAGCCTCTTTTGTCATAATATACTTTTAAGCTTAATAATTAGTATTTTGATATAGTGATGTAATTATATGTATTGTTTGCCCACTTTCCAATAGATGACAAATTTACCTACTTCATGAAACCCAATGTTTTTATACAAATTTACACCCATCCTGGTGGCTTCTAAAATACAATGCCTAATTCCTTGTTCGGCAGCATCGTGTAGTACTTTTAAAATGATTTCGGTTGCATATCCTTTACCCCTGAACTCATCAAGTGTTGAGATCATATATAGACCTATATTATTTGATTGCTTAACGGATAATAATGTTGTTACAGGTTGATTGTGAATATAAGCAATCCATAAAGTAACAATATTATTTGATATGAATTGCTCAAAATCAGACGTTTTAAACAGAGTATTTTTAAACAGTGAAATCTGAGCTACATTTATCCATTCAAGAAGTTGTCCTGTATTTTGTACTTTAATTATCCGAAGTTGATTATTATCCTTTTTCGGCAAATTTTCAAGATTAATTTTCATCGACAGCCATTCTTCAACAGCTCTGAATCCATCTTGTTTTAACAGCTTTTCAATAAAATCAGAATTATCATTCTTTTGCAAAATAATATAAGGTGCTGCATATTGATCCTCTACTGCCTGAAAATATTTTTTTAAAGTGCTCTCCTGAATATTTACATCGTCATAACAAAGCGTTAGATTTGGGTATGCTCTGTTTTTATCCATTACTGAATACAAACCGTCCTGATCGTATTTTTTTTTTGAATCACCATATTTTGACAGTAGTTCAAACAAATATCTGTGATTTTGCAACATTTCATTCATTTGTTATTACTGTCAGATGTATTCAACTAATTTATTCCTGTTTATCTTGCCACTTGATGTCAGTGGCAAAGTTTCCATATTTATAATTTTTGTGGGTTGCATATAAAAAGGTAAGACCTTCTGTAGATGTTCAGCAATAAATTTACTTTCAATCTGACAATTTTCTACAAATAAAAACAATTGCATATTCCCCGAATCTTTTTCTTTAGCAATGGCTGCAACCTGAACATTTCCTGCAATAAATTTCGCATGGCTTTCCAATTCGCCAAGTTCGACCCTATAACCCTGAATTTGAACCTGGTGATCTATTCTCCCACAGTACATATAATCATCATCCTTGTCTCTGTAAACCAGATCTCCAGTTCTGTAAAAGATGCATTCTTCATTTTTATGAATTAATGTAATGAATGTCTCTTTATTTTTTTTCGGTAAATTTAAGTAGCCAGTAGTAACCTGACTTCCTGAAATACAAAGTTCACCTTTTTGATGGTTCTCAATTATGCATCCATTTTCTCCAAGAATGACAGCTTTATTGTCACCAAAAGGTTTTCCGATTGAAACCACACCATTATATGTTTTTTCAACCTGCTTTGATTCACTCCATGTATAATACAAACAATCAATAGTTGCCTCTGTAGGACCATAATAGTTCTGTATTATAGCATTAGGAACACATTTTGCCCATTCACTAATCACTTCATTATAAAGAGCTTCCCCTGAAAAAAGAGAGAACTTAAGATAAGGAAGTTTTATTTTAGAAAAATAAGGGCGCAAAAAAGATATGACGGAAGGCACCATTATGCCCAAAGTAATCCGGTGTTTCTCAAGGATTTGATATATAGAAAGAAATTTAATGTTATCCAATGGAACTGTATGAACTGAAGCACCAATACAAAGTGGTAATACATAACAGAGTACTGAAACATCGAAAGTAAAATCAAACATTTGAAGGAATTTATCATTTTCATCCAACAAATATCCAATAGAAAAAAATCCATCAACAAATCCGTTCAGATTCTTCCTGTTAATGGGTACTCCTTTGGGAATTCCGGTACTTCCTGATGTAAAAAGAATATACATCAAATCTGTATCGGAAAGTTCTGGCAGACTAAGATTCATTGCTTCGTTCGACAAATTAGCCGTAGAATGAAACTGAATCTCTGATTTTTCAGGATTAATTTCTAAAGTTGATTTACTGGAAAGTATAAAACGAATGTCAACCTGATTTATCACAGCTTCATTACGCGAAGCCGGTAATAACGGATTAATGGGTAAAAAGCACAGCCCTGAAAACCAAAGAGCATAAATGGTAGAGTAAGTTTCAATATCATTGTAAGTAACAACACCAATTATTTCATTTGTTTTTGGTGATAAATTTGCGACGAGATTTCTTATATTCGAAATATTCTGGGCAAATTCTTCGTAAGAATATGACACTTCATTAATTACAAAAGACTCTTTTGAATTAAATTTTTCGATATTTTGTTTGATTTTCCTTATCATTTGTTTTTGATTATCAGCACCTTATGATTTAAATAAATATACTTTCCGCAAGAAACCTATACAAATTGCAAAGGAAATATATTTTTTTTGAAATTCTTCTTTTATTTCTAAAAATAAGTCATTATTCGTTTTATCACAGCTTATATCTTTTAAATATTTTGGTCAGTCAATATTAAAACAATACCTCATTTATATTTCTTTTTTCTCAAAAATTTCCACTATCTTTGTAGTCAGAAATGGAAACGGAAAACTACAAATATTTTTTCGAACAAAGCAGCTCACAGCAAAACAGTTGCGTGGAAAAGTTGCCCTCTGGAAATTCAAAACCAATATAAATCTTTCGATGATTTGTGTTGGTTTTTTTGTATAACATTTTTGGAATAAGTCTGTGAAATTAAGATATTATAGCATTTTATAATAAAAGTACAAACAAATAAAAGCCCATATAGGGGTTTGAAGTCATATTATGAGCAACAACAGTTTAGTATCAATTTCTGATTACAGCAAAGAGGAAATTTTATCGATTCTGGACTCGGCAGCCGATTTTGAAGCTAATCCGAATCGCAAGACATTAGATGGAAAAGTCATTGCTACATTGTTTTTTGAACCTTCAACACGAACACGTCTGAGTTTTGAAACAGCAGTTATTCGCCTGGGCGGTTCAATTATCGGATTTTCGGATGCAGCTACCAGTAGTTCGTCCAAAGGTGAAACACTGAATGACACCATTCACATGGTGAGTTGTTATGCTGATGCTATTGTCATGCGGCATCCGCTGGAAGGAGCTGCCCGTTACGCTTCAGAAGTGTCACCGGTGCCAATTGTAAATGCGGGAGATGGAGCCAACCAGCACCCTTCGCAGACTTTGCTCGACATGTACTCCATACTCAAGACACAGGGAACACTGGAAAATCTGAACATTTGTCTGGTTGGCGATCTCAAATACGGACGAACTGTGCATTCTCTGATAATGGCCATGTCTCACTTCAACCCAACATTCAAATTTATCGCTCCGGATGAATTAAAGATGCCGGATGAATATAAGATTTTTTGTAAAAAGAACGGAATTCCCTATACAGAAGAAACTGAATTGACAGGAAATTTCAACGATGCTGATATTTTGTACATGACAAGAGTCCAGCGTGAACGTTTTCAGGATTTAATGGAATATGAGCGGGTGAAAAACGTGTATACCCTGAAAAATGATATGCTCGAAAATTCCAAACCAAACCTGAGAATACTGCATCCGCTTCCCCGGGTAACAGAAATTGATCCGGATGTGGATAAAAACGAAAAAGCCTATTATTTCCAGCAGGCTCAAAACGGATTGTACATTCGGCAGGCAATTGTAAGTAAAGTACTTAACAATATAGCACAATGAAAAATTGGTTAAACGGAATTCCATATGAAATAGCGTTCTGGTCTTCAATTTACAATAATAAAAAATCAAGAAAAAAATTATTTTTGTGGACACAAAATAATTATGGAATTAATCATAAGATATTTAATTTAGATGAATTTTTATTCAATAAAAAGCAGCCAACAGTTCTTGATGTAGGTTGTGGGATGAGTTTTCGTACTAAATATTTGCTGGAAAATTACAAAGTTAATTTACATTATATTGATCCACTAGCTGATTATTTTAATAAAATTGCTGTCAAAAACAAAGTAAATGTACCAGATATTCAGTTTGGAATGTTAGAATATTTATCAGCCTTTTTCCAATCTGACAGTATTTCTCTAATTTTCATCTTTAATGCGCTTGATCACTCCCAAAACCCAGTAAAGGGGCTTTTTGAATGTTTTGACATATTAGAAATTGGAGGCGTTATTTATTTACAACATCATAACAATGAGGCGGAAAATGAAAGTTATCGTGGATTTCATCAATTTAATATTACAATCATTGATAATGAACTGATAATTTGGAATAAAAAGGATCGATACAACATAAATGAATTATTTGCTGAATTTGCAGAAATCGTTACCGACTTTACAGGAGATGAACCAACTGCGATTATAAAGAAAATCAAGAATAATTCTGGAAAATTCATCAATGATAATGACGACAGGCAATTTTTGTGTAAAAATTTAATAGATTTCACTAAAGATATGTTTTCATTATCTTTTGTTCTAAAATATCACATTAAACTAAGATGGTATTTTTTAGTTCATTTTATAATGCAGTTCATCGGTTTTGGCTTTAAAACAAGAATTAAAAATGTTATCCGAAAATTAAACTAAGTAACAAGCTTTATGGGAAAAGATTTAAAAGTAGCAGCACTCAGAAATGGAACCGTAATTGATCATATTCCGGCCGACAAGCTTTTTAAAGTAGTTTCGATATTACATTTGGATACCACTTTGAATCAAATTACGCTGGCAAATAATCTTGAAAGTGCAAAAATTGGGTCTAAAGGCTTGATAAAAATTTCGGATCGTGCCCTGAAAGAAAGCGAAACGAATAAAATTGCTCTTATTGCTCCGAATGCTAAAATAAACATTATCAGGGAATATGAAGTTGTTGAAAAACGTCCGTTGATATTACCCGACGAGATTCGCGAAATTGTACAATGCGGAAATCCGAATTGTATAACGAATCATCAGCCGGTAACCACCCGTTTTAGAGTAATTAAAAATGATGAAGAATTAATACTGAAATGCATTTATTGTGAGAGAGAAGTTCGCCATGATCAGGCTAAAATAAGATAAACTGACTAAATTGAGAATAACAAATTATGAATGAGAAAGTAAACTGGAAACCCGGAACATTAATTTACCCTCTGCCGGCGGCGTTAATATCGTGTGGGAACTCTCCGGAAAACTATAATGTATTAACCATAAGCTGGCTGGGAACAATTTGTTCCAATCCTCCAATGTGTTATATTTCTGTAAGACCCGAACGTCATTCATATAATATAATCAAAGAGGCCGGTGAGTTTGTTATTAATCTGACCAACGAGGAAATGGCTTATGCAACGGACTGGTGCGGTGTGAAAAGCGGGAAAGATTTCAATAAATTTGCTGAAATGAAGCTTACGCCGGTGAAAGGAGAAAAAGTAAACGCACCTATTGTAAACGAGTCACCACTTTGCATCGAATGTAAAGTGAAAGAAATTATTCCATTGGGTTCGCACGATATGTTTATTGCCGAAGTAGTTAATGTTCAGGCCGATTCACAATACATTGATCCGGTGACAGATACATTTAAACTTTCAGAAGCAAAATTGATAGCCTATTCTCACGGACATTATTACAAACTAGGAGAAGAAATTGGCAAATTTGGCTGGACAGTACAGAAGAAGAAAAAATAAAACAACCCCCAGCCCCTAAAGGGGAGTAAGAAAGGCGCTTAATCTATAGAGGGGAATAAGAAATTTAAAATATCTATGAAAATAGAAGAAAAAATACAAAACGATACTAATTTAATTCCTCTTCAGGAGCCAGGGGTTAGCTCTTATTCCCCTTTAGGGGTTAGTGGTAAACATTTTATAGACCTATCAATCTGGAAACGCCGCGAACACTTTGAGAATTTTAAAAATTTCGATGAACCTTTGTTCGGAATTACTGTTCGTGTGGAATGTTCGTCGGCTTACAAAAAGTCGAAAGAGCTGGGTTATCCGTTTTCGCTCTATTACTTATATTTGTCAATGAAAGCCGCGAACGAAATTGAAGAGTTTCGCTATCGGATTGAAGATGGGAAAGTGGTATGTTATGATAGTGTTGGAGCTGGTCCTACCATTTTCAGAGAAGATGAAACGTATGGTTGTGGTTATATGCCTTATAATTCTGACATAAAAGTATTTATAAATCAGGCCATTGCAGAAGTTGCAAGAGTAAAAGAAGAAAAGGGACTGAAATTTCCATACGCAGGTGAAGACATTTTGCATTATTCAACGCTACCGTGGGCCGATTTTACTTCGGTGAATCATGCACGAATATTGAGCAAAGACAGAAGTATTCCCAAAATTACTTTTGGCAAAATCACTAAAGATGAAAATCAGACACAAATGTGGATGCCGGTTGATGTGCATGTCAATCATGCCTTAATGGATGGATTTCATGTGGGAAAATTTATCGAACGATTTCAGGAATTATTAAACAGTGATAAATAATAAATAAAAAATAATTATAATTCGTCCTGAGACTTTTGTCTCAAGACTTTAGACTAAAAAAAAATGAAAAGAGACCAGATTATTTTTGACATTATCGCGCACGAAAAGCAGCGTCAGATGAAAGGTATTGAGCTAATTGCGTCAGAAAATTTTGTAAGCGAACAGGTTATGGAAGCAATGGGTTCCGTATTGACCAATAAATATGCCGAAGGCTATCCGGGTAAACGTTATTATGGCGGTTGCGAAGTAGTGGATCAAAGCGAACAGATTGCTATTGATCGTTTGAAAGAAATTTTTGGCGCTGAATGGGCAAACGTACAACCTCACTCAGGTGCTCAGGCAAATGCAGCCGTATTTTTAGCGTGTCTGAATCCGGGAGATAAATTCATGGGACTGAATCTTGCACACGGTGGTCACCTGTCACACGGTTCGCTGGTAAACAGTTCAGGAATACTTTACAAACCATGTGAATACAACGTGGACGAAAAAACCGGACGTGTTGACTACGACCAAATGGAAGAAGTTGCATTGCGCGAAAAACCAAAATTAATTGTCGGTGGAGGTTCGGCTTATTCCCGCGAATGGAATTACAAACGCATGCGTGAAATTGCTGACAAGATTGGTGCCTTGTTGATGATTGATATGGCGCATCCTGCCGGATTAATTGCTGCAGGTTTATTGGAAAACCCACTGAAATGGGCACACATTGTAACTTCAACAACTCACAAAACGTTACGCGGACCTCGTGGAGGTATTATTTTACTGGGAAAAGATTTTCCAAATCCATGGGGAAAAACAACTCCTAAAGGTGAAATAAAAATGATGTCTGCCCTACTCGACTCAGCTGTATTCCCCGGAATTCAGGGCGGTCCGCTCGAACATGTAATTGCTGCTAAAGCTGTTGCATTCGGCGAGTGTCTGCAACCCGAATATAAGACCTATCAGGCTCAGGTTCAGAAGAATGCTGCCGCGTTGGCAAACGCTTTAATTTCACGCGGATTCACCATTGTATCGGGCGGAACTGATAATCATTCCATGTTGGTGGATTTACGTTCAAAATTCCCTGAACTGACAGGAAAAGTAGCTGAAAAAGCATTGGTTGAAGCCGATATTACCGTGAACAAAAACATGGTACCGTTCGACAGCCGTTCAGCTTTCCAAACTTCGGGTATTCGCCTTGGTACGCCGGCCATTACAACCCGCGGAGCAAAAGAAGATTTGATGGTTGAAATTGCAGAAATGATTGAAACCGTACTTTCAAATGTTGACAACGAAGCTGTTATCAAATCCGTTCGCGAACGTGTAAATAAAACAATGGAAAAATATCCGCTATTTGCGTATTAAAAACAGAGGTAAGAAAGTAAGAGGTAAGAAAGTAAGTAAGTAAATTTCTGATTTATAGACAATATTATTTATGAGTGAGATTTTGGATTACAATGAAAAATATCGTATTCGAACAAAACGATTTGCTGTTTCAATAATTCATTTTTACGCTAAATACTGTAAAAAATCTGAAGAACTACGTGTAATCGGGAAACAATTACTGCGATCGGGAACATCTGTTGCTGCCAATTTCAGAGCCTTCACACGAGGGAGATCGGCTGCAGAGAGATTTTCAAAAATGTGTATTGTTGTTGAAGAAATTGATGAAACACAATTCTGGTTTGAACTCATTGAAGAAGCGGGAATACTGAGCAAATCTACATTTTTAGATATAAAAAACGAAATTGACGAACTTGTAAAAATATTTTCTGTGAGTAAAGCTAATATGAAAAAATAACAAATTACTTATTTCTTACTTTCTTACCTCTTACTTTCTTAAAATTAAAATATGATTGAAAAAATCTACGAACTTTCAGAACTTACTGATACCACTGTTTTTTACGGAATAAACAATAATAATGTTCATTTAATAAAAAACTTACATCCAAATGTTCGGTTTTCGGCCAGAGGAAATATAATTAAGCTGTCCGGAAATGAAGGAGACATTAACAACCTGTTTTCAATCATCGAAAAACTGGAACGGTATTGTATTGATAATAATACACTTTCGGAAGAAAATATCGTAGAAATAGTCAAAGGGCACGAACCTGTTGAGATAAAGTTCGACCATCTGATTTTGCATGGCGTAAATGGGAAATCTATTATGGCCCGAACAGCGAATCAACAAAAGTTAGTTAAGGATTTCGAAACAAACGATTTGCTTTTTGCCATTGGTCCGGCAGGTTCAGGAAAAACATACACAGCTATTGCATTAGCCGTTCGTTCGTTGAAGAACCGTGAAATAAAAAAAATTATTCTCAGTCGCCCCGCTGTAGAAGCCGGCGAAAAACTCGGCTTCCTTCCGGGCGATATGAAAGAAAAAATTGACCCGTATTTACAGCCACTTTATGACGCTTTACAGGATATGATCACTCCTTTGAAGTTAAAGGAATATCTTGAAAACGGAACCATTCAGATTGCTCCTTTAGCCTTTATGCGCGGACGAACTTTGAGTGATGCTGTGGTAATACTTGACGAAGCACAAAATTCAACCACCATGCAGATAAAAATGTTTATGACGCGTATGGGACTGAATACCAAAATGATAATAACAGGCGACACAACTCAGATAGATTTGCCCTATCAACAAAAATCAGGATTAATTGATGCATTGGATGTTCTCAAAAACATTAAGGGCATCGCGCGTGTTGAATTCGATGTAAAAGATATTGTACGTCATAAACTGGTACAACGTATTGTGGAAGCCTACGAAAAAAGAGTTTCCGTTGCCCGAAAAGAAGACAAAGAAACCGAAAAACAGGAAACGCTGGAATTAAAGAAAAAAACTGATTAAAAATCGACAAACAGTCAGTTGTAAAAGACTAATATTCAAATCATTATATATTAAATAAAATATAATTTCTAAAAATAACACTAAATATAAACAATTAAAAAATAAAATAAATTCAACTATATGAACGCATTAACGAACACCGATTTCCACTTTGACGGACAAAAGAATGTGTACCACGGAAAAGTACGCGATGTGTATACTGTGAAAAATGATTTGCTGGTAATGATCGCTACAGATCGTATTTCTGCATTCGATGTGGTTTTACCAAAAGGAATTCCTTTCAAAGGACAAATGCTGAATCAGATTGCCGCAAAATTCTTAGACGCAACAGCCGATATAGTTCCTAACTGGAAATTAGCAAGTCCCGATCCAATGGTCACTGTGGGACTTCGTTGCGAAGGTTATCCCGTGGAAATGATTGTACGTGGTTATCTGTGTGGCAGTGCATGGCGTGCTTACAAAAGCGGTGTGCGCGAAATTTGCGGAGTAAAAATTCCTGATGGCATGCGCGAAAATCAGCGATTTCCGGAACCCATCATCACTCCCACTACGAAAGCTGAACTCGGTCTGCATGATGAAGATATTTCAAAAGAAGAAATTCTGAAACAGGGATTGGTTAGTCCGGAAGATTATGCTTTACTTGAAAAATACACGATGGAGCTTTTCCTTCGCGGAACAGACATTGCCGCAAAACGCGGATTAATTCTGGTGGATACCAAATATGAATTCGGAAAACGCGACGGTAAGATTTATCTGATTGACGAGATTCACACTCCAGACTCTTCGAGATACTTCTATAAAGAGAGTTATGAGGAACTTTTTGCAAAAGGCTTACAACAGAGGCAACTCTCGAAGGAGTTTGTCAGAGAGTGGCTTATGGAGAACAACTTCTCGGGACAAGCCGGACAAAAGGTTCCCGAGATGACTGACGAGATTGTCCGTTCAATATCTGACAGGTACATTGAGTTGTATGAGAATATAACCGGCAACAAGTTTGAAAGAGCCGAGTACACTGATGATATATACGAAAGAATTGAGACTAATATTCTAAATATGCTGGCAAGATTATGAAGTTTAAAGCTGCCATATTGATATTGCTCCTGACAGTCGTCTTTAATGCAACGTACGGGCAGGAATCCCATGTTGCGGTTACTGTATCCCAGGAGACTATAACAAAGGAGGGGATAAGCTATTTTGTACACAAAGTAGAAAAGGGACAGACTGTATACTCGATATGTAAGGTCTATGAGGTTACTCCTGAGATTTTGCTGGAGGACAACCCCTCTCTTATAAGCGGACTGAAGGAGGGAAGCGCTATTTTAATAAGGCAGGGCGGAAAAAAACAGGTTACATATTTAAAACATATTGTAAGGTGGTATGACTCCGTCTCTTCAATTGCAAAAAAGTATGGTGTTTCAGAGGCTGACATTCTAAAAGCCAACTCTTTGCAGGACGAAAGACTGGTTGTCAGGCAGATGCTTCTGATACCGGACTCAACCGCAACAATACCACAGTCAGAAAGCCTGGAAATCGTTAAAATAGCCGATACTGTAACTACCAATCCAAAACAGACTAACGATGACTTTTCCACACAGAACATAACTAGTTATAAGCCAGCTAAATCTGACTACAAGTCATCTATTTCTGAATATAATAACTACAAATTCAGAGTGTCGTTGGTTTTACCGCTTGGTAGCACAAAAGC
>MTLE01003426.1_pt2 | contig 19990 bp, 15 predicted proteins | sample 1982461 | NCBI WGS metagenome assembly MTLE01 (sample SAMN05712605, study PRJNA340218) | biofilm metagenome | isolation source: sample SPL anode biofilm adapted to -200 mV | place: USA | collected 2012-02-03
CCAATGGGCGTTCGTGGATCAGCCGCTCATCCTCAATCGCGCTTTTGGCCCGGATGGCTTGCGCAATCCAGGAGCGCGCCTGTCCTGGTTGGCTCCGACACCGAATTACACCGAGCTTTTCCTCGGCGTGTTCAATGGCCAGGGCGGCACCGCCTTTAGCTTCCGTGATTCCGAAACTGATGGCTTGCACGGGCGCATGTCCCACGACAATCCCTTAAGCGGCCCGGGTGATCTCCTCTACGTCCCGCGGATCGCCAGCTCGTTCGATCTGACCGATCACCAAACCTTGCTGGCCGGCGCTTCCGCCGCCTTTGGCCCCAATAACAGCGGCGAGGATGCGCGCACTGAAATCTATGGGGTGGACCTTTATTGGAAGTGGAAACCGTCCAATTCCGGCGCAGGCTACCCCTTCGTCGCCTGGCAAAACGAGGCGTTGTATCGTCGCTACGAGGCCGGCGCGGACCCCGCGGCCGGGCTGGCTGCCGAAACTTTGCGCGACTGGGGCTTTTACTCGCAAGTCTTATGGGGTTTCCGGCCCCGCTGGGTGGCCGGTCTGCGCGGCGAATATGTGGATGGCAATACCGCGCTCTACGATAGCCAAGATCCCTTCCGCGGCGATCGGGTGCGCGTGGCGCCCAACTTAACCTGGTACCCCAGCGAGTTTTCCAAAATTCGCCTGCAATACAACATGGACCACAGCGACAAATTCGATTACGCCCACTCGGTGTGGCTGCAACTGGAGTTTCTGCTCGGAGCCCATGGCGCCCATAAATTCTAACCCATTGCTTTTCATGAAATTATTAACCCTGTTCCTAACCTTGTTCTGCGCTATTGGCGCGCAGGCCAAAATCAATGTCGTCGCCACCACTCCGGATTTAGGCTCCCTGGCCCAGGAAATCGGCGGTGATAAAATCAGCCTGGCCGTGCTGGCGCGCCCCACCGAGGACCCGCACTTCGTCGATGCCAAGCCTAGTTTCATAGTTAAACTTAACCACGCCGACGCGCTCATCGAAGGCGGTGCGGAACTCGAAGCCGGCTGGCTGCCCGCGCTGCTCGACAACGCCCGCAATCCGAAGATCGCCGCCGGGGCGCCAGGGCACATCAGTTGCGCCGCGGGCATCCAATTCCTTGAAGTTCCCGCCGCCTTGGACCGCTCCAAAGGCGACCTTCACGGCATGGGCAATCCGCACTTCCTCACCGACCCGTTGAACGCGCGCATCGTGGCCAAAACCATTGCCGACGGGCTGGCCAAAGTGGATACCGCCAACGCGGCCAGCTACCAAGCGAACCTGGCTCTGTTCACCACGAAATTGGATGCTAAAATCGCTGAATGGCAAAAGCGGCTGGCTCCGTACCAAGGCCGCCAAGTCATCGCATACCATAACACATGGCCTTACTTCGCGCGCCGGTTCGGCCTGCGCACCGAGCAGTTTCTGGAGCCTAAGCCGGGCATCCCCCCCACCCCCGCGCACCTGGCGGAAGTCATCGCTAAAATGAAAGCCGATCACGTCGGCGTCATCATTGTGGAACCGTATCAAAACCGTAAAACGGCCGAAACCGTGGCCGCCGACACCGGGGCCAAAGTCGCCGCCTTTGCGCAATACCCGGGAGGTGTAAAAGGCACGGATGGCGGTTATTGCCAGCTCATGGATTATTTAACCCAAACCATGGCCGGCGCCCTGGCGGCGCAAAAGTAAAACTTCACGGGGCGCTGGCGGCTATCCGCCACGCCCCCTATTTCTATGGTTGAAGCAATCGCGGTAATGAAATGGCCTTTGGTGGCGTGTTTAATCCTGCCCGGGCTGCTGGTGTATCTCGGGCTGCACATCGTGCGGCGCGGCATCATCTTCGTCGATCTGGCGCTGGCGCAAATGGCGGCATTGGGCACCTGCGTGGCGGTGCTTTTCCACTATGACGTGCATGATTGGCAAACCTACGTAATGGCCGCATGCTTCACGTTCGTCGGCGCTGTTTTGTTCACCTTCACGCGCGGAGTGGAGAAGCGCGTGCCGCAAGAGGCTTTGATCGGCATCGTCTACGTGGTCGCCGCCGCCGCGGGCATCCTCCTGCTTAGCCGCAGCCCGGAAGGCAACGAGGAACTGCGCCGCACGTTGATTGGCGATGTGCTGCTGGTGCGCTGGGATGAAATCCTCAAAACTTTCGCCCTTTATCTGGCTGTCGGCATCGTGCATGCCATCTTCCGGAAACAATTCCTCGCCGTGTCATTCGATCCCCAGAAAGCCAAAGCCATGGGGCTATCGATTCGCGCATGGGACTTTCTTTTCTACACGCTATTCGGCTTTGTGGTCACCAGCTTTGTGCAGATCGGCGGTGTGCTGCTGGTGTTTTCCTATCTGATCATCCCGGCGGTCAGCGCCAGTTTTGTGGCCGTCACCCTGGGGCGCCGCTTGGCGATCGCCTGGGGCATAGCCACCTTGGGAGGGCTGCTGGGGTTGTTCGGCTCCTACAAGTTCGACCTGCCCACCGGGGCCGCCATTGTGTGCACTTTAGGCGCACTGTTGGTTCTCTGCCTTCTCTTGGGCCGATGGCGGCGCGACCCAGCGCGAGCGGAATCCGCCGGGAACGAGCATTGAGAACCTTGCGCGCAGAGTGCTTGGAATGTGGCGTTAACCGCGAAACTGATTGATCACGGCGCGGATTTCACGGTTGCGCTGCCAATCGATGGCGATCAGGCTGCGCGCGCGCACGAGCAGATTTTGCCAGGCCGTCAGCGGCCCGTTGAAAACATTTTCCAGCGCGAGATCGGGCGCATCGCCCAAATCGCGGCAATAGCTTTCGGGCACCACGCCGGGGAACAGCCGGACGATAGCCGCCAGGGTTTCCCACCAAAGCGGCGCGGGCATGAGTTGGGCTGCCGCTTCCGGCGTCATCTCTTCCCCCGCCAACCGATGCGGCCCCAGCGAGGCCTGCCAGCGGGCGTCTTGCGCAAACGCGGCGGCAATGCGGTCCACCAACGACACCGGTGCCGGTACGGGTTGAGCCAGTTGGCGGGCCAGGCTCAGCAATTCGTCCAGCGCGACCGCCACCGTGTTCTTTTGATCCACCAAGAACGTGCGCACCGCCAACACGCCCAGTGCGTAGAGATCGCACGGGGTGCTCAGAAGTGGCACAACTTCATAAGCGCAACGCGCGAACGGCACGCCCTCCGCGGTGCGCAACGCCGCCACCACGGCCTCCGGCAAAGCCTGCGGCACGGTGCGAAAACGAATCTCTCCTGTAGCCAAACCTTCGGCCGCAAAGGCGTGGCCGTATAAATCTACGCGGCTGGCCAAAAGGGGCATGTGTACCCACAGCAAATCGCGCGGTGAAACTGGCTGGGGTTCCGCCAGCGCCAAAGTCCCTTCGATCACCACTCCATCGCGCTCCGGCGGCAGCACCTTGCGGATGCGCACCGTGCCAAAGCCTTGCGGTGGAAATGCCAATCCTTCGGGTTGGTACAGCGACGGCGTGCCGGTCCCGGCCCGGAGGAAATACCGGTGTGTGGTGGTTTGCATCGGCAACGCCACCGCCTGGCCCGGACGCGCCAATACGCAGCGCGAGGACCATAACAGCGGCAGGCCGGGATCAAGATCCCCCACTTCCACGCGAAAACTTTCCGGCGCGAGATTCAACAAGGGCAGTCGCGTCTTGGCCACCAGCGCCTGCGCCTGGCTGGTGAGTGCCGCCATCAGTTGCGTTTTCAGTTGGAACTGTTCAATAAACCGCCCGGTCGCGCCTTGCGGTCCCAGGAAAAAGTGCGCGCTCAAGCTGCGGGCCCGCTCCTTGCCTTCCAAGCTTTGATAATGAGCGCCCAACCGCGCGGGCTTCAGGCCACCGATGCCTTCCCAGGGTTTGCCTGCCAGCACGTCCAGGTATTCCGTGAACGCCAGTGGATAAAAGCGCGCCACCCGCACCAGCCCGCCTTGCGGATTCAAGGGAAAACACGGCGGACGGCCCGCCAACACTTCGGCCAGCGGCCGCGTCGCGCTGTTCGCTGGAGCGCCCGCCGTCACCGGCACAAATTTGCTCTCCTTCCCGAGGCCCGGCTGCCATAAGTAACGAAATAGACTTTCGCCGTATAAAGGAAGGCCAGCGGCCTTTAGGGCCGCGTCATTGCGGCATAATTCATAAGGTCCCTGGTCATCGGCCAGCGGAAAAATGGCGGCGGTGTTGGAATCGATGTAAGCCGGGGGCGAAGGGGTGGTTTCCCAACCCGTTTCCAAGCTGGCTTTGGGGATCAATGCCCGCCAGGCTTCGGCTTGCCGCGCCCAGCGCTGGTCCAAGCAGGCGTTATCGAAATGTTCGCGCCAGGTGGCCAAGGCGCTAGCCAGGCCGTCGGTGTTTTGAAACCACAACTCGAGCCATTCGCGCACTTGCCCGCCCGCATCGGCCACCGCGCCCAGGTAAACCCGGGCATCCGGCAAATCGCGCAAGAGATAAAGCGGGCCTTCCACCGGATCGATGGTCCGGCGCACCAGCACGCAAATGCGCAAAGGCGCCCCGCCATCCAAATCGTGCAAAGGGGCCAGCCGCCATTCCTCATTCGCCACGCTCGTAGATGATTCCGTATTATTCATCGCTCCAATTATATCCCAACCACTACTATCAAAAACTGCTCCGCATGCCTGGCCGGTAAAGCCACTTCAAAAAACTTGAGTTAGCCCCCAATCATCACGGTGGGGAAACCGAGCACAATCGTGCCGCCGTGGGCGGTCAAATCGCCCATGCGCGCCGCGGGCTTGCCCCCGATCAGCACCGTCGTTGAGCCTAAGGCGATCACATCCGGCGGCCCCACACACACGCACATATCGCCCAAAGTGACGGCGGGCATGCCGCCAATGAGCACCGTGGGCACACCAGGCCCCGAGATCGGGCCACCAACATGCGGAACCGGGGGCACTCCCGGCGTCACCATCGGGCACACATGCATATCCATCAAGCGAGCGGCTGGCGGCATAAATAAATCCTATCTTGGTCTGGGGTTAAAGCAATGGTCATGCAAATCTCGTTTCACGCCCACGTGTTTTTGCCACTGGCGATATCCATGCCCGTGTTAATGAAGGGCTGGTGCGCCTTGGCGGTGGCGGCGCGCTCGTGAGGCGTCATGGGTTTGGGTAGCTCGGGTGGTTTCGGCAAAGGGGGCGCTGTTGGCACAGCCGGCAAAGCGGGTTTCTCCAAAGCAAGCGCGGGCATGACGGGAGCCTTGGGCAAAGGCGGTTTAGCGGCCTGGGCGGCCGCGAGCATCACCGCGCCACTCGCCGCCAAGGGCGCCAGCCGGGGCGTGGGCGGCGGAGTGGGAATTGCGGGCTGGCCGGGAATTGCCACTGCCGGAACCGCCACCCCAGGGGCTGCGGGAACCGCGGGAAGCGCAGGCGCGGCCACCCCTGCCAATGCGGGTGCGGCGGGCAAAGCCGGTGCCGCTGACACGGCAGGCACGGCGGGCTGGGACCACGCGGCGGCCTGGGCGGCCCAAGCGCCGGGGGTCTGATAATCGGTTTTCGCGGCGGCCGCCGCCGCGGCTTGTTGCGTGGCCGGAGTCGGATTTTTCACCCAAGCAGCGGCGGCTTGAATCGCCGCCAAATCGGCGGGGTTAGTGGGCTGCGCCACTTTTTGCGCGCTTTGCGTGGCCCACCAAGTCGCCTCGCGATCCGGCATGCCATGCGCTAAAAATTTGATTGAATCGTCAGACAACTGGTGTTGCTGCAAGGTTTGCAGATATTGCGCGGGCGTTTGCCCCGGCACCTGCAACGCCTGCGCTTCCGGCGAGGGTTGAAAACCCTGGCAGACTTCCGCCGCCGTGGGCGCGGTGATTTTGGGCAAGCTGGGAGGGATCAAGGGCATGGCGTCCTTTCCGGTTCGCGCGCGAACTCCAGCATCGCGGACCGCAACAGCTTTTTGACCACCAGCAAACACGACGGCGCCAATTGCTCATAGCTTGCCCCTAGGAGGCTGGCTAACTTCTGAATGGCCTCGCGCACCGTATTGCGCCCGTCCAGCGCCGCCAGCAATTGCAAAATATGCACGTCGGCATTGCCGGAAAACGGGAACCCTTCCGACAGTGTTAAGTGCAAGGAGCTCGCGCTCCAGCGGCCTTGCTCGATGACCAGCCGCTGGCTCGCCGCCACGGAGGAATGCACCACCAAGCGCTGGTCCGCCAACTGCGCTTCGTTGTGTTGCAAAAAATCCTCCGCCGCGAACACGCGCGCGATGCTGCCACTGGAGGAACCCGCGCTTTTCATATCGTCCCCCGTGTCGCAACGGATCCAGTTATCGCCCCCCGCGCGTTTGCGCAACACCACCGCCGCCGCGCCAAAACTGCGCGCCCCCAGGCGCTCGTAATACGCCAGCCATTCATCGAGCATTTGCCCGTAACGATCCGGATCCCGCGCTTCATTGAACCGCAGCCAGCTCGCGGCATAATTTAACGGGGAAATAACGGCCCAACGGGCAATCCAGCCATCGCAACCCAACCCCTGCAACCAGGCCCGCGGCCGCGTTTCCCAATCCTCCTCGTCTTGGTGATACCAATTGATCAGCACCGTGGCGAAACCACCCTCCTTCAAGTGCGCCGCCGCTTGCTTCACCACCTGCTCGGACACCGCGTCCCCGCTCATGCCGCTATCGCGGTACACATACTGCGACTTTGGAGAAATGACGAAAGGCGGATTGGCGACGATGAGGTCGAACTTTTCCTGCGCGACCGGGTCAAAAAAACTTCCCTGGCGCCACTCGACATTTTTTACGCCGTTGAGCCGCGTGTTAAAGGCGGCGAAGTTCAAGGCCCGCGGGCAGATATCCGTGCCCACCACCTTTTGCGCATGCGCGGCGCACAGCAACGATTGGACTCCGGCGCCGCAGCCCACATCCAACACCGTGTCGACGGAGTGGCGAAGCGTCATCACCGAGAGCGTAATCGAGGCCGGGCCCACGCCCAGCACGTGGTCTTCGGCAATCGGCCCGGGGCGCGCGGGGCTGGAAAAATCGCTGGCAAAATACATGTCCTGGTGCGGCGCCAGTTTAATAGTGGAGCGAACGCCGCCCGCGCTCGTTTGCAGCAGGCCGCCGGCCAGAAGCACTTCTAGGGACACGGGTCCCAAGGCCACGCGAAGCTCTTTGTCATCCACGTCCTGCCCCAGGTAAAACAGCCGGACAAACGTGTGGAAAGGCGTCGGCTCGGCGGTGCGGCGCAACATCACCGGCACATCGACGCTCTCCGCCGGGTTCTTGAGGTCCAGGGTCGCGGCCAATCGCTCCGGGGTGTAACCGGCATCCCTTAAAGCCTGGCGCAAAGGGGCCAAATCGCCCAGCGTTTCCAATAGGAGCGGCCCGGAACTGGGTGGATTTTGCGGCATCATAAAGTTAGCACCCATGGATTTGCTGCAACTTGGCCTGGGTGTTTGGGCCACAGACGCCATCAACTGCCAGGCCGTGATCGCATTGAAATTCCTCGATCGCGGATTGCAGCTGCATTTTATTGGCCGCCTCCGTATTGCCGGGCAGCGGCCCCGCGTTATACCCCAGGTTGTTCAGGCGCGCGCATTGGCCGGACACTTCGTCGATGGGGTCAAGATGGCCGATCATCAGAGGGATCACCAATTCCGAATTTTTCGACTCCTCCAGCACCAATTGCGCCGAATCCGCCGAAGCGGGAATCGTGCGCTCGAATTTGCCGTTTCCGTCGGTTTCCAACTCCATTTCCTCGGTGCCCACGCGCAAGCGGCACTTGGCGTTGGCGATGGGTTTTTCAAAAATATCCTCGAGCACCACGCGGAGTTTCAACACGGGCAAGGTCGCTTGAAACCGGTGCCGGCTCCCCGTGCTCCGGCTCACCTCCTGGATCTCTTTGTCGGGAATCGTCAATTGATCGCCAGGGAACAAAATGTTGGGATTCTTGCGGCGCGACTTGAGATCGGCATTGGCCGGGTCTTCCCAGATTTTTTTAAAATCGGTAAACCCGTACTGTTCCGCGATGGCGGGCAGATGTTCGCCTTGTTTGACGGTGTGTTGTTGGGGCATAGGAAACATTGGGGCCACTGGCGCCCGAAGGGTTAAAGCTTGGTTCCTTTCTGCGCGGCCGGCCACGCCTTGGCTTGCGGCGGCACGCCCGAAGGCCCCACGTTGAAGCCCGGCGAGCGCATGCCACTTTCGCCATGGAGCTTCATAAAACGCGTTTTGCGGTCGCTCCAGCCCAGCGTCTTCACTTCGTTCGGCTGCCAGGTTTTATTCTGCAGGCCGTTGTCCGTGAACACGGGAGTCACCCCGAAAGCGCCCGCCCACATGACTTTATTCTGCATGGCAAATTTCAAGTTGGTGCCAAACCCGCCGCTATCCACGCCTTCGGACATGATGGACAACACCGGGCTGCCGTTGGGTTCGGAGTAATTGCCCGGCTGCACAAAGGGGGTATGCATCATTCCCAGCGCGTGGCCGACTTCATGGGCGATGATGATTCCCACGTGGGCCGCGAAACGATCCATGGCGGCGATAAACTCGGCCTCGTCCTTGAACGAGCGCGCCGTGCCGGAAAAATTCAGCGCGCGATCCTGCAAGAGATCGCCGTTAAGCCGGCCGATTTCCGTGACCCGCTTGTTGCCTGAGCCCACCGGCAACGGCACCCCGATGAACGCTTGCGTGCCCGCCACGTTGCGCTTCGTGGTCATGTCAAAATCCAGCTCTTCGGCCGCGCCCGCGCTGCTGATATTGTTATCGCTGGCCACCACAAAATTCCAGAAAGAGGTGCTAAAGGGGTTCGCGGAGTTGCTAAGCCCCCAAGCCCCGCGGCGCAGGGTGAAAGCCGCCGTGAAGGCCGCGTTAAAAGTGCCCGCAGCCGCTTCATCTTGCCAGGGCACGCGCACCCCGGCAAATCCGGCGTCCGTGAAAATATCCACCACCGTGGCGGCGATTTTCTGCTTCAACTTGGCGCGCCCCCTTTGGGAAGTGGCGTTGGCATCGGGCAAGGTGGCTTTCACCCGGCTGGATATTTTGTCGGCCGCCGGGGTGAGATCATCCAGCAAATTGGTCGTCAGCATGATGAACAGCGACCCCGAGCTGTACGCCTGGAATTTAACATCCCCGCCGCCCGCCGTGGGCACCGGCAAAACCGCGGGGGCGGCCTGCGTGGGGGAAATCTGTATTTGCGACTGCAGCAAGTATTCCTCGGGATGCGTGACCATATTGCCCACGAGGCTCGCGCTGTAAACCAACGGCGCGCCGTTGAAAATGGACGTGCTATCCACCGCGTGTTTGGGGCGGCGAATGCCCAGGCTCAAAACGCTGGAGCGCCCCAGCACGTTGAAATTGCCGCCGGTCTCGACCTCCGCCACCGCCTCAATATCCAGGAATTTGCCCTCGCTGCGGCTATCCACATGAAACGGCAACCACACCACGAAACGCCGGTTTACGAAAGTGAAAATGAAAACGTCGATGCCAAATATGCACTCCGGGTCGAACCCCTCCACCTGGCCGTCGTGATTTTTTGGCGTGACCGGGTTTTTAATAAATATGTCGAACGTAATGCGGCTGGCGGCCGGAGCGCTGGCGTCCCGGAAAAACTTCCCGTGAAAAGTCGCGATCAGCCGGTCCTGCTGATGTTCATCCGAGCCTTTCTTGGTGGAGGTATCGGGCTTTTCGAACAAACGCACGCGGCCATCGGCACCGGAAGCCAGGGTGTCATCGTCGCCGCCGATTTCGAGCCCAAGGTTGTCCGGCGTGTCGCTAACTGCCGGTTTGTTATTGGGCCGCCATTGCAAGTTAATGGGCATAGGTGAAAGGGATTGGCGATTTAACTTCCCGCTGGACCGCCACCCGCGGCCACACCGCGCACGCGCATGAACCAAGGCTCGGGATGCCGCTCCATTTCGGACATGTAAAACGGCTCGATCACTTCGATTTTCGTGTCGACCATCAGTTCGTATTGGTCGTCCGGCAATTGCTCATGCCGCAACTCGCCGTCCGGCCCGGTTTTCCCTTCAATTTTCGTCCCCCGAAGCAGGCCTTGAATCGTGTAAGGCTTGTTGGGCAGGATTTTCTCAAACGTCTCATCGTACAACTGCAGGTAAATAAAACAGATTTGCGAGGGCGCGGGCACGACCCGTTCGCACGGGGATTGCGTGGCCATGCGGTCGTAAAAGCGGCAGGCGAAAGTGTCGTGCGAGTCCTCGTACCGGCGCGGTTCATCGGGCAACCGCCGGCTGCGGCGCGATTCGCCATCGGACCAGAAGCGTTTGTGGCATCCGGCTACCCCCTCTTTCACGCGCGGACACGGCCATAACGTGGGGTCCACTTTTAAGCCGGGCCGATAAAGATAAATCACCACCCGGCGATTGGGGGCGTTTTCATGGTCGCGTTCGGGTTTCTTGCCGGAATCGGAGAATTTCTTATGGTCTTCCTCGGAAAAAATCAGCACGGGGTTAAACTCGCCGCAACCCTGGTAATCGGCCTTGCCCCGCGGGTCGGCGCCTTGGCCGAGAAAATCTTTCGCGTCCAATTTATAGGGTTTGCTGTAGGCGTCCACGCAAACAAACTCCATATACGCCAAGTACAAGGCCTTGCGGGTGACGGGACCGATCACGCCATCGGCCGTTAAGCCGCTCTTTTTTTGAAAATCCGCCACACTCGGCGGAACTGCCGGAGCGCCCTCTGAACTGGGAGCGGACAAAGCGGCCAGCATTTTTTTCTCAATCGGGGCGCCCCAATTATCCGCTCCGAGAGGCTGGGCGCGCAAATCCTCCCACAAATCGACCCGGCGCGTGAGCAGCGCGTAAATGGCCTGCGCCCGCCGCCCGCTCAAGCTTTTGTTGTAATCATCCGCCCCCGTGGGGTCGGCGTGGCCGAAAACGCTGAGGGGTGGCTTGGCCACCACCGCTCCCTGATCATTTAATTGGGTATGGCGATCCAGCAACGCCTTGAGCGCCACCATTTCCAGCCGGATTTCCGGCAGCGGGAAAGACGAGTCAAACTCGAACCGCACATCATGCGCGCGCCAGCAGGCGTAGGGGATGATCGAAGTTTTGAGCGTGTTGCGCCCCTCGGCATCGGTGGCGGGCGCCACGGAAGCCTGGAGCGGCGGCGGCGGGGCGTGATCGGCGGCCACTCCGCCTTCCGATTGATTATGAACGTATCCCTCGTCTTGACTCATACGCATCTTTATTGGGGATGCCGGTGGCAGCGCTCCCGTTCACAAAGGTTTCCAGGCATCTTTATCCAAATCGGGAAAAGTGATCTGGCACGTGCCCGCCTCAATGCCGTCGACTCGCGCCAGCCCTTTTTCATCTAAAGTGCCTTCCGCGATCGTTCCGTCGGGTAACGTAATCTTATATTTCTCGCCCGCTACTGGATTTTTCTGGGCATCGACCAACTCGATTTCAATCCAGGTTTTTTCTTTGCCGTTCTCACCGCCTTTATCGTCTTCGTCGTCATGCGACTTGATGGGCGTTTCGCCGTATTTGCCGGATTTGAACTGCCGCTCCTTGGCCTTGATTTTGGCCATCTCGCCGGGATCCGCCAAATCCGCCGCCAGCGCGGGCTTAGGCTCGGCGGGGGGCACAATGGAACCGGCTTTGCCACTTTTGGGATTCATACGCGCGCTTAATTAATCATGACCATCGCCCCTTGGATTTTCGCCATGGCGTTGCCCTTAAGCTCGGCCATGGTGTCCGCCGCAATGGACACCTTCAAACCTTGAGCGGCCAGCTCGGTGTCCGCTTTCAGGGCGACTTTAAGGCCCTTGGCGCTGTACTCCATGATGCTTTCCAGGCTCATGGCGCCCATGGATTTCAAATTCATTGTGTCTTTCGAATCGAGCACGATCTTGCCATTAGTGCCGATCTTGATGCCGCCCGCCTCGATGGCGATGAACGATTCCCCCACCTTGATGGTCACATTGGTCAAGGCCTCGATCACAATGTTGTCCGCCTTGAGGTAATAATCGGCGGCGGTTTTTTCACTATGATTGGCGCTGAATTCCTCAATAACATCGCCTTTGACCTTGAGCGATTGGCTGGCGGCGATTTCCTTGGCCTCCTTGCCCGCAACCAGCAAGCTGCGGTCGCGGCCAATTTTCTCGGCGTGGTCGCGCTTCACCGTCTCGTGCCGGTCTTGCAGCACCTGTTCCACTTGATCATTGCCCACGATCAAGTGCCGGTTGGCGCCCACCGTTTCGTACACGCTATTTTTAACCCGGATGTCCTGGTTTTTTTCCGCGTGAATGAATATCTGCTCGTCGCCCTTTTTATCTTCAAACCGGATCTCATTAAATCCTTTGCCGTTTTTGGACGAATTGGATTTCAAGGTCGAAAGGGTCTTGTTATCCGGCAACGCATAAGGCGGCATGGATTCCGCATTATACACACTGCCGATGATCAGCGGCTGGTCGGGATCGCCTTCCAAGAAGCTGACAATGACTTCATGGCCGATGCGTGGAATTTGGATGGCGCCCCAATTTTTACCCGCCCAGCTTTGCCCCACGCGCAGCCAGCAAGAGCTATTCTCATCGCCCTTGCCTCGGCGGTCCCAATGGAACTGCACCTTCACCCGGCCATATTTGTCCGTGTAAATTTCCTCGCCGGAGGGACCGGTGACAATCGCCGTTTGCGGCCCGCCCAACACGGGTTTACGCGCCTGGCGCGCGGCGCGAAACGGTTTTTCGGAAGGAACGGCGGAAAACTGGCATTGAAAAAACTCCGCCTCCTCGGCTCTCACCGCTGACCCATAGAAGTCCAGCTTGAGCTGGTATTGGGCGCCCACAATGAGGTATTCGCGATTTTGGTCATCGCGCGGATGGCGCTCCAGGCTGAGGAGGCAGCCGGGCACGACCCCATGGGCTTGGGTGGTTCCTTTGGCCACTTCAAAACCCGCCTGGATCTCCTCAATTCGCAGCCGGGCGTTGGTCTCGCCATCCGCGTACTCCTTATAGCCCCCGGGATAATCGAACACCTCAAATCCCGATGCCGCGTGCGGGTTGCCGGTGCCGGCTTTGACATTCAGCGAGGTGTTCGGCTTCTCAAAATCAAAATCGTTCAAACTGGCGAAGTCCGGAAGGACTGCTTGTTCCACTAGCCAATCGGTCACCACCTGTTGGTGGGGCGTCGCCGCTTTCTGCGCCAGGTATGGCAGCGAGCTGTAGCCTTCGTAAGTGGCGTGAGCGCTTTTAGAATCCGCGAGCACCAGTGTGTGCTTGCCGTTGTCGTGCTCAAAGAAATAATAAATGCCTTCTTCCTCCAGCAACCGGCTGATGAAATTGAAATCCGTTTCCCGGTACTGCACGCAATAATCGCGTTCCCGGTAGCTGCCGCTCAGGCTGTTTTTAAAATCCGTGAAACCATGGTCCCGAAAGACATCTTCCACAATTTTCGGAACCGTTTTATCCTGAAAAATGCGGCAATCGGCCATGCGGGTTAGAAACCAGAGCCAAGGCGAGAGCGTCGCGCGATAACTAGCCATGGTATCCTGGTTGGGCAACTGGGCAAAGCGGCTGATAAATCCGTTGAAATAGCGGGTCCCGCCACCCGGCAAGGCCAGCCGGACTGTGGCGTTTTGACCCACGATGTCTTCGAATTTGATCGCGCGCTGCTCGCTTAACAGCTCCAGCTCGAAGTTAAAGAGCCGCCCCAGCTCCTCCGTGCCGGTAAAGGTCTTGAGCAATAGCGCTTCCTCACCCAATGGGGTGATGAAGGCCGCCCTGCGGTTGGCTTGGATTCGCGGCATAACAAGGCTCCCGGAAAATTATTCGAACGTGTACTTGAACTGGCTATCGGCGGCGCTGACCTGGACCTTGCGCACCACCTTGGCTTCCATCATGCAATTCAACAACGCGCGGCTCACCTCCGGCAGCAGGGTCTGCGTGAGAATAGCGTCCACCATGCGGCCGCCGCTCTCCAACTCCGTGCAGCGGCTGGCGATGAGGTTCAACACGGCGTCATCGTACGTGAGCGCCACGTTGTGGTTTTCCTGCAACCGTTTTTGGATGCGGCTCAATTGCAGGCGGATGATCGATTGCAGCATCGTGTCGCTGAGCGGATAGTACGGCACCACCACCAAACGGCCCAGCAGCGCGGCGGGGAACACCTTCAACAACGGCGCGCGGAGGGCCTTGGCGATGCCTTCCGGCTCCGGCTTCAGGTCCGGATCCTTGCACATGTTCATGATCAAATCGCTGCCCGCGTTGCTGGTCAGCAAAATGATCGTGTTCTTGAAATCGATCAGGCGGCCTTCGCCGTCTTCCATGAAACCTTTGTCGAAGACTTGGAAGAAGATTTCATGCACGTCGGGATGCGCCTTCTCCACTTCATCGAGCAACACCACGCTATAGGGTCGGCGGCGCACAGCCTCCGTAAGCACGCCACCTTCCCCATAGCCCACGTATCCGGGAGGCGCGCCTTTGAGCGTGGACACCGTGTGCGCCTCCTGAAATTCACTCATGTTGATGGTGATCACATTGGTTTCGCCGCCATACAAGGCTTCAGCCAAAGTGAGCGCCGTTTCGGTTTTGCCCACGCCGCTGGGGCCCGCCAGCAGGAACACGCCGATCGGTTTGCTGGGATTGTCCAGCCGGGCCCGCGAAGTCTGAATGCGCTTGGCGATCGCTTCCAACGCGTGCCGCTGGCCGATGATGCGCTTCTCCAGTGTATCCGCCAAATTGAGCACCGCCTGAATTTCGTTCTTAACCATGCGGCCCACGGGAATGCCCGTCCAATCCGCGACCACGGCCGCCACAGCCTGTTCATCCACGCACGGTAAGATAAGGGGCGATTCGCCCTGCGCCTCAGCCAGCTCCTTTTGCAGGCCGGCCAATTGCGCGCGCAATGCTTCGGGATCAGCCTTGGGAGCGTCCTTGGCATCCGCCGGGACAGGCGCGGGCGCGGCGGCTCCGGGGGCGGCCGGCGTCGCTAACTGGCGCAATTGCTGCCGGGTTTCGAGAATTTTGGCGACCAGGTCTTTTTCTTTTTGCCAACGGGCCTTCAAGGTGGCCAGTTGCGCTTGCTCCGCCTCCATTTCTTTGGCGGTTGCCGCCAAGCGCTCGCTGTGGTCTTGGCCAATGGCGGCTTCGCGCAACAGAATGTCACGCTCGGTTTGAAGGGCCTCCACTTTGCGCTGCACGTCCTCCACCTGCGCCGGGGTGGCGTGCTGGCTGATCGCCACGCGCGCGCACGCCGTGTCGATCAGACTCACCGCTTTGTCGGGCAATTGGCGCGACGGAATGTAGCGATGCGAGAGCCGGGCCGACGCGTCAAGAGCTTCTTCAAGCACGGTCACTTTGTGATGCTTCTCCAACGCGCCGCAAAGGCCGCGGATCATGATGACCGTTTTTTCCTCCGACGGTTCCTCAACTTTGATGACCTGGAACCGTCGCGTGAGGGCGGGATCTTTTTCGAAATATTTTTTGTATTCGGCCCACGTCGTGGCGGCGATGGTCCGCAACGTGCCGCGCGCCAAAGCAGGTTTGAGCAAATTGGCCGCGTCCCCCTGCCCGGCTGCGCCTCCGGCGCCGATCAAAGTGTGCGCTTCGTCGATGAACAGAATCACCGGTTTAGGCGAGGCTTGCACTTCTTCGATCACTTGGCGCAGGCGGTTTTCAAATTCCCCTTTCATGCTGGCGCCGGCCTGGAGCAACCCCATGTCCAGCCGGCGCAAAGTGACGTTGCGCAATGATGGGGGCACGTCCCCTGAAGCGATGCGCTGGGCGAAGCCTTCCACCACAGCGGTTTTGCCCACGCCCGCCTCGCCAGTGAGGATCGGGTTGTTCTGGCGGCGGCGCATCAAAATATCCACGATTTGCCGAATCTCTTCATCGCGGCCCAGGACCGAATCGATCTCGCCTTTTTTGGCACTCTCGGTCAAGTCCACCGAAAACCGGTTGAGCGCCTCCTGCTTGCCCATGGCGGCGGGGGCAATGGCGCCACTGGTTTCGCCCGGCGCGGCGCCGCCCACGCTGGAGCCATCCATCGCGCGCATGCTGTCTTCCGGCGAGCCGCCCACGATTTGGGGAAAATTATCCGTGAGCGTTTCGAGTTTGATTTTGGCGAACTCGCGCGACAAGCTCAGGAACGAATTATTCAAGCCGGGCGTCTTCAAAAAGCCGATCACCAAATGGCCCGTGCGCACTTGGGCTTCGCCAAAGAGCAGCGAACCGTAGACCCAGCCGCGTTCGACGGCCTCTTCGAGGTGCGGCGACAGATCCGAGATGGACGTGGCGCCGCGCGGCAAGCGATCCAAGAACGCGACCAATTCCGAAGCCACTCGCGAGGGTTCCAGCCCGAAATGCTTGATAATGCGGTGGAGATCCGAATCCGGCGATTGCAGGATTTGGTGAATCCAGTGGGCGGTTTCCACGTAGGGATTGCCGCGCAGCTTGCAAAACACCGCGGCGCTTTCGACCGCTTTGTAGCCGAGACTATTGAGTTTGCCGAATAACACCGCCCGTTTGATTTCAGCCATGATCTGCTCCTTATTTGCCGGTTTAAATCGATTGTTGGTCTGGCGGCTGGATCACCAAATCCTCCGCGTCGCGCGTGAACGGCCGGGTCTTGAGCCACGTTGTCCAACCCAGCCGCCCTTGTTTGCCGAGCGCGGTTTGGGGGACCTCCTCCCGCGCCAGCACCAGTTTCAAATCCCAGAAAAATTCGTCCCCCGTGTACTGCCGCACCCAGCAACGCAGCCGCTCGAAGGCGCGTCCCGAGGGCAGCAACCGCTCGAAATCTTTCCATTTCATCGGGCCCATCTGAATACGAAAGTTCAACTGGCATTCCCAGAAGCGAGAGCCCACCAGGGTGTTGACGCCCAGCTGGCCGGTTTCGCGCGAGGCGCCCAGCTGGCAGGTGGCCCCGGGGGGGATTTTCATCCACCGCCCCACCAGCGGTTGCACCTCCGTGGGCACACCGAAATAATCGCTTAAAATGGCCTCCAACCCCTCGGCGCAACGCGTCTGGCTGGCGAGCCGTCCGGAATAATAAAGTTTGGCGTGCTCGGGCAAGACATCGCTTTGCCGCAAGGAATCCATGCCCGCGCCAAAGAGGCTGCCGAGGTAAATCGCAAACCGCTGGTTTTCCGGGCGGTCCAAATCCACCGATTTCTGATTATCCGCCCAGGCCCGGAAGAAAAAAGACGTCAGCCGATGCTGAAAGATGTTGAGAAAAGCGTTAAACGTGTGGTCGCCATGATGCAGCTTGCGCTCGCGGGCGTACTCGGTTAAATGCACTGGCAGCGGCCCGTTCGGCCCCAGCAAACCGAAGCAATTCACCCATAAACGCGGCGGCAAGCCCTCGGCGCGCAATTCCAGGCGGTCCAGGGTGGAAGGAGCGAACGAGAGCGAGGCGTTTTGCGCGAAGCGCACCGGGTCCTGTGCCGGGGATTGGGAATAGCCCACCGGCGGCAGTTCGGGATGCCGCGCCTGCAGCTGCCGCACCGCCTGGCAAAAATCGAAAGCGTAGGGCTTGGCCGCCAGCGCTTCGATTAAAGAATCGGGCGCCTGCCCATCTGTGCTGGCCATCGCATGATCTCCCCGCGCTGCTGGGTGCGGATAACGGTTTCAGTGAATGAGTTCAAGGACACGTATTTGGCAAAGAAGCGTTCGAGGACCGCGCCCAGCAAAAACGCGCTCGCGCCCTCAAACGCCAATTCGTCGAAATTCAACGTCACTTCCAAGCCGCGCGCAAAGGCGGCCGGACCGGGAAGGTCCACCCGCCGCGTGACCGGCCGGTAATTAATGGACCGCAAGCCTTCGATTTGCTTGAGTGTCTGGCGATCCTGCCCGTCGGCGTACAACTTCAAAATCTCGCGCAGACCCGCCGCGCCCTCCTCGGCCCCGGCGTCCAAAAGCGAATGGTAATTCAGGGATAAATGGCTAATCAGCCGCCACGCAAAGCGCCCTTCGGCCAGCGAGGGCCGGGGCAAGCTCGGGCCACTCAGGCAGCGGATGGCGGTGATCGGCGCCGCGACGTCCATCGTGAAATCGGTTCGCCCCGTGCCCAGCGCCAATTGGATGGGCAAATGACGATTGGTACAAAGCGCTTTAATGCCCAACTGCTTTAAATCCGGCCGGTAAGGCGAGGAATCGCCGTCGACCAGCGACAGAAATACTTCGGTGCCCGCGTAAGTGGACTTGCGGCCAAATTGTTTTTCCTTGGCAGTCAGCACGCGCGGCACGCGGTTGGTGGTGTAAAAGGTGCTGCCCTCAACATCGGCTTCGCGCGCCAGGTAAAACGGCCGGAACGCCTGTTCCTGGCCCGCCATGGCTCCGTAGCCGACGACGCTTTCGAGCTCGTACACCTCGAAATCCAGCGGCCGGTTGCGATCCACCACCACGTGAAATTCGGAGAATCGGTCGGACAAGGCGATGCGGTCGAGCGAGCGCGAAAACAGATTGATCACGGGCACGCAGAACAGCTCCAGGCAGGTCGCGTCAACCCGGCCTTCCAGGCGGGTTTCGGCGGATTTGAAGGTGATGACCAGGTCCAGCGAATCTGCTTTGCAGGTCTTGGCCGCCGCTTGGATGCTGGTTAAATCGAAAAACTGGAACCGCTGGGGGAACGTGAAATATTCTCGCAACAGCCGGTAGCCCTCAAAGCTGCGCGGAGAGGGCGGCAGCAAGGCTTCGTCTTTCTCGAACCCGGCACGGCGGATGGCACCCGATGGAATGACGCCGAGAGCTTTGGGTTTGCCGGTGGTGGTTTGAATCACCAACCCTGACTGCGCGGCAAAAATCTGCTCGTAGATCAGCCCGGGCAAATCGTCGGCTCCCCGGATGAAAAACCGCAGCGGTTCTATGGCAATATCGGTAATGGGGGCGCCGTTGGTGCTCTGCAAGCGGATGCGCAAGGCGGCTTTGGCGCGCAAGTCAGCAGGCAAGTTCAGCTCGGCCAAATCGCGCGTGAAATAGCGGGCTTCAGCCACGCGCAGGGGCAACAGGCGCACGGCGTGTGCGGTTTGAAAGGTGCAAGGCGTGGTTTCGCCTTTGCCCAGCACGCTGCGCAGCAAGGTGCCGCGGGGAATGGCGGGGCCGGCGTTCAAGGCACCATCCTGCGCGGCTGGCTCAAACCGCACCACCGCCATGGCCGGGATCGGCGCCAAGTAATGCGGATATACCGTCTCCAGCAGGCCCTGGGTGAAGCGGGGAAATTCGGCGTCGAGCTTGAGATGCACGCGCGCCGCCAGGAAAGCAAAGCCTTCGAGCAAGCGCTCCACGTAGGGGTCCTGGCAGATTTCCTTGGCATCCTTGTCCAAAGCCAGGCGGCCGGCGATTTTGGGAAATTCGCGCGCGAATTCGCCCGCGGTTTCCCGCAAATGCCGCAGCTCGTTGTTGTAATGATTAAGCAGACGCTCGTCCATCGCCAGTCTCCCCGGTCACACACTGCCCGGTCTCCAAATCGAGCCGGGTCTTGATAAAAAGCTGTTCGGGCATCGGATTGGCCCAAATTTCGCCGCGAATTTCGAAAGCGATGGTCTGGCGCTCTTGCACGGCTTTGACCACGAGGCTGTGCGGCAGGATGCGCGGCTCGAAAAACTGGATGGCGCGGGCCAATTCGGCCTCGAGATCGGGCATGTCCGGCGCCAGCAAGCCGCTAAGTTGGCGGGTGCCATAATTGAGCACCGAGCGGTAGGCCTCGGGATAATCTTCCAACTTCCAGCGTTCCCCGCCTTCGCCGGGCAAGTGCGCGCTAGAATTGAAGAGCCATTCCAAGTCGCGCAACACCCCGCGCCGGTAGCGCTGGAGCGAGATCACCCGCTGGTTGCGGCTTTCCTCGCGGTTGCCCGGCTCATCATCGGTCAAGCGGTCCAGCAAGCAGGGCTGCAGTTTTTCCAAAGGCGTCAGGTCGGCCATGGCACACGGTTCCTTTGGTTATTCCAAATCGCGGTCAAGTTGAGGCTAATCCATTGGTCTTCCGGGCCGCTGGCGTCGTTATTCGCCAGTTGCAGATTCCTTTGGACATGCGCCTTCCTCATGCCTAGCCAGAGGCCCGGCATCCGGCGTTTCTTAGTCTCAACTTGATCGCTC
>MTLE01000652.1_pt1 | contig 19984 bp, 12 predicted proteins | sample 1982461 | NCBI WGS metagenome assembly MTLE01 (sample SAMN05712605, study PRJNA340218) | biofilm metagenome | isolation source: sample SPL anode biofilm adapted to -200 mV | place: USA | collected 2012-02-03
GCAAGCTGGCCAAAGGCGGGATGCGCTTCAGCCAATTTTACACCACGCCGCGATGTTGCCCCACGCGCGCCGCCTTGCTCACGGGGTTGTATCCGCATCAAGCGGCCATTGGCGCCATGATGGAGAATCGCGAGGCCGAAGGTTATCGTGGGGAATTGACCCAGCGCAATCCGACGATTGCCGAGGAATTGCGCCCGGCGGGCTACCATCCGCTCATGGTGGGCAAATGGCATGTGAATCACATTTTCTTCGATGGCAAACGGCAGTTGGACGGCGAATCGAGCGTGCCTTTCTGGGATCACAAAAATGGGTGGCCGCTGCAACGCGGCTTTGAGGAATACTATGGCACCATCCACGGGGTGTGCAGTTTTTACGATCCGTTTTCTCTGGTCGACGGAAATACACCCGTGCGCGCGGGTCGCAATTATTATTACACAGATGCCATCAGCGACAAGGCGGTCGACTATATCAACCGCTACGCCAACCGTGCCGAGCCGTTCTTCCTGTACGCGGCCTACACTGCGCCGCACTGGCCGCTGCACGCACCCGAGGCGGACATCGCGAAGTACCGGCCGATTTACGCGCAGGGCTGGGACGCCATCCGCGAGCAGCGTTACCGCCGGCAAATAAAAATGGGCTTGGTGAGTAAAAACGAACCGCTATCTCCTCGCGACCCGCGGGTGATCCCGTGGGCACAATGCACCAACCAAACCTGGGAAGCCAATCGCATGGCCACGTACGCCGCCATGGTGGAGCGCATGGACAAAGGGATTGGCCGGATCATGGACGAGTTAAAAACCAAGGGCATCGAGCAAAACACGTTGGTTATTTTCATGACCGACAATGGCGCTTGCGCCGAGGTGATTCAACCGGAGTGGTACGATGTGCCGAGCAAAACGCGCGATGGCCGCAAAATCCGAGTCGGCAACGATCATTCGGCCTTCGCTGGGCCGGAGGATGTCTGGCAAAGCTACGGCCTGCCGTGGGCGAACGTGAGCAACACGCCGTGGCGGCTGTATAAACATTTTGCCCATGAGGGTGGCATTTCAACGCCGTTTATCGCGCGGTGGCCGACGGTGATCAAATCGCGCGGCAAGTTCACCCCCCAATTGGCGCACGTCACTGATCTTATGGCTACGTTTGCGGATGTCGCGGGCGCGCAACATCCGGCGACACGCCAAGGCCAGGCGACAATTCCGCTGGAGGGGCGAAGTTTGCTGCCCATTTTCCAAGGACTCACCCGCACGAATGCTGTTCCCATTTTTTGGGAGCACGAGGGCAATCGCGCCGTGCGATCTGGCCCTTGGAAACTGGTTTCGCAGCATCCCCATCCCTGGGAGCTTTATATTGTGGAAAAGGATCGCGTCGAAAGGAATAACGTCGCGGCTCAGTATCCAGAAATTGTTAAAGAAATGGCGGCGCAATACGATCAATGGGCGGCGCGCTGCCAAGTGTTGCCGTGGGACAAATTGCCCCCGCCCCGGAAAATTGAACCCGCCAATGCCGCGGATGCCCCATGAGGCGTGAATTTGGAATATAGAATATGAGCCAGCCATTACGAATCACCGTGTTGGTGGAGAATAGCGTCAACGTGGGTGGATTGACGGCCGAACATGGCTTGGCCTACTTTGTCGAAATCGGCGGCCGCCGCTTGCTTTTCGACACCGGACAGATGGACGCCTTGGAGCGCAACGCCGCCAAGCTTAATGCGCGGTTGGATAATCTGGACGCGATTATTCTCAGCCACGGCCACTACGATCACTCGGGCAATTTGGCACAGGTGCTCCAGAAATCGCCCCGGGCCCGTTTGTTTCTGCATCCCGGCGCGCTCGAAGCGAAGTTCACTTTTGACAATCGCATGGGCAAAGTAAGGTCCATTGGCATGCCTGCGGAATGCGTCCAAGCGGCCCGGGCCCGCGCGCCGATTTTAACGAATAGCTTCACTGAAATTTGCCCCGGGTGCTACTTGACGGGCAGCGTTCCCCGAAACACGTCATTCGAAAATGCCGAGAGCAATTTGTTCGCTAACTGCGAATGCACGCAAACGGACCCGGTGCTGGACGATCAATCCCTGTTCTTCAATTGCCGGGACGGGCTGGTGGTATTGCTGGGGTGTGCCCACGCGGGAGTGGTGAACACGCTGGCGCACATTCATGATTTCACCGGCGGCAAACGCATCCAAGCGCTGATTGGCGGCATGCACCTCATCAACGCTTCCCCGGAACGCATCCAGGAGACAATTGCCACCTTGGGGCAGTTAGAGGTGGAAGGAATCGTGCCGCTGCATTGCACCGGTTGGGAGGCCACGCTGGCCTTGTGGCAGGCGTTGCCGGGCCGTTGCCTCAAGGGCTACACCGGTGCGCGCTTCGAATTTCCCCTCTGATTCGGCACGGCGCTCAATAACGCCCCGGAGTGAGGAGCGAGCCCCAAGGCTGTTGCGGGTTCGCTTGGTGCGCTTGCAAAATATCGCGAAAGCGCTCCTGGCAAACCCACGCCTCAATGTCATCCCAGGTTACCTGCCCTTTGTCGCTCTTGCTATGCCGGACGCGGAATTGCCATTTCGGCAAATCTTTGACCCGATCCAGCGCGCCCAAAATGCGCAAGGTCTCGTAAGCCGAAATGGTGTCGTGCGCGCTGCCATCGATATGGTATTCGTTATAACCACCAGGATTAGGTGAAGTAAAATAACCGCCGCCACGATGATGTCGCAAGACGCCTTGGATGCAGGCTTCGCGGTCCATTTGTCCCAAACCGCCGAGAATATCCAAGGCTGCCACAGAATGGTAAGTATCCTGAATTGCGGGCGAGTTGGGGGTAAAGAACAGTCCTCGCACCTCTTTCCAATCGTACAAAGCAGGACGTCCTGGCGGCGGATCTTTGGAGAGGACTTGAACCTGGGTGATTTGAGGAATGAGATAATCGCGGTCCAACAAATCCAGGCATCCCATGGCCTGGTAGTATTGGAGGCTTAATAGGCCATCCAGCAATAGGCATTTCACGCGATAGGGCTCTTGTTTGATGGTGGACCAGGCGCCGACCGTGCCAAAAATCCAGCCGTATGGATCTTGGGGAGCTGCTTTGGTGTGGGCAACAGATCGCCGCAAGGCGGAGGACAAATCTGTCAGTTCCAATCCGAGGACCTCGCAATTGAGCCAGCCGTGAATGAAGGCGCGCCTCAACAAAGGAGAGGAGAAAACCCCGCTTTCAAAACCAGGCCGCTTGCGCCATTTGTCAAATTCCTCGTTCCCACAAAGTTCGTCACGCATCCGGCTCAGTCTTTCGGGGCTGAAAAGGTTGGTGGTGGGCAAGACGACGATATTCCAGGATAACAAGGCCCGGCTGGCATCGCTAAGTTTCCAGGATGCTGGTTTTGCGCGCGGCGTGGTGTCATTGATGAACTTGCGCGCTTCGGTTTCAGTAAGTTGCACCGTCTTTATGCCGTTCATCCAGGGCGGGTTGTAGTGGCGCAGGGCCATCAACCCCACCAAGAACAGCGCAATTAAAAGGACAAACACGCGGCGCCAAAGAGTTGCTCGAGCCGCTTTGGGTGCTACGAGGTAGATTTCCGAATCTGGTCTTTCGCCGAGCAGGCGGGCGGCTGTGTCTAAATTTCCTTGCCGAAATTCATGCCAAGAATTAAGCAGCGCGTTAGCGGCGGAGGTTTCAAGTTCATGCGGGTCAACGACGCGGCTGCTGGGCAGTTGCTCCAAATCGCGCAGATCTTTGGGGCCGCAATAGGCGGTGATTTGGCCGGTGTAATGCAGCACAATGTGAGAATGCTTGGCGAAAATTGCGGGGATTAATCCCGCCAGCATACTGGATAGAAAACGGCCGCGAACAGGTGCCAATTGTAGTTTTAGCCCCTCGCACGGCCAAGCGAAATTATTTACCAGATAGCGTTTCCCCAAAAAGCGGGCAAAAGCCAACAAATCGGTAGCGGCGTAATTTTGGGTGGCAATGGTGGCGTGTTCCGGCATCGGAGGCGGCACCAGCCCGTGAGCGGCCCGCAGGAACAAGCTGTAATCCATCTTGGTGGGTTGCTGCGTGAAAAAGACCATGAACATGATGTAAATCGTCGAGATTGCAGGAATGAGCATGAACTCTTCGGCGGGCAGCCATTTCAAAATGTTGAGCGTCAAGCAGGCGGCCATTACGACGCAATAACCCCAATTCGCGATATGAAACCGGCTCTGGCAAATAACTAGCAATCGTGAGGCCATGGCAGTTAAAAGCCATAAAAAACCCAACATGCATAATTGCTGGACATTGATGCCCCACAAGGCGGCGATGGATCGGTTGAAAAAAGCTATCGCGAGCAATACCACGGGGAATCCCCAAAGCAGGCTCCAGTAATGTTTTTTGTGCAGCATAACTCGGAACCCGGAGCGGTCGCGGAAATTGTTGCGTTCACTTTTGCCGATCAATGAAACCACGAGCATGCCGGGAAGCGCGCCAAGGACCGAAAGCAGCGGCATCAGCCACGCAAAAGTGAACGCTTTACCCAATAAGGATAAAATCTTCGCCCCCAAACCAACTCCGGCCATGCCGAGGGTTCCGCTAGCGGCAGTGGCGATGATGGTGGAGGCCGTGCTGGCGGCGAGACCGGCGGGGGCGGCCTGGACCGCATTTGCCGTGAGCACGCTGGCGATGGCGGTTGCGGATACCACCACGCCGCGCCGGGCAAAGATGGAGCGTAATTTATCCAGCGCGCGTAACACGCGTTTTTGGGCGGTGGCTTCCTGTAATTCCAGCGCGGCGGCGATTTCGCGGGCGGAGCGGTTCTCGAAGAAACGGAGCACGAGGGCGGCGCGGTCCGTTTCGCTGAGTTCGGCCATTGCGCTGTCCAACACGGGGGCCACTTGGGCCCAGGTGTCCGGCGGTTCTTGAGTGGATTGCATGTAAGCCTCCTGTTCTCGCGCCTGGCGGCGGCGTTGGGTTCTCAGGGCATCGGCGGCCGCGTAAATCGTGGCGCGATAGAGCCAGGCGCTGAGGATGGTTTTGGGGCCCAATTGGGCGGCTTTTCTAGCGAGGAGGATGAACACGGTTTGAACCACGTCTTCCGCGAGGTGCGGATCGCTGGTCTGGCGCAGGGCTGTGGAGTACACCAAGCCGGCATGCCGTTCCACCACGGCGGCGAAGGCCGTTTCGGAATGGGTGGCGGCGAACTCCCGCACCAGCGCCAAGTCATCGTGCATCATCACTAATACATGGCCGCAAGGGACGGATTCGGACAACCGAAATTAACGAAAAATGCCGATTACTGCTGAAACCCTAAAATCGCTGAGAATGGCTTGGGTGGATTTAGGTGTTCACGGGCACATGGTCCCAATCTTTAGCCTGTAGGCAAATCCAGTTCAGGCCATAAAGCCGCTCGGTGGCAATGCTGTTCAAGGTTTCCCATTCGCTCGGCGTCAGGTCTCGATATGGTTTGCCGAGCGCGGGGTAGTCGCCGTCGAGCGCTTTAAACGCGCCAATTTTCTCCCAATGTCTGGCCGTTTCGGCGATGATTTTTTCGTAAGTCCAGCCCTCCGGAGCAGGCTGGGCTTCCGGGCCTTTCTGAATGCGCGTGGTGCGAGCGCGCCAGAGCCAAGCCTCGGCGATTTCGCGCGCCTGCAAAATCTCCGCTTCCGGCCGAAGATGGGCCGCGTCAATCAAGGCGTGTGTGGCGGGGAAAGTGGGCGACCCCAGCTCAAAAGATTCGGAATTGATTTGCTGGTCGTAAGGCGCAATGCTTTGGCCCCAACCGAGAGCCCAAGAAATGACCTCCAAGGCTTCCAACCTCCAGCTCGCGTCCTTGACCGCTTGGGGTTTCCACGTGCCAGGTTTGGCGTTCAACAGGTTTTTTTCCTTGGCCGACAAGCAATGCCACAAGCTTTCGTTAGCCAGCCATTCGTTGATATGCCGGGCGTCTTGGTTCAATTGATCGGGATTTACATGGCCAGCCATGCCGGGGTTGGCCTGGAGGCATTGCAGTTTCGCCTCTACGACACTGCGGCAAATCATGGCGCGCAAGCAGAGCGCTCGTTGCGCCGCGGCCATGGCGGCAACCGTCTTAGCCTTGGAATCAGCCGGGGCCGGTTTCTTTTTCGGCGTGCTGGCGATTTTCGTCACCGATTCCGCCGGGCGGGTAAGGAAACCTGACTCATAGATTTGGTCGAGATCCGTCTGGGCTTTTTCCACGCCGTTGGCGATGGCTTGCCGCAACCACTTTTCCGCTTCCGGGTAATCTTGCGCCACCCCCAAACCATCACGGTAAAATAAGCCGAGGCTATACTGGGCGACGCCCACTCCTTTTTCCGCGGCGGACCGATACCATTGGGCGGCTTCGGTGTAATCTTTTTGCACCCCGTAGCCGTTTTCGTAAGCGTCGCCCAAATTATTCATCGCGGGGCCACTGCCTTGTTCCGTCGCCAGGCGATACCATTTGAGGGCTTCGGCCAGGTCTTTTTCCACGCCGATGCCCCGTTGGTAAAGCGTTCCCAAGTTATATTGGCCGCCGACATAGCCCGCTTCGGCGCACTGGCGCTGCAAACGGACCGCTTCCGCCACGTCTTGGGGCACGCCCCGTCCGGTTTGATACAGCACCCCCAGGTTGCACAAGGCCGCTAGATTGCCGGAGTCGGCGGCTTGGCGATACAGTTCGGCGGCTTTCGGGTGATCTTGCGCCACGCCCAGCCCGTCCGCATACAGTTTGCCCAAATTAATCAAGGCATCGGTGGAACCTTCGCTGATGGCTTGCTCATACATTTCTGCGGCTTTTTCAAAATCTTGCTCGGTGCCCTGGCCGTGCTCATACATGACCCCGAGATTAAAACGCGAAGTGGCATCGCCATTTTCCGCCCCAACGGAAAACCAATGGAAAGCCTGTTCGGCGTCGGGTTCGGTGCCGTTGCCATTGAGATAGCAGATGCCGGCATTTTTCGCGGCCAGGCCGTGGCCATTTTCACCCGCTTGGCAAAACCAATGCAGCGCTTGGGGCAAATTTTTCTCCACTCCGGCACCATCATAATAAGCGTTGGCGAGCAGGCACTGCGCGTCGGCCGATCCGGCTTCAGCGCCTTTTTGGTACCATTGAAAAGCGGTGGCGTTGTCCTGGGGCACGCCCACCCCTTGGCTATATAGATTGCCCAGGCAGCAAAAGGCGTCAGGCTCGCCTTGGCCTGCGGCCAAGCGGTATAGCCGCTCAGCTTCAATGAAGTTTTGGGGCACACCCTGGCCGGCTTCGTAAAACGTGCCGAGCATGTTTTGCGCCCCAGCATGTCCTAAATCGGCGGCTTTGGTGAGCAATTCCGCCGCTTTGGCCAGGTTTTCGGATGACTCCGTTAACGCCAGAAAGGCGGCTTGGGTGTAAAGCGCATTGGCGTCCGTGGAGCTTTCCTGGGTGACGCCTGCCATGTTGCCCAGGAAGGAGGCCAGTTGGGAAAGATCTGGCATTTCAGTGTGGTCTTCACTTTCGCTGGGCGATTGCCCAAAACGAGCGAATAATTTAGGATATTTAGCCGCCAAAGCGGCATCGGTCTCCTCCCATTCTTCGCCCGTTAATTCCGCGGCGGGATAACTCGTGTCCGGGAACGAGTGGCCGAATTTGGCTTCGTAAACTTCGCGGGCGACATACATCACCGCTTCGGCTTCGGCGTCTGGCTCCGCGATGTCCACCAAGGTTTCAGGATCGCGCAAGGCGTTTTCGAAAATCGTTTGGCCTTGGGCAATGAGCCAGGCGCGGAAGTAATCAAAACCATCATCGGAGCACCCGCCATTGATGATATAAGCGGCAGCCCATAGATCCCAGGAATAGCTTCGATTTAAGTAAACGTGAAATAGCCGGTCAAATTCGAGGATTTCGTTTATCGGCAAGTTCTGCAAACAATGCCTTAACGCTTCCTCGGGGCTTTCATCGCTGCTGGCACGGCGTTGTTTTGCCTGCGCGATAATTTCCCAAAAATTCAATTCGTTCATTTTATTCCCCTTTTGAAAACCAGGATTCTGGGCTGCTGCCCATCCAAAGGGATTGCGCTCCTCCCTCGGTTGCTAGCCGCAAGGAGACAATTCGCTAGCTGCCCACTCATTTCCAGTTCTCCCCGAAGCTAGAAATACGAATGGCTCAGCTTTTTTGGAAGCCAGACCCTGGCATGACACACACCGCTTGCTATTCCGTTCTGCGCTAACTATACCACTTTAAACTAGGGTAATTATCGGCAAACCCCTAAACGTCTTGAGCGGAAGCTGGCTCTCAATGAAGTGATGCGGCGGGAGTGGCTTGCGGGGCAGGGGTAAAAACAAAAAGCCAGCCGTTTGACGGGCTGGCTTGGGAGGGAAAAGAGACTGGCTATTTGCGGTTCTTCAAGCCCAGCAAGATCATGCCCAGGGCGCTGAAACCAGCCACATAGGTGCTCGGCTCAGGCACGGCGGTAACCGTGAGGTTATCCATCACGAACTGGGTGCCGGTGCTATCATAGCCCGCGTGAGGCGTGCCGCCGGAAGTGGCAAAATTCACGCTGTCGACTTCCCAAAAGTTGAAATTCAGCAGGGTGGGCGCAGTGGCGCTCAGGGTGTACACTTCCTGATATTTCTGCACCCCGCCTAAGGAGGCGGTAACCGTCAGCTGAAGATTGTCTTTCCAGGCAGCCGTCATATAGGCCGAAACCAAATTGAAGGCGGAACTGCTGATGAGCGCTGGCAGGCCATAGCCATTGCCGACTACGATGTCCGCAGACACCACGCCGGCTTGATATCCCGAGGGATTCACGCCGTTCAAATTGCCGTTGATGTAGAAAAAGTTATCCCAGCTCAGGCCGGCATAGCCCGCAGGCATAGGGTCACCATCGGTGGTGGGCACCAGATCGTCGAAGGTGATCAACGCAGCGCTGGCGTTTAATGACGCAATGGCTCCCAGGAGAGTAGTGGTGAGCAATAAGTTTTTCATATTCAGAGTTGTTTGCTTGATTCAGTTTTTGTCTCAATACACTGCCACACAAATGTGTGCCCCAGGCGCGCCTAGATAACTACCCCAACTTCAGACGTCACGCTATCCTAAAATGGGACATTATTGTACAATATTGGGACATTTTGGTGTTTGGGGAAATTAACAAACTCGACGATAACGATTTATAAAACTAATGTTTCAAGTTTGGTTTTAGCAGGGTTTAGTTTGGATAAGAATCTCACATCTAGTTCAAGGTTAATGAGATGTGTTTTTGGTTTTGGTCGGTGGTTCGATTGCCAGACGATACCTGGATTATTCACGATTCTCGAAAGAATGGTCAGCGGCAGAATCTGTTTTTTCATGATCGAAAGCTGAAAATGAGAGGCTCTCCGCTTAGGGCGTCTGATCTCAGGCTGGGAAATGTGGGGGGGCAGCAGTAGCGATAAGCTATTGGGGTGACTCGGGGGTTTTCAGGGGAATGGTTGCTGCCCGCCAAAGCCGCCAAGCACTTATGGGCAGTATGATCGCTCCTGCCCAGATAAGGGGGACAAGGATGGCTTCATCGAAAGCTGGATTCCATTTGCCACTTTGGCTGATTAAGGCATTGAGGAAGAAAACGCCAAAACCGATATAGCCAATGCTGAAGAGAGTCGCCAGCCAAGCGCCGAATTTAAACCCATAATGGCTAGCCTTGGCTGGCAAGCCATGCTTTAGCCAAATCACCAATAGCGGAGAAGCTAATCCGGCCAAAACCCAGGAGCCGATGAGCCATGAGCCGCGAAGATGATTCAAGAAACAGTAAATTGTGAGTCCGAAAAACCAGGGAGCAACGAAAGTCAGTGCCACCGCTAGGGAAACGTAAGGTGGGGCTGTTGGGGGTCTTTGATCTGGCAGTTGGGAATGATTAGCAAAGACTTGGCTTACGTCTGGCCGGGCCATTAATAATAAAGCCCAAAGGCCACAGGGCAGGCCAACGATCATTCCTGGGAATACGACCATGGCTAACACCCCGGCGGTTTGTGCGCGCCACATCTGGCGCATCTGGCGCATCCGGTTAGCGCCCTGCATCGTTAAAATTCCCACCGCGAGGCCGGTCATTACGATCAATGGCCAGGAATAGGTGAGCAATGGCCCCCATTTGTGGGCGACGGAAAAGTGTTGGTATTCAGCGAGGGAGGCTTCCGCCTCGGCCTGTTCGGTGGTGGTTCGATCCAATAATTCGACCGTTCGGGCGATTTTTTCCTCTAATTCCTGGCGCTCAAGCTGCTGGTCTCCGGTTATTTGCCGAAGATGGGCGCGCATTAGGGAAAGTTCCTGCTCAATCGCTTCGGATTTTTTAAGTGAGCTAGCTATTTCCATTTGGGCGAACTGCGCGTGCATCCGGGCATTTTTCTTGAGCTGAATCGTGGCGATACTCAGGAAGATCCCGCCAATGAGCATTCCTAACACGGTGAGCAGGCCTGCCGCCCAAAGCCCCCAAGCCACGAATCGAATTTGTTTGTTTACCTTGGGCGGCAGCAGCGATTCCAACGGCGGTTGGGCGTGGGCTTTGGGCGAACTTGTCAAAGGCGCCATCGGAGGTGAGCTTGCCGCGATGGTTTCCACCATGGTTTTAAATTCACTGGCCTGTTGATAACGTCGCTCGGGGCGGGTTTCCAAAGCGTGTAGCACCACTTCGTCCAGCCGGACATCGATCTGTATCTTACGGGAAGGCGGTTGAAACGGTTGAGCGGGCAAGTCGCCGGTAAGCATTTCGTAGAACACCACGCCCAAGGAATAAATATCGGCCCGGCGATCGGCTTGGCCAGGATCGGCTTTTTGCTCCGGTGCGCTATAGGCAGGCGTGCCGAGAGTGGATTGCGTGGTGCTGGTAACTACCGTCGTTGCCTTCCCAGGGTCAGTCATTTCGTTCCCCAGCATTTTAGCGATGCCGAAGTCGGCGATCTTCACCCGGCCCTGTTTATCGAGCAGGAGGTTTTCGGGCTTGATGTCCCGATGCACGATGCCCTGATCATGGGCGAACTGGAGGGCGTCGCATATTTGCGGCACGATGGCTAGCGCTTCCGGGGCGGAAAGGCGTCGGGTGCGGATGAGTTCTCGCAGGTTCAAGCCGTCGACGAACTCCATGATAAAGTAATACAAGTCGCCCGCCTGGCCGAATTCGTGGAGCGTGACCACGCCCGGGTGGTTCAAGCGCGCCAGGGCCTTGGCTTCGCGGGTGAAACGCTCCGCAAAGGCGGCGTTTTGGCCGACGCCCGGCGGCAGGATTTTCAGAGCGACGATGCGTTCGAGGTTTTCCTGGCGCGCCTGGTAGACGGCCCCCATCCCGCCTTGGCCGATAAAACGGAGGATTTCCAGTTGGGGAAACAACGGGGCGATTTGTTCCGGGGACGGCGCCACGAAAGCCGGGCGGCGAGGCCCAGTGTTCAGGTTGATATCGATGCCCGTGCCTAATCCTGCCTGCATCAGGCATTGTGGGCAGAGGCCTTGGGGCGCGTTCGGTTCCAGCGGCTTCTGGCAGCTCGGGCAAATGTTTTGGGCATCCATATGTTAGTCTCTAAGGATTCCCATAAGCATTGGCCGTCGAAGGTTACGCGCAAAATTTATCGTTGAGCCAGGACGCGAAACAAATGGCGTATTTCCTGGTCGATTTCTTCCGGAGCCGCCACGGTCTCCGCGATTTGCGCTTTGAGTTGCGTGCGGTAGCGTTCGCGCATCCGGTGCACGGCCACCTTGATCGCCCCCTCAGTCATGCCCAACTGGGTGGCTAGAATAGCGTAAGGCTGCGATTCGCGGCTGCCTAACAGGCAGGGTTTGAGGGCATCGAACAACGGGGCTTGCCCGGATTGGACATATTCCTCGCGCAAATGGTGGAGGACGGAATCCAGCAGGGTGAGCGCCCACTGTTTTTCGTAAGCTTGCTCCGGGGTGGCAGTGCTGGCGGGTTCCAAACTGAAGCGCGTTTCCGCCGTGTCAAAGTCCAAGGGAACTATTTGGCAATGGCCGCCGCGTTTCAACGTGTTGGCCTTATCCCATTCGTTGGCCAAAAAACGTTTGAGGGCCATCAGTAAAAAAGAGCGGAACCGGCCCAGCTCATGATCCGCCCGGCGAATCCAGTTTTTTTCCAGCAATTGGGCGAAGAAGGTTTGGGTCAGATCCTGTGCGTCGGCGGGGGCATGGCCTTGCCGGCGGATGAACCCGTAAAGCGGATACCAATAAGCTTGGCAGAGGTGTTCCAATGCGGCTGCCGCCGCCGGAGCCGCCGGGTCAGCCGCCGCGCGCACCACGGACCAATGCGTCGCGGGAAAGTGGCCGCGTTCGGTGGCTGGCGATGGGGTGCTCACTCCGCCACTTTAGCGGAGCAGGCTCCAGAAACGAATATCTTTTTTAGGTGCGGCCAGCTTGGAGTGAAAACTCCAGAGAGCTTATAGCAGCTTAATCTGCCGCTCTTCCTTGGCGAGGGCTTCGCCGATGCCCAGCACGCGGCGGCGGCGTTCGTTGACGCCTTTGTCCAACAGCGGATCGAACGGCACCGGATAATTGCCATCGTAACAGGCCATGCAAAAGCCGTTGGCGGGCAGCCCCGTGGCTTTCACCATGCCATCGACGGATAGGTAAGCCAGGGAGTCGGCATTCAAGTACTTCTGAATTTCCTCCACGGAGTAATTGGCCGCCATGAGCTTGCTGCGGTCAGGGAAATCGATGCCGTATACGCACGGATAGCGATGGGGCGGGCAGCTCACGCGCACGTGCACTTCGCGGGCACCGGCTTGCTTCAAATTATTGACGCGCGTTTTGAAAGTGGTGCCACGCACGATGGAATCATCGACCACCACCACGCGTTTGTCTTTCACCAGCTCTTCAATCAAGTTGAGCTTCACCCGCACGTTGAAATCGCGAATCAATTGCGAAGGTTGCAGGAAGCTGCGGCCCACGTAATGGTTGCGGACGAACGCCATTTCGTACGGAATGCCCGTCTCCATGGAGTACCCCAGCGCGGCGCAATTGCCGCTGTCCGGCACGGGGATGATCAGGTCCGCCTTTACCGGGTTTTCCCGGGCTAGCTCGCGGCCCATTTCGACGCGGGCCTTGTAGACACTGCGGTTGGCGATGGTGCTGTCCGGGCGTGCAAAATAGACGTACTCGAAAATGCAGAACGAACGGCGGGTTTGCTGCGGGAATGCCTGGATGCTGCGCAGGCCGTTTTTGTCGATGATGACGATTTCGCCGGGTTCCACGTCGCGGACCAGGGTGGCGTGAATCAAATCCAGGGCGCAAGTTTCACTAGCCAACACATACGCGTCGCCCACTTTGCCGATGGACAAGGGGCGGAAACCAAATGGATCGCGCACGCCGATCAGCTCGTTTTCCGTCATGATCAGCAGCGAATACGCGCCTTCGATGCGCCGCAAGGTTTGCACCAAGGTGTTTTCCTCGCCGCCCGCCACGGACGGTTGGGCCATCAAGTGCAGGATGATTTCGCTGTCGACAGTGGTCTGGAAAATGGAGCCTTTGGCTTCGAGCTCACTCCGCAACTGGGCGGCGTTGGTCAAGTTGCCGTTATGGGCGATGGCGATCTGGCCCCGGCCGCAATCCACCGTCAACGGCTGGGCGTTGCGCAGATGCGACGAACCGGTGGTGCTGTAACGAGTGTGGCCGATGGCGATGGGCCCGACTAAGTTGTGCAAGATTTCCCCGGTGAAAACCTGCGGCACCAACCCCATGCCCTTGTGGATGCGGAATTGCTTGCCATCCGAGGTGACAATCCCCGCGCTTTCCTGGCCCCGGTGTTGCAGGGCGTATAGGCCGTAGTAGGTCAGTTCGGCCGCGTTGGGATGGCCGTAGATGCCGAAGAGGCCGCAGTAATGTTTCGGGTAGTCTTGCATGCGACGAGTTATGGTTTTTCGGGGCTCACAGGTCCGGGGTAGGTTCAGGCTATTTCATTGCCCGGGCAATTGTGTTCCACCACAAATCATGCAATTCCGCCAGCTCCCACACAAAAGAGCGGTCGGCGTTTTTGATGGCCAATTGCGCGCCGCCCACCTGGCCGATGCGCGTGGCGGTGACCCCCATTTTCTTGGCGAGGGCAATCGCTTTGTTGGCTTGGGTTTTGCGGGTGGTGAAAACGATGCGCCCCTGGCTTTCGCCGAAGAGCAGCGCGTCCAGCCGCAGGCCATCGAACGAGCTGAGGTCAACCGAAGCCCCGATTAATTCCGGGGTGTTGCGGGCGATATGCCGCGAGATGCAGCTTTCCGCCAGCGCCACTGCCAGGCCGCCTTCGCTGCAATCGTGCGCGCTGCGCACCAGGCCCGCGCGGATCAGCGCCAGAATGGCTTCGTGTACCGCTTTTTCTTTGGCCAAGTCGCAGCGCGGCGGGCAGCCGGTCTTTTGGCCGTGCATCACTTGCAGATAGGCCGAGCCACCCAGGCCCAGCAACGGATCGGTTTGATCCATCACCTCGCCGAGGAGCAAGATGACGTCGCCTTCCTGCTTGAAATATTGCGTGGTGATGTGCTCGGGCTTTTCGATCTGGCCCACCATCACCAGCGTCGGCGTCGGGTCAATGGCACCTTCTGGGTTTTGGTTGTAGAGGCTGACGTTGCCGCCGGTGACGGGTGCGTTGAACGCGCGGCATCCTTCGGCCAAGCCTTTCACCGATTGCTCCAATTGCCAGAAAATTTCGGGATTCTTCGGATTGCCGAAGTTCAAGTTGTCCGTGCTGCCCAGCGGGGTGGCCCCGGAGCAGGCTAGGTTGCGCGCAGCCTCGGCCACGACTGTCTTGCTGCCTTCGAACGGATCCAGATAGACGTAGGACGCGTTGCCATCCACCGACATGGCGATGAATTTCTCCGGCACGGGCGGCAAGTCGGACCGGCCTTTGACCGGCGGCATTGAGTCCGTCTTGATGCGCAACACCGCGGCGTCGGAGCCCGGGCACACGGCGGAACCGTCGCGGACGATTTGATCGTATTGGCGGTAGACCCAGTTTTTCGAGGCGATGGACGGCCAGGCGAGCAAATGCTTGAGCGTTTCCACCGGCTCCGCTTGGCTGGCGATCTTATCCAGCGTAAACGCGCGCACGGCTTGCAAATACGCGGGTTCGCGGGATTCGCGATGATAAATGGGGGATTCGTCGGCGATTTGTTTGGCCGGAATGTCAGCCACCACTTGGCCGTGGTTCTTCACCACCATGCGGCCAGTATCGGTCACAAACCCGACTTCCGCCCAGGGCAAATCCCATTTGTCGAAAATGCGCTGCACTTCGGATTCGCGGCCTTTGTGGACGATGATCAGCATGCGCTCCTGCGATTCGCTCAGCATGATCTCGTACGGCGTCATGTTGGGGGCGCGTTGGGGCACTTTGGCGAGGTCGATCTCGATGCCCGTGCCCGCGCGGGCGGCGGTTTCGCAGGTGGAGCAAGTCAGGCCGGCGGCACCCATATCTTGGATGCCTGCCACGCAGTCCGTGGCCAGCAGTTCCAAACAGGCTTCCATCACCAGCTTTTCCATGAAGGGATCGCCCACTTGCACCGCGCCGCGTTGTTGCTCGGCGGATTCGGCGGTCAAATCTTGGGAGGCGAAGGCGGCTCCGGCCAAGCCGTCGCGGCCCGTGGCGGGGCCCACGTAAAAGACCGGGTTGCCAATGCCCTTGGCGGCGCCGCGGGCGATTTGGTCGTGGCGCAGCACGCCTAAGCAGAACGCGTTGACCAGCGGGTTGCCTTCGTAAACCGGATCAAAATAGACTTCACCGGCAATGGTGGGGATGCCGAAGCAGTTGCCGTAATGGGCGATGCCCGCGACGACGCCCGTAAACAGGCGGCGCACGTCAGGCGAGGTCAAGCTGCCGAACCGCAGGGAGTTCATGGCGCAGATCGGCCGGGCGCCCATGGTAAAAATGTCGCGAATGATGCCGCCCACGCCGGTGGCCGCGCCTTGGAAGGGTTCCACCGCGCTGGGGTGGTTGTGCGACTCGATCTTGAACGCGATGGCCATGTTGTCGCCGATATCGATGATGCCGGCGTTTTCCTCGCCCGCGCCGACGAGGATTTTATCCGATTTGGTGGGAAAGCCTTTGAGCAGCGGGCGAGTGCTCTTGTAGGAGCAATGTTCGCTCCACATGACGGAGAAGATGCCCAGTTCGGTATAGCTGGGTTCGCGGCCGAGAATGGCTTTGATGCGCTCGAATTCGTCGGGCGTCAGGCCATGCTTCTGCACCAATTCAGGAGTTATCGCGGGATCAGTCATATGCGGTATAAATGCCGGGCGCAACGCCCCATGCTATCGGGAAATGGGATTAAGCCACCGGGGTGGCGGCGCGTTTTTTCAACGCCGCAACCATGCTTTCAAAAATCCACCGGCCATCGTCGCTGTCGAGGATCGACTCGCTGGCGCGCTCCGGGTGGGGCATCAAGCCCGCCACATTGCCGGCTTCGTTGCACACTCCGGCGATGTTATCGAGCGAACCGTTGGGGTTGGCTTCCGGGGTGGCTTCACCTTCGGCGTTCACGTACCGCCACAGGATTTGGCGGCGGGCTTTCATGCGGGCCAAGGTTTCCTCATCGGCAAAGTAGCAGCCGTCGCCGTGGGCGATGGGGATGCGCAGCAATTTGCGTTTGGCGATTTTTTCGGTGAACGGCGTTTGGTAGTTGGCCGTTTTGAGAAATACGGTTTCACAACGGAACTGCAAGGAGCGGTTGCGAACCAGCGCCCCGGGCAGCAAGCCCGCTTCGCATAGGATTTGGAATCCGTTGCAGATTCCTAATACAATGCCGCCTTGGGCGGCGAAATTCTGCAAAGCCTGCATTACCGGGCTTAGCCGGGCAATGGCACCGGTGCGCAGGTAGTCACCATAGCTAAAGCCGCCGGGCACAATCACCGCGTCGGCATCCCCCAAGGAACGCTCTTTGTGCCAGAGCAAACGGGAGGATTGGCCGAGGACATTGGCCATGACGTGGACGCAGTCCTGATCGCCATTGGATCCGGGAAATTGAAGAACAGCAAAATTCATAAGGCTCCCTGGCTCGGCCGCTTCCGCCTCGCTTGCGCGGGCAAAGGGCGGCGCAAGCCGTTATAGCTAGTCGACGATATCGACGTGGTAATCCTCAATCACCGGATTGCTCAAGAGCTTGAGGCAGGCATCATTGATTTGGCGCGCCGCCGCTTCGCGGTCGCCCGTTAATTCGATTTCCAGGTATTTCCCGACGTGCACCGCGTTAATCCCCTGGTAACCCATCTGTTCCAAGGCGTTCTTCACGGCTTTCCCTTGCGGATCGACCACCGCTTTTTTAGGTGTAATCGTAATTTTAGCTTTCATGGCAAATGCGGGCTCCTTGGCCCGGCAAACTCACATGGCAGGAATGTTGAAGTAAGGAGCCGTCTAACACCAGACTTTTTTAGGAAATAAAATACAAGCCATTGAAAATCAATGGCATAAACCCGAAAAAGCCAATCTTCTCCCGGCCGAAATTCCGGCTTTAGGCGCTTAGATTAGGTGGCTGAAAAGGCCGTCCCGCAACTTGGGTTCAAACCAAGTGCTTTTGGGGGGCATGATGCCTTCGGCATCGGCGACCTGCATAAGATCTTCCACGCAAGTTGGGTACATGGAGAACGCGCAGGCGTAGAGCCGGTTGTTCACCAGGTTTTCCAATTCTGTTGTGCCGCGAATGCCGCCCACAAAATGAATCCGCTTGTTAGTGCGGGGATCGGCGATATCCAAGATTGGCTTGAGCACGAGGTTTTGCAGGAGGCTGACATCCAAGCTTTCCACTGGATTGGCTTGAGGAATGGAAGCAGAGTGGAACCGGAAATCATGCCATTGACCTTCGAGGTAAACGCTGACCTGGTGTTTGGCTGCCGGAGTTGCGTTGCCGGGGGTGGTGAGGGTGCCCACCGCCGCCAGCCGTTCCTTAAAGGCCGCCGGATTCAGGCCGTTTAAATCCTTCACAACTCGGTTGTAAGGAAGGATTTGCATTTGATCGTGCGGAAAGATAACGCTCAAGAAATAGGGGCTTTCACCAGCGCCATGGCGGTTTTTCCACACCCGGCAGGCGGCGGCGCTGCGGTGGTGACCATCGGCGATATACAAGCTGGGAACAGAGGCAAACTCCGCCTCGATTTTCTGGATATCCGCCGCTTGGTCGATAATCCAAGTCGTATGCTGGATGCCATCGGTTGCCGTGAAATCCGCTTCGGGTTTGGTGGCTGTGATGGAGGCAAAAAGGGCTTTTACCGCTGGGCGGGCGCGATAGGTGAGAAATACGGGGCCGGTTTGCGCGCTGAGAATATCGATATGCCGCACGCGGTCTTCTTCTTTATCCGGCCGGGTTAACTCATGCTTTTTGATGTTATTCTTCTCGTATTCTTCGCAGCTAACGGTTGCCACCAGGCCTAATTGCACATGGGACCCCATGGTTTGACGGTACAGATAAAAGCGGGGGTGCGGATCAGGGTGCAGGGCTTCGATGGCCATCAAATGCCAGAAGTTATTGCGGCCCCGGGAGTAAACCGCTGCTTGATAGGGGTCGGCATCGGGGGGGAAATCAATCTCCGGCTTGCTCACGTGGAAGAAGCTCAAAGGATTGTCCGCAGCCAACAGGCGGGCTTCCTCGGTGGAAACCACATCATAAGGCAGTTCACATATTTTTGCGGCCAAATTCCCTGGCGGTCGCAGCGCGGCGAAAGGTCTGACAAGTGCCATAAATATTCCCCGCTGACCATACTGAGGTTTGGGACGTTATGCACGCAAAAAGAAAAAAAATGTGATAATATTTGCTTGTCAGGGTGAGGTTCGTTAGTCTATTATGGATCAAACAGTATATTAGCCCAAAAAGTGGTGTATTTGTTGATTAGTTACTGCATGAACAAACCTCAACAGGGAGGGTCGCTTTGAGCCGGCCTTTCCCCTCACGGAATTTTCCGCCGCAAAACTCAAATGTCAGGGTCAATGGGAAGATACGTGCCCGCGAAGTTCGGGTTATAGGAGTAGATCAAAATCAACTCGGTATCTTTCCGCTTAATGAAGCCCTCGCCATGGCGCGGGCGCATGGGGTTGATTTAGTGGAAATTGCCGCCACGGCCAACCCTCCAGTTTGCCGGTTGGTCGACTTTGGAAAGTATCGTTACGAACTATCCAAGAAAGACAAAGAATCCAAGAAGCACCAGCATGCCAATAAAGTGAAGGAAGTGCAGCTGAGCCCGCAGATTGATTCCCACGATTTTGCGGTTAAACTCACTCATGCCATTGATTTTTTGTGCGATGACATGAAGGTGAAGGTCACCTTGAAGTTTCGCGGCCGCGAAATGGCGCATCAGGAATACGGGTTTCAAACCGTCTCGAAATTCCTCAAGGAACTGATGCCTTACGCGACGCAAGATAACCAGCCGAAGCTCATTGGCCGGGGTATTAACGTCATGCTCACGCCTTTGCCGCGCGCCAAGCGGGCCAAGAACCCCAACCAAGGCCCCAAAGCGACCGAGGACGATCTCCTGCCGGATGATTACGACGATGAGGATGCCCCGCCTGCGCCCATAGCGCAGGGCAACGGCCCCAAGCCGGTGGAAATTCGGCGCGGAACACCGGAAAAGGGGAACACCCAATTTTCCAACAATCCCTTCTCCAAACTGGATGTGAATGTGGATCCTTCCAGTTCGAGCAAGCCAGGCCAATAATGAGCATTGGCCGCTCTGAGATGTTGTATTGCAGCTGCTTATGCAACGTCTAGGCCTGTTCGGCGGTTCCTTTAACCCCGTGCATTGGGGGCATTTATTGCTCGCCCAAGCGGCGGAAGAGGAAATTGGCTTAGACCGCGTGTTCTTTATCCTGGCGGCTCAATCCCCGTTTAAACAAAGTCAACGGCCCGCGCCGGCGGAAACCCGCTTGCGTTGGTTGAACCTCGCTTTGGCGGGGCATTCTCGCTGGGAGGTGGATACCCGGGAAATTCAACGGGAGGGGTTTTCCTATACGATCGACACCTTGCGGGATTACCGGCGATTATTCCCGCAGGCGCAGCTATTTTATGTGATCGGAGCGGATCACGTGGCGAACCTGCCTCAGTGGCGGGA
>MTLE01000804.1_pt1 | contig 19956 bp, 20 predicted proteins | sample 1982461 | NCBI WGS metagenome assembly MTLE01 (sample SAMN05712605, study PRJNA340218) | biofilm metagenome | isolation source: sample SPL anode biofilm adapted to -200 mV | place: USA | collected 2012-02-03
GAAAGTGCTGGTTCCAAATCTTATTTCGAGCATCCCGAATAATGATTATTTGCTGAACGAATCGCGAATAGGGTTAGATGGAAAATGGGATGTGGGAATTGGTTTATGGTTCGAATCGAGTGTAACGTTTACCGACAAAAAGGATTATACAATACCGATAGTTCCAAAAGTCCAGGATATGTGGAACGTGGGAGCCGATTACACTTTTGGTGTTGGCAATGGTTTGGGAATGACGGTGGAATATTTCAGGTATCATGCAGGTGACAATTTCCTGATACAAGGGAATGCAATCAATGTATTGGGCACAATGCTGACTTATCCGCTGACGATGCTCGATAATCTTTCGGGGATGGTGTTTTATCTTCCCGGACAAAATAAATTTATGAATTACCTGAGCTGGGGCAGGACTTATGATAACCTGAATATATATGGAATTGCATATTGGAATCCAGAAGATGTTCAGTTGGTATCGGCTCAGTCGCAAAACAAAAATATGTTTGCCGGCAAAGGAGTTCAGATTATGGTGAGTTATAATTTTTGAGTTTTCACGCAAAGTCGCGAAGACGTAAAAGAAAATTAAACTTGTATTGTCGATAAATTTTGTATTGTAAATAAAAATAATTTGCGTCTCCGCGTATTTGCGTGAGATATAAATGAAGAAAAATGAAAACAATTGTAGAAGTAAAAAATCTGGTAAAAAAATTCCCTATTGGTGCAGGATTTTTCACAGCTCTGAAAGAAGTGAATCTTGAATTTACCGAAGGAGAATTTGCAGGGTTAGTGGGTCCGAGCGGCTCGGGCAAAACCACTTTATTGAATATTATAGGTTCGTTGGATGTTCCATCAGATGGAGAAGTGGTGGTATTGAGTAAATCAGTAGGAAAACTCACTCCTAAGCAAGCGGCTCAGCTTCGGAAAAAAGAACTGGGATTTATTTTCCAGAATTACAATTTGTTGCCTGTTTACACTGTTTTTGAAAACGTTGAGTTTCCACTGTTGCTCATGAACATGTCTGCCGACGAACGCAAACAGAGAGTGCTCGAAACACTTGAATGGGTGGGTTTATCCGACAAAGTGAAATCCAGACCGGCTCAGTTGTCCGGTGGCGAATGTCAGCGTGTGGCCATTGCGCGTGCTATGGTAAAACGTCCGAATCTCGTGTTGGCCGACGAACCAACCGCCAATCTGGACTCTGCGAATTCGCACAATATTTTGCAAACTATGGAAAAGCTGAACAGAGAATTTAAAACCACTTTTATTTTTGCAACTCACGACGAAAAAGTAATTGGTTATCTGAAAAGAATTATCCGTTTGCAGGACGGAAAAGTAGTGGAAGATAAGATCGTTACACCCCCGACCCCTAAAGGGGAGTAAAATTACATTTGTCTTTCTTTATTTAAAATTCTGATATTAATAAAACTAACCTGATTCCCCTTTAGGGGTTAGGGGTAAATATTGAAATATGAAACTATTTAAAACAGCTTTCAGAAGCCTGATTGGCAACGGTCTGAAAACCTGGCTCAACGTATTTGTTCTCTCAATTTCCTTTGTTCTGATAATACTTTTGCAGGGGATTTTGAAAGGTTGGAGCACACAGGCGGTTGACGATACTGTAAAATGGGAAATAGCCGGTGGACAATACTGGCAATCGAAATACGATCCTTATGATCCGTTTTCGCTTGATTCCAGTACGGTTGAAATTCCGACGGTATTTAAAAAAGATATTGATAATCATTTGCTGGAACCCGAACTTATTGTACAGGGAAGTATTTATCCCGAAGGAAGAATGCAGAGTGTAATGCTGAAGGGTATTAATCCGGATCAAAAGTTATTAAAAATTCCAACTCAGAGTTTAAAGACGGATTCCGACAAAATTCCGGTGGTGTTGGGCGCGTTTATGGCTAAGCAAACCGGTTTACGGTTGAATGATGTGGTTACACTTCGGTGGAGAGATAAAAACGGAACGTTCGAAGCTGCTGATATTCGCGTGACCGAAATTTTCAAAACCTCTATTCCTTCAGTCGATAATGGAATTTTATGGTTACCGTTAGACAAACTTCAGAAAATGACATTACAGGATAATTGTGCAAATCTGTTGGTGAAATCACCTGAACTGAAAACCATGAGTGTTTCCGGCTGGGATTTTAAAGACGTGGCAAAACTGACGGAATCGACCATGTTGTTGGTGAAAACAAAATCAATTGGTACAAGTTTTCTGTATGTTTTGTTTTTATTGTTGGCCATGCTGGCGATATTTGATACTCAGACATTGTCTATTTTTCGTCGTCAGCGTGAAATTGGCACCATGATAGCGCTGGGCATGACCAAAAGGCAGGTGGTGTGGCATTTTACGCTTGAAGGTACCATTAATGCCATTCTTGCTTTCGCGCTTGGTGCAGTGTGGGGTTCACCTATTCTGTATTATTTTGTTACAAAAGGATATTCATTTAATATGGATGCCAGCGAAATAGGAGTACCAATGGCTGATACGATGTATGCCACTATTACGCCCGAACTCGTCATCGGTACTATGATTTTTATTTTAATTATTACTGCGGCAGTAAGTTATCTGCCTGCCCGTAAAATTGCAAAAATGAATCCTACGGATGCTATTCGGGGTAAAGTAAAATAAAAATGAACCCCTGACCCCTTCCACGATAGCTATCGGGAGGGGAAAGGGAAATATAATATGCTATTTTAAACAAATCAAAACTAACTTAAAGTCCCCCTTTAGGGGGTTGGGGGTAATATGATAAAGTTTTTATTAAACGGATTATTAAGGGATAAGAGCAGGAGTTTACTGCCCATAATAGTGGTTTCTTTAGGTGTAATGATGACCGTTTTTCTGCAGTCGTACATGAGCGGAATATTTTCCGACAGCATTGAAACCACAGCTAAATTTTCGTCGGGTCATGTAAAAGTGATGACTGAAGCATACAAAGAAAATCAATCACAGATACCGAATGATTATGCCATAATGGGAATAAAAAATGTGATGCAGAAACTTCGTAAAGATTATCCTGACATGACATGGACAGACCGGATTCAATTTGGTGGAATGCTGGATGCTCCGGATGCAACGGGACTCACACGTTCACAGGGAAATGTGATGGGAATCGGAATTCACTTACTCGGTAGTGCTGAGGAAATTGACAGAATGGATTTAAGAAGCAAACTGTTTTCCGGCCGGTTTCCTGATAAAAAAGGTGAAGCTATGATTACCGATGAATTGTTCAGAAAAATGAACCTGAAACTCGGTGACAAAGTTACGCTGATTTCAAATACCATGTATGGCGATATGGCAATGTATAACTTTGTGATATCCGGAACTCTGCATTTTGGCACAGGAGTGCTTGACAAAGGGCTTCTGATTGTCGACATAGATGATGTTCGCACTGCTTTGGATATGGATGATGCAGCAGGCGAAGTGCTTGGATTTTTTACCGGATCGACTTACAACGATGCTGATGCGGTGGCATTATCAAAAAAATTCAATAAAGAAAATTCAAAAAGTTCAGATAAATTTTCGTTGGCCATGTTGCCAATGAGTGGAATAAGCGGAATGGATTTTATGATTGCCTATTCGGAAAATGCTCAGTATATCATCATTTTTGTATTTGTTTTTGCCATGTCAATTGTACTCTGGAATGCCGGACTGGTTGGCGGATTACGCCGTTATGGCGAGTTTGGGCTACGAATGGCAATCGGTGAAAGCAAACACGAAATTTACAAATCGCTCATTGGAGAATCGGTATTGGTCGGGCTTATCGGGTCGATTGTGGGAATCAGCATCGGACTTATATTCTCGTGGTTAATGCAGCATTATGGAATTGATGCACGAAGTATGATGAAAAACTCAAACATGATGATGCCAAGTATTATCCGTTCGCAGATTACAACTACTACTTATTTTATTGGTTTCATACCCGGTGTTCTTTCTACGGTGATAGGTGCTATGCTTGCCGGAATCGGAGTTTACAAACGACAAACAGCCAATCTGTTTAAAGAACTGGAAGCATAAAGATTAGTTACAATTTATTCATTTACCATTTACAATTAAAAAATATGAAGAAATATATTTTATTTTTAGTGACATTTATTTCAATAAGCTCATTAGCCCAAAATTATCCTTCTGGAAAAACAGTTCTCGATAAAGTAGATGATAATATGTCGTCGAAATCAAGAGTACTGACGGCAAAAATGGAAATAAATTCAGCCCGTGGGGTTCGTACCATGGAGTCGAAATCGTGGGGCGAAGGCAGTGAAAAATCATTCACGGAGTACCTGGCTCCGGCGCGCGAAAAAGGAACAAAAATGTTGAAACTCGATAATCAGTTGTGGATTTATTCTCCTTCAACCGACCGTGTTATTCAAATTTCCGGACACATGCTGCGCCAGTCGGTTATGGGAAGCGATATGTCGTACGAAGACATGATGACTGACCGTCCGTTGCTGGAACAATACAAAGCGGATGTTTCGGCTGAAGAAGTTGTTGATGGACGAAAATGCTGGATTGTAAATCTGACTGCCATTGTGAGCGATGTGAATTATTACACTCAAAAAATGTGGGTGGATGAGGAACGGTATGTTCCGTTGAAAGTGGAACTGTTTGCCAAAGGTGGTAAATTACTTAAACGGATTACATTCAGCGATGTGCAAAAAATTCAGAACCGCTGGTATCCGAAAACCATTTTGTATAAGGATGTTCTGAAAGATGGAAACGGCACTAAAATGATGATTGAAGATATGCAGTTTGATGCGAAAATTCCGGCGAATGTATTTAATATGAGCAATTTGAAATGACGAGAAAAGAATAGGAATAAAAGAGGGTGTCTAAAAAATACTTATTGGACACCCTCTTTTTGTTTTTCAGGACTTCCTATTCACCAGATAAATTCCCACCAGCACTACCACTGCTCCGGCAATTTCGTGAAAAGTAAGTACTTCGCTCAGAATGAATACAGAGAAAATGGCTGTAAAAACTGTCTGACTCAATAAACTGACCGATGCGATAGTGGGTTTAATATGCCCCAGCGCCTGATTGATAGCCAACCAGCCCAAAAGTTGCGGGATGATTCCTAAAGTACCCAATGCCAGCCATGTTTTTGTCGGAAATCCCCACAGCGGAGTGGAAGTGAGCAGGCAAATCAGTCCCAGAACTACAGTGCTCGAAATCATGGAGATGGTTGTAAAAGAAAATGTGTCGAGTGTCACACGTCCTTTGCGAACCGTGATTAAATAGGCTCCGTAAAACATGCTGGCTAAAATGGCCAGTACATTTCCAAAATTAAGGCGTGCTTCCAATATTTCATTAATTCCTATAATAATGGACACGCCGATGATGGAAATAACTGTTCCGATCCAAAAAATTTTTGAGGGTTTTTCTTTTAAAAATAACAGAGCGATAAGACCCACCCATACGGGTGCCAGATTGGCAAGCAAAGTGGAAATTGTTGCCTTCGAAAGCATTATAGAGGTATTCCATAAAGCGATATCACAGGCAAAAAGCACTCCGCAGATGATTGCTACTTTCACGCCTTTGATATCTGTTATCGGTTTTTTGAAAATCAGCCAAACCGGGATTATCGCGATGGTGCCAAATAGCAGCCGGTAAAACCCCGATCCGAATCCGCTTATGTCAGCCAGTTTAACCAATATGGCCGACCAGGAAATGCAAAATACGCCAAGCAATAATAGCAGATAATGTACGACTGGATGATCTTTTTTTATTTTCAGCATAATCTGTTGTTTTTATTTTGTGTATTATGCATTAAAATTAGCCCTTATCATTCTGTCGTTCCCTGAAATATCTTTTCGTAGTTCAATATCTGTAAAACCCATTTCTGAAATCATATCAAATGTAGCTTTTCCATATTCACGGTTAATTTCAAAATATAGTTTCCCGTTTTTAGCTAAATGTTTCCCGGCAAAAATCCCGATTTCTCTATAAAACAAAAGAGGGTCCGAATCCGGAACAAATAGTGCCAGATGCGGTTCGTGGTTGAGAACATTTGGAAGGATAATGTCTTTTTCCTGCTCTGTGATGTAAGGCGGGTTACTGACAATAATGTCCCATTTTGCATCAGAAACCGGAGAGTTCAGTATATTAACTTTGGAAAATGTAACTTCCTCGTTGTTCAGTTTCGAATTTTCAATGGCTGTCTCGATAGCTTTGTCAGAAATATCATATCCTTCGATGGTTGCGTTCCTGAATTCATGTTTTAAACTAATGGCAATACAGCCGCTTCCGGTACCAATATCAAGAATTTTTAATTTTGCTTCCGTGTTATTTTCATTTCTGATCCAGTCTACCAGTTCTTCGGTTTCAGGTCTGGGAATCAGCACCGATTCGTTGACATAAAACGTAAGTCCATAAAATTCTGTTTCACCTAAAATGTATTGAATCGGCTCAAAATTCTTTAGTTTTTCAATAAATCTATTGATGGTTTGGCGTTGATTAACAGAAAAAAGTGTATTTTTGTTAATGAGTATTTCGGTACGTGATAATCCTGTCAGTTTTTCGGCTATAAGAAAACTGAAACTTCGAATTTCTGTATCGGGATAAAGCCCCCGAAGTTCTTTTTGAAGAAGTTCAAATGTGGATTGCATAATGCCGCAAAGATAGTTTTATTATACTGATTTGCCAATATCCATATTTGATAATGTTGCTGAACTGAAATGTTCGAAAAAATAACTGAAAGATAATTTCTCCCGAAGATGATAACTGAACAAAAATATATGTATCGCTGTCTGCAACTGGCCCGCCACGGAGCCGGATTTGTAGCTCCAAATCCAATGGTGGGCGCTATATTGGTGTATAATGACGAGATAATCGGCGAAGGCTTTCATCAACGCTATGGCGAACCGCACGCCGAACCCAATGCGATAAATTCTGTGAAAAATCCGGATTTATTGAAAAATGCGACTCTGTATGTCAGTCTGGAACCCTGTTCTCATTTTGGGAAAACTCCACCCTGTGCCAATTTAATTGTTGCATCGCAGATACCGAAGGTTGTAATTGGTACTCTCGACCCGAATCCGAAAGTTGCGGGAAAAGGAGTGGAGTTGCTTCGCAATGCGGGTGTCGAAGTGGTAGTAGGTGTTCTGGAAGAAGAATGCAGGATGTTGAACAAACGGTTCTTTATTTTTTACGAACAGAAACGACCATACGTTTTGCTGAAATGGGCGCAAACGAAGGATGGATTTATGGATAAAAAAAGGACGAGTTCAAAGGAACCGCCATTATCTATTTCGAATAACATTACCCGGCAACTGACGCATCAAATGCGGAGCGAGAATCAGGCAATTCTGGTCAGTACCAACACTGTTTTGCTGGATAACCCATCGCTAACCGTTCGGTTCTGGTCGGGGAAATCACCCGTTAGAATCGCGCTTGACAGACAGGGACGAATACCCGAAACCTATAATATTTTTGATGGAAGTGTGCCTACATTGATTTTTACGGAAAAAGATATGCAGAGTAAACCTCACGTGGAATATATTAAGATTAATTTTGATGACAATTGTCTGAAAACCATTCTGCACGAAATTTATGCCCGTAACATTAATTCTGTTCTGGTGGAAGGAGGGGCAAAATTGCTGAATAGTTTTATAAAAGAAAAATTGTGGGACGAGGCGAATGTAGAAGTTTCACCTCAGATAATTCACGAAGGAGTTTCAGCGCCCGTCTTGCCATTGCAACCCGTATCACGAAAGACTTTTGAAAGTCATGAATGGCTTTTTTATAAGCGAATATAACCTTTTTCAAATACTATATGACACGAATTTTAGCCATCTTTTTTATTGCATTATATGTTTATACAATCATCAGTACCATTTCGGTGATATTGTTGGAAAATCGTAATCCGGTAAAATCGCTTTCGTGGGTTTTGGTTCTTTTCTTTTTGCCGGTATTGGGCATGTTTTTTTATTTGCTTCTGGGTCAGGATTACAGGAAAAAGAAAATTATCTCGAAGAAAAGTGTCCGCAGAGTAACTGACCGGCCTGTTGCTTCATTTGATATTGATAAATTAGATTCTTCACGCTTTGATAAAAATCAGTTGAATCTGATAAAACTGCTTTATAAAAACAGCGAAGCAGCCGGATATGCGTTCAATAAAATAAAAATACTCTCCAGTGGTCCATCCACTTTCGAAGCGTTGTTTGATACGATTCGTAATGCTACCGATCATATTCATATCGAATTTTTTATTTTTGACGATGATCATATTTCTAATAAGTTACGTGAATTGTTGATTAAAAAGGCTCAGGAAGGAGTCAGAGTCAGAATGATTTACGATTATTGGGGAAGTTTTGATTTGTCAAAAAAATATATCCGTTCGTTGCGTGAAGGCGGTGTTTATGTAAAGTCATTTTTGCCTTTCCGGTGGCGGATATCCCGAAGCAGTAAAATCAATTACCGCAATCATAGAAAAATTGTCATTGTCGACGGGAAAATAGGATTTACCGGAGGGCTGAATGTAGCTGACAGATACATTTACGGGAATAAATTAGGAAAGTGGCGCGATACTTTTATTCAAATGGAAGGAGCCGCTGTGCATGGTTTACAATTGTTGTTTATGATTGACTGGTACTTTGTGGAAAGGAAATTGATTGAAGGCGAAAAATATTTTCCGGAACCGGTAAAATACAATGATAATCTGGTGCAAATTGTAAACAGCGGACCGGATACCGATTGGGAGGCAATTATGCAGGGAATGGCTTCCGCCATCATGACAGCGAAAAAATATATTTACATCCATACGCCTTATTATATGCCAACCGAAGTTATCGCGTCCTGTGTGCAAATGTCGGCTTTAAGTGGAGTAGATGTGCGGTTGATGATACCAACCCGTTCCGATTCACGGCTTTCGGATGGTTGTACCAACAGTTTTCTGGAGCAGGCGCTCGAAGCAGGAGTTCGTGTTTTCCGTTATAAAGAAGGATTTTTGCACAGTAAAGCTATTGTGATTGATGATTTTATTTCAATAGTAGGGTCATGCAATCTGGACGAGCGAAGTTTTATGCAAAACTTTGAAGCCAATGCATTTATCTACGAAATGGAAACGGCTGTTCATCTCCGGGAATTGTTTTTGACGGATAGTAAAAAATGTGATGAGATAAAACTTGAAGCATGGACAAACAGAAAAAGAAGACAAAAATTACGGGAATCGATGGCACGATTATTTAGTCCTATTATGTGATATTTATTGATAAAAATTCACTTTCAGGAATAAAAAAATCGTATGTAAAATTTTACAGGGACAAAAAAAATATGTACTTTTGTGCCACTTAAAACCAAACGGGATGTAGCTCAGCCCGGTTTAGAGTACTGGTCTGGGGGACCAGTGGTCGCAAGTTCGAATCTTGTCATCCCGACTTAATAGGACATCTTCCATTTTTGGTTGATGTCCTTTTTTTACTCCTCCAACGAAATCTGTCACGCCACCAAACCCGGCATTACGGCGATAAGCGAACACCAAAGAAAACGACAGCACTACATCCAAAAGGATTTTTATCCACCACATGATGATGTAACTCAATTTTTAACGTTATAGATAATGATATTCTATACTTGCGCGGCTTCAAATTCAATTAAATAATTTTCTAAACAAAAGACAGATATTTTCGACCAAATTACCATTTTAGGCCTAAATTTCAGATTTCAATAATGAATTTTACTTATATTTGTTTTTTACAAATAATACTGAAAATGAAGCCAACTTCGATAGAAGATTTTTATGGAGAAATAAGGGAAAATATTCCGGAAAATATTTACAGGGAATTGGGACATTTTAATGTCTTTAGGCTCGAAGATCTGTTTGATGAAACCAAACGAAATCACATCATGCCCTACAACAGGAGGTCTTACTATAAAATCAGCCTGATAAAGGGAAGATACAGGGCTGAATATGCAGACAAAACTATTGAAATCAAGAAAAATGCCTTACTATTCGCCACTCCAAAAATTCCTTATAACTGGATAGCTCTTGAAGGAAGTCAAGCTGGTTGTTTCTGTATTTTTACCGAAGAGTTTTTGTTTAATGTTGGTATTAGCGCAGACAATTTCCCTATTTTTTTACCGGGTGGTGTACCTGTTTTTGAAATTTCGGAAGAACAAGTCAATGAAATTGCTCCTATTTTTGATAAAATGGAGTCGGAAATAAATTCAGGCTATGCCTTTAAATATGATTTAATTCGTAATTATGTAATAGAATTAATTCATTATGGACAAAAATTACAACCGACTGCGATCGAACCTTATCCAGTCCCAAATGCTGCATCTCGTGTATTTGCATTATTTATAGAACTATTGGAGAGGCAATTTCCTATTGAATCCCCGCATCAAAAACTGGCTTTGAGGAATGCACAAAGCTATGCTGGGCGATTAGCGATTCACGTGAACTACTTGAACCGCGTGGTTAAGGAAGCCTCTGGTTTTACCACTACGGCATTAATCAATGAACGGGTTTTGCAGGAAGCAAAAATTCTTTTGAAAAAATCGGATTGGAATGTGTCTGAAATTTCTTATTCGTTGGGTTTTGAAGAGATAGCCCACTTTTCCAATTTTTTCAAGAAACACACTTCTATAAATCCTTTAGAGTATCGGAAAGTGAATTAGTTTGATTTTTGCAAATAATGGTTTGTTGTTCGCAAATATAAATAATAATTATACAACTACTTTTGTATCATCATTTATAATTAAAATAACAGACAATGAATACAAAAAATAAAATTGCAGTCGTAACAGGCGGTAGTCGTGGGCTCGGTCGCAATATGTCAATGGCACTTGCGAAAAAGAGAATTGACGTAATTCTCACTTATCATTCCCAAAAAGAAGAAGCGGAAAAAGTTGTTTCCGAAATTCAATCACTTGGACAAAATGCGTTCGCATTGCAGTTGGACACAAGAAACATCCAATCGTTTGACAGTTTCTTTAAACTGGTAACGGAACATTTGCAAAAACACACAGGCAACCCGAATTTTGATTTTCTTATCAACAATGCCGGAACAGGCATTAATGCTCCGTTCGCGACAACCACCGAAGCACAAGTGGACGATATGATTAACACACATTATAAAGGTGTGTTTTTCTTAACACAGAAAGCATTGGCTTATCTAAACGATGGTGGTGGCATTGTAAATATTTCATCAGGTTTGGCTCGTTTCAGTAATCCCGGCTTTGCGGCTTATGGCGCTATGAAAGGAGCTATTGAAACACTTACACGCTATCAGGCAAAAGAGTTGGGTGCGAGAGGCATTAGAGTAAATGCTGTTGCCCCTGGAGCAATTGCAACAGATTTTGGAGGAGGCGTCGTTAGAGATAACGAGCAATACAACGCAATTATCAAATCGGTTACAGCCTTAGGACGTGTAGGAGAGCCGGACGATATCGGTGGGGTTGTGGCATTTTTGTGTACGGATGAAGCACGTTGGATTACAGCACAACGCATTGAAGTTTCGGGAGGTATGAATCTCTAATTGTAATATTCTTCAAAAAAGAATTTATTTTTACTGGTAATGTTACTGTTACCATTTATATATTCATGCAAAAACAATAAAATAAATATGACAGACAGAATAGAAATACAGGATTTAATTAATACTTATGCTCAATGTGCAGACAATAGGGAAGCACAAAAACAGGCAGAACTGTTTACTGAAAATGCAGTAGTAAAAGTTTTTAGCGGAAAAGAGAGTCAGCCTGTTCAGGTCCTGACTGGACGTAAAGAACTCGCCGAAGCGTTTCAAACATTAAACCAATATGACGTAACAACACATTTCAATGGACAAAGCATCATTTCAATTAACGGCGATACAGCCTCAAATGAAAGTTATTGTTTAGCGCATCATATCAAATACGCCGAAAAAACGTTACTTGTTATGTCGATTCGCTATCGGGATAAACTTGTAAAACAAAACAGCAAGTGGTTATTTGCTGAAAGAGACTTGTTTATTGATTGGGTGGATAACAGAGAACTGAAACAATAAGGACGAAACGCAATTTTTTCAGACTGAACCAAAATATAGCCCTTTTACCTTCCAAAATAATAACTCATTGAAAAATAGCTAAAATTCAATGAGTTATTGTTGCGATCTTGTGGAAACCTTCCCTAATGGGGTGGGCTGTCTGCCTATAAGGCAGGAAGAATTGATGGCGGTGTCAGCCCTTCTGCTTTCTTTGATGGATAAAACAGTTGATTTATATGTTTAATTAGGAATGAAAACAAATCATTCTCACGCATAAGCGGGAATAATTGTTTCTCTCTGTTGATGGTGACTTACATTCGTAGATTTGACGGATGGAGAGCTCCATGCCTTAATGACTTCTCTAAAAACTACTCCTGATAGCTGACTTTATTTAGCTAGTCATTAATAAATATGTATTTTGGTCAATATGTGCTTCATGTAAAACACAAAGGCTTGGTTGTCTGTTGATAACTATTTCTAATTGTAAGCGGTTTTTTTATTACCATTTTATCGGACTTTGCTGATGCTGCTGAAGGTAGTTGTTTGCCAGCGAAAAGTGATTGTTGCCGATAAATCCTCGATAAGCAGATAGAGGCGAAGGATGAACGGATTTCAGAATCAAATGTCGCTGCGGGTCAATAAATTCTCCTTTTCTTTGCGCGTATGAACCCCAAAGCATAAATACGAGATGCTCCTTTTCAGAAGCCAGTTTATGGATAACAGCATCGGTAAAAGTTTCCCAACCTTTGCCCTGATGTGAACCGGCCATGTGTGCCTGAACGGTTAATGTAGCGTTGAGAAGCAGAACTCCCTGTTGTGCCCATCGGATAAGATTTCCACTTGTTGGCATAGATATTCCCAAATCACGTTCAATTTCCTTGAAGATATTAATCAGAGACGGAGGAAATTGTATGCCATCATTTACCGAAAAGCACAATCCGTGTGCCTGTCCGTCGCCGTGATACGGGTCCTGACCAATAATTACCACTTTTACCTTATCAAACGGACATTGATCGAAGGCATTGAAAATCAGTGCTGTCGGTGGAAATGTCAATCTGGTTTTGTATTCGTTGCGGACAAATTCAGTGAGTCTCGCAAAGTATTCTTTGTCAAATTCAGGTTGAAGAACTTGTTTCCATGAAGGTTCGATTTTTACATCCATCCCGTTTGATTTATTGGTTAATGTATTAAATATTGTATTGAATTCACATTCAGCGCTCGTGCATTAAAGTTGTAGAGTTTAAAATGCCGCCTACTTGTTACCGCTTGCTGCTTACTACTTACCGCTTGTTATTTACCGCTGTATAAAGTTGTTGCATGGCTTTTTTCAGAATTTCTCTCGAACAGGCTACATTCATGCGCAGATGATATTCGCCACCGGGGCCAAACACACTTCCTTTGTTGAGTCCTAGTCCCGCTTCAAGAGAGAAGAATTTATGCAGTTCATCTGTCTCCATCCCAAGCCCGGTACAATCCAGCCACACCAAAAAAGAAGCTTCCGGAATCATTGGTACGATCTGAGGAATATTGGTTTTAAGAAATTCAACGATATAATTTACGTTCCCCTGCACATATTCCAACATTTGCACACGCCAGTCTTCGCCTTTTTCGTAACAGGCTACGGTAGCAGCGTATGAAAAAATATTGCCGGTATTCATTTCCGAAACTTCCAAATGAGCTGCAAATTTATTTCTTAATGTTTCATTCGGAATAATGTACGACGAACTGATTACTCCCGGCATATTAAACACTTTGCTTGGCGCCATAAACGTTACGGTGTTTTCTTTGGCCCAATCGGAAACAGTTGCAAATGGAGTATGTGCCGTATTTCCTGGCAATACCATGTCGGCATGAATTTCGTCGGAAACCACTGTAATCTGGTGTCGCTCACATATTACGGCGATTTTCTTTAATTCGTCGAAAGTCCATACGCGACCACCCGGATTATGAGGATTGCACAAAATAAACAGTTTCGTAGATGGAGTTATTTTCTTTTCAAAATCGTCATAATCAAACCGGTAAATATTGTTTTCCTTTATCAGTTGATTGTGAACTACTGTTCTGTTGTTGTGTTTGATGACATTAAAGAATGGATAATAAACAGGTGGCTGAACAATGACTTCATCTCCAACATCTGTCAGGCTCTGTACGGCAAATGATAATCCGGGAACAATGCCGCGTAAAAAACCAATCCACTCACGTTTAACTTCCCAGTTATGATGCTCCTGAATCCAGTTTTGAATCAAAGGGAAGAAATTTTTCGGTTGTACTGTATATCCGAGAATCGGATGTTCGAGACGTTTTTTGATGGCGTCCAGAATAAAATCGGGAGTGCGGAAATCCATATCGGCCACCCAGAGTGGCAATACATTTTCTGTTCCAAACAGGGCTTTACAACGTTCTACTTTGACCGAATCGGTATTTTTCCGGTCAATTATTTCATCAAAGTTATAGAGTTTTCTGCAATCTACTTCTAACTCCTGAGGGGATGCTATTTTGGTTTTGTTCTGTATGTCTTTTTCTATCTCTTGCATATTTAAATATTGTAATTATCAATAGTAATATTTCTTATTCCCCTCCCGATAGCTATCGTGGAAGGGGGCAGGGGTTACTTTGTGAGTTCTTCTATCGGTTTCCCAATATTTGCGTTTGGCATTGGAATGTCCAGTATTTTCGAAATAGTAGGTGCAATATCCGTTGTCTGATACGAAGTTTCTATTTTTTGAGGTTTTATTTGCCAGCCATAAAAATACAGCGGAGTGTAAGACGCTATCGCATTGGATTCGCCTACCGGATTATTTTTATCATCTACTTCAATCCAGCCCGGGAGCAAAGTGATGATGACATCGCCCACACTTTTTTTATTGGTTGAATTTCGTATCCTAACCATCTCCGAACCGGCATTTCCACCCATATTTAAAACCTGCGTCGCGGTAAATGCCGATTGCACTCCTTCAAATTCGAGCATAAAGTCAGCAACCGACTGTTCCATTTCGTGAAGATTGATTTTCTTCTCTTCTATTTTTTGTTTATTCAGGAAAATGTTTTTTCCGTAATAGCCATCAATCCAGCGTTCCTGACCATAAATTGCCATTAAATAAGTACTCAGGAGCGCCATTGACCTGCGTGCGTTGAAATAGCCTGCGGGAATTTTATTGATTCCTAATTCAGTCGGAGAATGAAAATCGGTTTGGTTGGCAAACATAAATACAAGTGTTTTATCCAAACCAATTTTTACATCAATTTTTTGTAAAAGATACTGGATATCCTTGTCCAATCTCAGATACATGTCTTCTTTTTCAGCCGATTGTAGTGCTGATGTTTTTTCATTCGGAGTGCGTACGGTAAATTGTAACATCAACATATCCGGATAAATATCTGTTCCCAGCTTTTCTTCATCAAAAATTTTCAGTGCCAGTGTTGCAACCAGACTATTGGCAGTTGGCATATTTTTGAGAATTGTTGCAGCTGAATTTTTTGATTTCCGGCTTTTAGGATCGTAATGAAATCCGGTTTTTTTATCAACATTCAAAGCAGGATTTAAATACGTGTTAATGTTAAACATGGGTTCCCACGGACGGCTTACAAATGTCTGAAAATCGCCACTTGTATTCATTTGGTCAGCCCATTTTGAAAGACCTTCGGTGTAATACGAAGTTGTTACCCAGCGCAGATTTGCATCATCTATCCATGCAACGCTGTTAGCAGTATGCCCGCCCATCATAATGGCTTCTTCCGGATCAATAGCTATTGAGTAACATTTTGATTTTTTATTGTTCGAAAGGAGCAATTCGTCCGAAATAGTACTTGATAGCAGATTGTGGGCAGACACAGAGAGTGGTGTCCCTATTCCCGACTGATTGTCATCTTTTAAAATAGATACTACTTCTTTATTGGATCTTACAAAATAATTGTCACCTGCAACGCCGTTGTAGAAAGGAGTGGTTCCGGTCATTACAGTGGCTGCATCTGATGAGTTTCCGGCTGAAACAATATTATATGACACATTCCGGAGATTGGCACCATGTTCAATAATTCGTTTAAAACCATTAGGATCAAGGTAATTCCACAGTTGGTTGATATGATTTTGTTGTAATCCATCAATCATAATGCCTATGACAAGACGTGGACGTTCGCCAGATGCGGGTTGAGCCAACAGACTTGTTTGAAAGATGAAGAATGCTAAAAAAAGAAATGTATTGCGAAGAGAAAATCTCATTATGTAAATTCTGAATTGTAAAAGACTTATTTGTTTTTTGTGGAATTATAAAACTCCTTTTGTGCTGGGCAATTCATACTGATAAATGTCACGTTTTACAGCCATTTTCAGCGATTTTGCCAATGCTTTAAAGATACCTTCCAGTTTGTGATGCTCGTTGGAACCCTCCGCTTTGATGTTCAGGTTCATTTTTGCGGCGTCGCTGAACGATTTGAAAAAATGCAGAATCATTTCGGTTGGCAAATCGCCGATATATTCGCGTTTAAATTCAGCATCGAACACCAACCAGGCACGCCCGCCAAAGTCGAGTGCCACTGAGCACAGACAATCGTCCATTGGCAGATAAAAACCATAACGTTCAATTCCGCGTTTATTGCCCAGCGCCTTGCCAAAAGCTTCGCCCAATGCAATGGCCGTATCTTCAATCGTGTGATGTTCGTCCACCTGCAAATCACCTTTTACCTGAATGGTCAGGTCGCATCCGGAGTGTTTCCCTATCTGATCGAGCATGTGGTCGAAGAAGTTCAGTCCGGTATTTATGTTGCATTTTCCAGAACCATCCAGATTGAGTTCAATTAAAATATCTGTTTCTTTGGTTGTTCGTTTGATTGAGGCTTTTCGTTCGCCTGCAAAAAGAAACTCAGTGATTCTGTCCCAATTGGTTGTTTGCAATGCGCAATATTCAGTCAGATTGTTCTTTCCAAGAATTTCATTATCGTCGCTGATAAATATCGCTTTACAACCAAGGTTTTTTGCCAATTGAACATCGGTGATTCTGTCGCCGATTACAAACGAATTTTCCAAATCGTATTTGTCTGTAAAATATTCACTTAACATCCCGATACCCGGTTTGCGAGTAGGAAGATTATCTTCGGGAAAAGATTTGTCAATAAATATTTTGTCGAATGTAATATTTTCGTTTTCAAGTGTTTGTAAGAATTTTCCCTGAACGGAGTCAAAATTTTCCTGAGGATAAACCGGTGTACCCAGTCCATCCTGATTGGTTACCATGGCCCATTCAAAATCAAGTTTATGACGAATAAAATAAAGATTGCGTATAACGCCCGGCAGAAACACCATTTGCTCCAGATTGTCAACCTGAAAAGTTACCGGTGGTTCAGCGATGATTGTTCCGTCTCGATCGATAAAAAGTATTTTCTTTTTTGATGTGCTGTTTGATAATTCAGTCATATTGTTGCAAGTTTATTTAACAGAAGTTTTGGTGTAACCGATATTCTCTGGTTTAGTGTACAAAAATAGCTTTTTTTTGCGTGATGTGAAAACAGGTTCGGATTGGAACCAACTGTGTGACTGTAGTAAGATTCTTTCAGATATTTTCAACAATTTTCAGGTTAAAACGTTTACAAATCAATCAGATAATTTAAAATAAATAATTTATTGTGTATTATTAAAACTTTGCTGAAAATGAAAATACTAAAAATTATTGGAATCGTACTTGGCACTATCGTTGCATTGATTCTAATTGTGGCTCTTTTTGTTCCCAAGAGTTTTACTTACGAAAAAACAATCACAATCAATGCTCCGATTGACAGTGTATGGAAAAATGTCAACAGTCTTTCGGCGCTTGATAAATGGAGTCCGTGGAACGATCATGATCCGAATATGAAAAAGGAAATTTCGGGGGTAGATGGTACTATTGGAGCTATACAAAGTTGGGAAAGTGATATTGTAGGCTGGGGAAGTCAGACAATTGAAAATATTCAGGCGCCTACTTTGTTCGAAACGAAACTGGATTTTATAAAGCCTCACGAAAGTCACGGAAATGCCTATGTAAAACTTGTTTCGGAAGGTTCTTCCACTAAAGCTACCTGGGGAATGACGGGGAAAATGCCTTATCCGCTTAATATTATGAATCTTATTATGAATATGGAAAAGCAGATGGGGGCTGACTGGGATAACGGACTTTCGAAACTGAAAATGCTTTGTGAGAAATAAGTAGAAATTTATTTTAAGACTCTCAGTTTTGAGGGTCTTTTTTATTGAGTTGTAAGGCGAAAAAATACAGTTTGTTTATACGGTTTAAATAAGTAAATTTGTATCGTTTAAAGGATAAATGCAAACTGAATGGAAAAAATGTTTCACATATTTGAAATAACATCCGAAGTTGTGGAAGTGCTGAGAGCAAAACAGGAAGGCGCTCATTTTCACGATTTTGAAGAGATTGTTATTGTTACTGAAGGAACTCTGGAACATTTTGTTGATTTTCAGTCCGAAGTGGTTTCTGCTCCTTTCGCATCTTATGTCTCATATGGAAAAATGCACCGGATTATACCTCACGATGGTCTGAGAGGTTGGGTAATAAATTATCAGGCGGAATTTATTCCAGATTCAAAACTGAATTTTTATTCCAACTTTTTTGCTTCCACAAGTATTCCTATTGCACCGGATGGCTGTACAAACCGTTTTGTGGATTTATGCAAAATAATACATGCGGAATATGTTTATGATAATCCTGATTTTTCGACTATAAGATATTTGACAACAGGATTAATTTCGATGATTGAAGCGGAGCGTAAAAGAATTATTCCATTGGAAAATACAGTGAAATCTACACAAATTGATGCATTTACTAATTTTCTTAAAATTCTGGAGCAGAATTTCAGGCGTGACGAAGGAGTTCAGTTTTATGCTGAAAAAATGAATATGTCCGACCGCAATTTGAATATTATATGTAAAAATAATTTTCAGAAAAGTGTATCTGAGATTATTGAAACCCGCAAACTTCTCGAGGCCAAAAATTTGCTGATTCACACCGATAAAACAGTATCAGAAATTGGTTTTGAGCTGGGTTACAACGAAAAATCATATTTTACACGTGTTTTCAAAAATAAACTTTCAGTAACTCCAACTGAATTCAGGGAAATGACCCGCTCGATGATTTCTTAAAAGTACCACCCTTTTTCTTAAAAGTGTTACCGCTTGCCTTTCCCGGCACAGTATCTTTGCATCATAAAAAAACAAGTAAAAATTTAAAACGTAATTATTATGAATGCAACTGAATCTAAAACAAAATTAATACAGGGTGTTGTTGATCCTTCTCACAGTAAAGTTCAATTTAAAGTTAAACACCTTATGATTTCCAATGTGTTGGGAAGTTTCAAAGAATTTGAAGGAAAAGCCAGTATGGTTGAAAATGATTATTCTTCCACCGTTGTGAATTTTTCGATCAATGCAGCGTCAATTGATACTGAAGCTTCCGATAGAGATGCGCATTTAAAAAGTGCCGATTTTTTTGATGTTGAAAAATTTCCGAAGATTGAATTTGAAGGCAAAGGAATGACTCCTAAAGATGAAGATAATTTTGAACTTAAAGGAAATCTGACGATTAAGGGAGTTTCAAAACCGGTAACTTTATCAGTAGAATTTGGAGGAATAATGACCGATCCATGGGGAAACAAGAAAGCCGGATTTTCTGTTACAGGCGAAATAAACCGTAAAGACTGGGGAATGACATGGAATGCCGCGCTCGAAGCAGGCGGAGTTTTGGTGGGTGAAAAAATTAAGTTGATGTGTGACGTGGAATTTGCCCTGAGTTGATTCGTTGAAGAAAATAACAGTTTATTAAACAACAAAATGAACCTGATATATAATAAAAACAGCACGGGTATTATGCCTGTGCTTTTTGTCGGACACGGAAGTCCAATGAATGCGATTGAAGAAAACGAATTTGTTGACAATTGGAGAAAACTTGGTGCAGAGTTGCCCAGGCCGGATTCTGTATTGTGTATCTCGGCTCATTGGGAAAC
>MTLE01004261.1_pt1 | contig 19928 bp, 8 predicted proteins | sample 1982461 | NCBI WGS metagenome assembly MTLE01 (sample SAMN05712605, study PRJNA340218) | biofilm metagenome | isolation source: sample SPL anode biofilm adapted to -200 mV | place: USA | collected 2012-02-03
CGATATTTGACAATCCATCGTAATTCACACGCCAGTTTGGCAAGATACTTAATATGGATAAAAATGGATTTGTATCAACTGTATTCACATCTCTGCCAGTATATGCAGCCAGAAATGAAGGGATAAGTACATCCGGTGAATTTAAACTATAGGCCCCAAGTGCAGGATTAAATTCTCCATGATTAGTTCCAGCTAAAAATCCGGTTTGAGGATAACTCTTACCTGTATATTTCGTCAACAATCTGTCAGCAATCTTCTGACGGTTTGCAAGCATTTTATCAAAAACTTCCGAACTGTAATTTTGTTCCGCACTTCCAATCGGTTTAAAAGCAGTGGCCAAAGCCATCAGTGTAATGTTATAGCTACCATTATAAGTAGTGGGCATTCCATCAAACATATATTGTGTGCTAACATTTTTGGCTTCGTAACGTTTCGCATTCAAATCAATTTTAAATCCGGGTATAGGTTCCAACGTAGCTTTCATATCCAGATCAGACGTAAAGGCTGTGGTCGCCGGAGTAATAATAGAGTCGTTCACATACAACCAGTTATTATCTATAGCACTCTGAATTGTTTTATCATCATGGAAACCAAAGACAAATCCATAACCCGGCGCATCCATTCCATTTACACTTTTCTGTCCGAGGAATCCAGGTTCCGGAAGGAATCCCGGCAAAACCATGCTGTTTGTTTCGCGATAGGTAACAGATGCACGACGAACCATCATCAAAGTACGGGCTACAAAATCAAAGGATGTTTTTACTACACTTTGAGAATTCGGATCAACACTCCCACAAGTTAACTGCACACTATCCGCATCAAACTTTGGTATGATATCTATTGCTGTTTGATTTTTAATTTTGAAAGGCAATTGCATTGGTTTACCGTCTTTGCCAATAGCACTCAGTCTGATGTTTTCGCTTCCCAATCTGTGATTGACTGTAAGAGGTTTGTCTTTTTTCAAACTAACAACCTGAGTATAAGTCTTTGGAACAAACTTACGCTGATTATTTCTGGATTGATTAGAAAAACGACGGTTAACGTTTTTAAGATAACCAATTTTGTTATAGAAATTTTCAAAATTAAACTGAGCATCGGCCGACCATGATCCCATGCTGGTGGCGATATTCCCTATCTCACCACTTCCTTCTACTTTTGCCACTCTGTTCCAGTTGTAATTGGAATTGTAAGTAGCATTGGCAGTGATCCAGTCAAAAATCGGAATTTTATTTATCGGTAAATTCCACGAAGCATTAAACACCTGCTGATAAGTGTACGGAGTACCCAGTTTACGAATACTTGACCAAACAGAATCGCGCCATAGTTCGTAATTTTCCTTACCAATTTCAGGAGTCAGATCAGGCTCACCGATGTTGGCATTCATGGCCGTTTGCAGGCTGAGTTTTATAGCTTTGGTCAGATCATATTTTATATCAAACTGGCGGTTCCACATAAAATCTTTACTGAAAGTCAGATCCAGAGCGGTCGTGCTGGTTGATCCCGAATAATTCAAATCACGCAGTTTAACCTGTGAATACTGTCTGTTCATATTCGTATTGAAACTAACCGATGATGGTAAATAATTAAAGTTGAAATCCTTCACTATTTTAAAAATCGGTTTGTCCAGAGCTTTCACGTTTTTAAACGGTTCAAAAGGCTGAGGATTGAATGAGAAGCTATAATCCAGCGAAGCCTTTTCGTCTTTAGTCATATTCTGAATGACCTCGGCACTGTGCTGATTCGTTTCGTTATAGGCATATGAAAATGTAACATTGGCAGGATCATAGAATTGAGGAGTCTTGCTTTTGATATTAACCTTTGCACTCGAAATATTAAAACTCTTTGTAGTACTAACTGTTTGAGCAATAGAATTTAGCGAATCCTTTTCAGCCTGAGTTGCAGCATTGTTTACGGCATCAGATAATAATATATCCTGATCAAGCGGATTGTATTTAGGCGCTACAGTTTCATTGGTATATGAAAAATAAGCAGGTATCTGAAGTTTAGCCTGTTCGGGCAGAAAACGTCCCAATTCCAGAGCGGTAGAGAAATTCATCTGATACAGATCATCCATCCTGCGATCCATAACATTGCTTTCGATGCTTCCGTAACCGGCAGTTTCTGTTCTTCCTGAGAAATTAACAGACCCGAGATCGGAAAGACCAATGGCAAGATTACCCATGGCAGCCCAGCCACCAGACTCATCAAATTCTTTCATTCTCAACTCATTTACCCATATTTCTCCTGACTTAACCGCATTACTGCCATTTCTCACTCCAATCATAATGTTTTCAACATCCGAGAGAGTCGGATTACCAACTACGGTAATTTTATTCAATGGTTTATCAGGATCGTAAACTACATAAGGAATAATATTTGAGACATTGCTTGTTCCACTTTGTTTATCCCTGTTACGTTTTAATTTCGCATCAGTCAGGGTTTTGAAAGAGAAATCAAACATATTTTCGGGATACCATACAGTTTCCTGATCTGACAGTTTATCACCAACATAGACACGGGCCGGAGTGAGGCGCAATGGCACTTCATATTCATAATAATTGTTCACCATATCAGTACCCAAACGGACAAAGCAGGTCAATTGATGATCCTGAAGATCATGAGTGTCATCCAGCATTTTTTCAGCATGTACAAACATTTGCAGACGTTTGTACTGGCGCATGTCATATGATGTATTTTTATAAACTGCTCGTGCATCATTAGGGGCTAAATCGGTTACTCTTAGAACCATAGCCTGTTCATTTTGCTGCAGTAACTGCGGCTGACCGGGATCAGTCTCACGCGTTACACCCGGAGGCAATACATAGTTTACAGGAGTTTTATCAGCATTTTCTTCGATATTTACAGCCTGTACGTCCAATTTTCCATCCGAAGAAGGAACAGTAGTAGTTGCGTAAAGCGCTTTGTTGTAATTTCGCCATTCTCCACGAACCAGATCAAGTGTCGCCAAACGTAGATGTTCCTCTTTTTCAAAATTTGTCATGAACATACGAATGAAACGGATGGATTTGAAATTACGGATATTTCCAATATTCTCTTCGTATTGACGAATTGGAATTTTAAACTGATACCAGGTCACAGGCTCAACATTACCGTTTTTCAGCGTAACATTGGAAGTGATTTTATCAGTAATGTAATTCTCCCCAACTACCATGCTATCCCGTTTAATTTTCACGCGATACTGATAATATTTTTCATATTCATTCAGGGTATTATCACCGTTAATATCTTCAACGTCAGGCAATGAAGTAGCAGATGTTCCATAATTTTCAGTCACATTTGCTGCATCCGGAGAGTTACCTTCCGTTCCGTTATAGTGTTTGTATCGTGTAAGAATATCAAGTTGCTCATTGTCATAATCCTCACCACGATAGAAATGATAATCATCACCTGATGGGTCATTCAATGGTGAAAATTTATCAGTTTGCATGGCTTGTCTCGCTTCAGGAGTAAGTTTGGCATTTACAGCATCCTTATAATTTTTATAGGTTGGATAAAGGAATTCACTTGCATCAGGTAAACCGTCCAATCCAACATCCTGATTTTTACGCGCTCCCGCCGTATTATCAAAAGCATTTACTGTCGATTGGGTTTTAGCGACACGTCCCCAAACAGTAGTATCCGTTTTAGAAACATCCCCATCGAAAGGTAATCCGTTTTCAAACGATTTTTTACCGTCTTTCAGAATATCTTCACTAATATCACCCAAATCAAAATATAAATCACCACCATTATCAGTCGATGTTTTATCGTTGATAAACGGATCCATCATCCAGAATTCGATGTATTCAATGTTGGATGCTTCAAAATCTGTTACATCAAGCTTTCTCATTATGCCACCCCAACGCTTGGTTGGATTAGCCAGAGTACCGTCAGAATTCATTCCATCCACATCCAGATTATAAGGACCCCGTTCAGTAGGATAGAACGATAAATTCATAATGGTCATTCTGGAAGATTGAGTTGCAAGTGTTTGCTTATTCGGAAAAATTTCCTGTTCGTACACATCACGGGTCAAATGATTAGACTGGGCATCAGGATTATTCCTTAAATAAGCAGGTGTCGCTTGTGAACTTCCATTAAAAATAGGGTCGACATAAAACCATGCAAATAATGCTCTGTTTTTACCATATTCAATATTATCACTATACGCTGCCTCAGGGAAAAGTGCCCTACTTTTATCAGGATCATAAGGCGTACTTGCCAGATACCAGTTTACCGGATAATGAATATCAATGGAAGTCTTGGTTGATTCAAAGTCATCGATATATGCCAAACCAGCTTTACTTACAACAGAAGAGTGCCCTGGTATAAGCTGTGCATATTCAGCATTTAAAGCGATGGTTGATGGTTTTGTTGCATGTACAAACGGAATTTTATCCAGCATATTAGTCAGCCACTGAGATTCAGTTCGCCACGAAGTATTCATTCCCCAGATAGTATTGGAAATTGGTTCACTTCCTGTATTGACCTTGGTAGTCAAAGGCATTTCAGACAGATGCATAATTGTCCCGCCGACCGTTAAATCTTTGTTGAACTTATAATCAAAGTGCGTTCCAACCAGCGATTTACGCTGCATACTGAACATCGACTGATTTTCAAGCTGAACATCGATATTGGTTCCGGACTCCAGAATTGACTGATTCAGAATAGTGACGGTACCCATGGTATAATCCACCGTATAATCCACATTTTCAGTAAGAGTTACACCTCCCGCTGAAACCGTTACCGATCCCCGGGGAACATTCATGGCATTCAGTCTGATTTCAGATCCTGAACTGGCTTTATATTCACCCACAAGCATGAATTTATTTTTCTCACTGTATTCCTGTGCAACAACAAGTGTAGAGTCATATAATTCCTGATAAACATATTTCTTAACCAGATCGGATGGATTGTTTTTATCATAATTCGGATCAATAGCCTTAGCCAAATGCGAACCAAAAGGTTCCAGGACGGGGAAAATTATCCGACCCGATGATGATAACACAGTATAACCTTCAATGTAGTCAAATTTACCATCCGGATTTGCAGCCTGCTTACTATCCAGCCTGTCAAGATTCATTACACGCAAAAGTAATTTATTCTTAATATCACCTTCGGTAATATACTGCATATCAGTACCGATAGAATCGTTCCGGTAAACAATATTTAATTTGAAATTTTCAGGTTGAATTTGCAATGCACCCAGATTGTACACATTTTTCAACATCAGTTTCCAGGTAGGTAACTTTGGTGATTGAGAAGTGCTTTTTAACAATTTTATCACAAGCGCATTGGGAGCAGCAACTGCATCAGTCGAAAATTCTCCCACCTGATAGGTCTGACCGCCAAAGGTATATTCGTAAGCCACACCAAGCACTTCGTCAGGATTCAGAGCATTTCTCAGTGAGATAAATCCCAACTGAGTATTTATTGTATATTCTGATGCATCTAATTTCCGGGCACTTTCTATTTTTTCATAATCTTCGCCACCGGTAATACCCATACTTGCGTAATTTTCAGATAAAACTGAGTTTGTCTGTTGTATATCGCGGAAATTAGGTAATCCGGTTACTTCATCATATAATGTATTCGCTTTATTTTGAGGCAATCCACTTGCTGAAATTACACTCCAGTGATTGTTTCCAATCACATCGGTTTCGCCCAGATCCATAAAGGCCACAATATTTCTGGCCTGATCGTAATTCCCCCGTTTATTTGTCACCCAGACTTCCACCCTGTTAATGGTTATGCCAGAAGAAATAAGGGGTAATTTACTCATTGAGCTTTCGTAATGGTCCCTGAAGTACTGACTCAGAAAGAAGTGTCGGTTCTCGTCGTAATTATCAATATTAACTTCAAACTTGGTCGTTTGAGCTCCACCTTTGGAACTCACTGTCTGGGTTTGCGATTCCTGTTGCGATGCAATAGCGGTAACATTCAGTTTCCCGAACTGCAATTCTGTTTTTACACCAAAAAGAGCAGTACTTCCGGTAATTAATGAGCTGTTCAACTGCATGCTCACATTACCGGCTTCAATACTTTTAATTATATCGTCCTCCTTGCCCTTATAAGCCAGTTTCACCATTTTCTGATCAAAGTCAAAACTTGATTCGGTATTATAATTCAATCCGAAATTGACTTTATCACCCACATTTCCGCTTACATTCAACTGTATTTTTTCGTCGAAATCAAAAATGTTCGACTTTCTCATTCGCTCCGTTAATGCCGGATTATCAATGGTATTGCTTTTAAAACCAAAAACAAGTTCGGCAGAACCCTGCGTTTTAATCTGGACGCCACCGGGACCGAAAATTTTGTCGGCAGCACCGATATTAAATTTCATATCAGAAACCGAAAATTTATCTTCGTTGTTTACTTCCGCTTTTGAATTTTTTTCTTTCCAGTATTTTTCCATGTCTTTTGCAGCGGAATATTTCTGGTATTCCTGCGGGGTCATCGTAAACGGAGTAGCTATTTCCATATCACCCACATAAGTCCGCAACACATAATTACCGGATTTAGTATCGTATTCCACAACCGACTTTACATTATCCGGTTTTGGAGCATCCATTGGATATTCTTTGTTTAGGTCATCGTAAGTGTCCTGTTTATATTCTTTTATAGGGAATTTAGTCGTTGCTTTGGGTTTAACTGTATCAGGAGCAGCTGCAGGTTCTTTCGGAGCAATAGGTGGTTCAACCGAATAATGTTCACCGGCATTTACAAAAACATACGCCCAGCTAAACAGGAAGCCGAAGAAAAATATTAATGGGAGTGTTTTATTTTTAAAAATCATAAATATCACAGGTAATGCAAAATTTGCAAAAAATTACTGACAATTAAGTAGATAACTCTAAAAGTATTTGTTACATCATTTTCAGAGCCAGTTTAATCAATTGTTCTACTTTAAGGCCCGGTTGTTCTTTTAATATCTTATCGACGGTTTTTTGAGAAGCTGCAGATGCAAATCCAAGCATCACAAGAGCAGATATGGCTTCGTCTTTTTGTTCTGACTGTGCATTCGGTACAAAATCCGGAAATTCGGCACTGCCAACACCTTTTACAATTTTATCCTTTAAATCGACAATTATACGTTGAGCGGTTTTGGTTCCGATTCCCTTTATAGCGTTAAGCGCCGAAACATTCCCCGAAGCTATCATTTCCTGAATTTCCTGAGCGGAATATGAAGACATAATCATACGCGCCGTATTTGCTCCAATTCCTGAAACGGATATCAGTAATAAGAATAAATGCCGCTCGCTTTGCATCCTGAAACCATACAACACATGTGCATCTTCGCGTATGGACTCATAAATAAATAACTTTGCATTGCTTTGTTCGCCCAGATATGAAAAAGTAGGTAGTGTTATATGTACCTGATAACCAATGCCACCTGTTTCCAGCACGACAAAAGCGGGTGTTAATTCGGTAATTTCACCTTTTATATAATCTATCATTTACTATCGTCCGATGTTTCAGGATGTTTAATTTTTTTAACCTGCAAATATACTTATAATTTATGAGCCTCCAAAATGAGATTTTTTAGATGATTTTATCTATTCACAGCATTAAATTCAATAACGATTTAATTAAAAAAATAGTACAATACTGCACAAAAAATAATGTTTTTTTTCATTCCGGAGAAGTATTTCTCGTCGTTCTTTGCTTATTTAATCAAAAATTAAAAATCAAAGTTCAGAGAAACATTCCAGAACAAAAACCAAAAATTAACACCACAAAATTTAACCATCAAAAATCACGGAAAATCTGTAAGAAAAACCGCTCAAAAAATTACAAAATTCACACAAAAACACACGAAAATAATCAGGTTAAAAACAACGTTTTTTCCTTAAAATATTTATCTCAATATTTATACAGATTTCATTCTTTTCCTTTATCTTTCGGGAAAATTTAATACAATTCTAACGCAATGGGAAAAATAAGCTCTTCAGAAGTCCTCGATTGGGCTAAGGAATTTCTTTCAAAATCGGAAAAAGAAATCACTAAAGATGAATTGAAAGAACAAAAAAAATACGCTATTTTAATTCAAAATCCGAACGACAAAACATTACTGTCGAAATTACTGGATGAATCTTCGCAAATACGTGACAATAAGAAACTTGCACGACGTATGAAATTACTCATCGAGCGATACGGAGTACCTGAGTTCTTTAGTTCTACTGATAATTTGATGCTCCGGTTATTCACGTCAATCGGGTATATGTTTGATGCTGTTTCCGTTCCTATTTTCAAAAAACGATTACGTACCGATACTTCAAAAGTAATTATAAATGAGAAACATACATTTCTGAAGAAACATTTATCCGAAAGAAGAAAAGAAAAAATTGGTCAGAATGTAAACTTGTTGGGAGAGGTTGTTTTAGGTAACAACGAAGCCGAAAAAAGATATTTACATTATTTAGATGCGCTTACCGACCCGCAAATAAATTATATATCCATAAAAATTTCAGGTATCTATGCTCAGATAAATCCACTAAACTATGAGCAAAACAAAATAGATTTGTGCGAAAGGCTGACTAAAATTTATCAGCAATCAATTGATTATCCATACATTGATGATGAAGGAAAAGCAACGTCCAAATTTGTAAATCTGGACATGGAAGAGTATAAGGACACAGAACTTACCATTGATGTATTCAAAACAGTTCTGAGTTTACCGCAATTTAAAAATTACACAGCAGGAATCGTTGTTCAGGCTTATTTGCCCGATGCCTGGAATTTCCAAACCGAATTGCTGGAATTTGCAAAACAAAGAGTAGCCCAAGGTGCTGCTCCTCTGAAAATGCGTTTGGTAAAGGGAGCTAACCTTCAAATGGAATCAATAGTTTCGTCGCTCAAAGGTTGGAAAAATCCGGTCTTAGGCTCTAAAATAGAAGTTGATGCCAACTACCTTCACATTTTGGATCGGGCACTGGAGCCTGAAAATGCAAAAGTTTTACACATTGGTGTAGCTTCACATAACTTTTTCAGTCTGGGATATGCTTACCTGTTAAGCAAACAGAACAATGTAGAAGAACAGGTCACTTTTGAAATGCTGGAAGGAATGGCCAATCATCTGCCAAGAGTTATGCGGAGTCTTGGAAAACAGATTATTCTGTATACTCCGGTGGTAAAGAACGAACATTTTTTAAATGCCGTTTCGTATCTCGTTCGCCGACTCGATGAAAATACCGGAAAAGATAATTTCCTGAGTTATTCATTCAATTTGAAATATGGCAGTAAACAATGGAAATTTCTCCAACAACAATTTATTGAAGCATATAATCTTAAAGATAAACTGGCTGCCAAACCTCACCGTACTCAGGATAGAAACAAACTGAATGACATTGATGATCTACAATTAGATTTGAAGAATTTCAAAAACGAACCGGACACAAACTTCGACTTACGAACAAACAGATTTTGGGCTGAAGACATTAAAAAGAACTGGAAAAAATCAAAGGGAAATAAACCATTTGAAATCCCTGTTCAAATTGGTAATCAGGAAATTACAACCGATAAGAAGTTGACATTTTCAGACCACAGTCAAAGTGAAGAGGTTATTGTTTACGAAGCAAGTCTTTCCAATCTGGATCAAATAAAAGAAATTATTTCGGTTGCAGAAAATGATGCTTCAAACTGGCGGAAAACAAGCATTGACGAACGGAATCTGATTTTACACAAAGTAGCTGAAAATTTGAGCAATAAGAGAGGAAATCTGATTGGATGTATGTCGGCAGTTACAGGAAAAACATTTGGTGAGGGCGACGTTGAAGTATCTGAAGCTATTGATTTTTGCCGCTTCTACCCTATCACCATGAAGAATTTCATTGACCTTCCTACAGTATCATTTGCTCCTAAGGGAATTATTCTGGTTATTCCACCCTGGAATTTTCCTCTGGCTATTCCTGTTGGCGGAGTTGCAGCAGCACTTTCGGGTGGTAACACGGTAATTCTGAAGCCGGCTTCGGTCGCATTACCTGTTGCGTGGGAATTTGCACAATGTTTCTGGGATGCCGGAGTTCCGAAAGATGCACTTCAGGTGGTTTGTACAGCTGGTCGCGAACCGCTGAATTACCTGACCGCTCATCCTTCAATCAAACATATTATACTTACCGGTGGAACTGATACGGCTTATCGTTTACTTGAAAATAATCCAACCTGTCCCCTTTCGGCCGAAACTGGCGGAAAAAATGCTATTATTCTTACTGATAGCGGCGATATGGATCATGCAATTCAAAACGTTGTTACTTCTGCATTCAGCAACGCAGGCCAGAAATGTTCAGCCTGTTCACTCCTGTTGGTTGAAAAAGAAGTTTATAACAACCCTGAATTTAAAATAAAACTAACCGATGCTGTAACAAGTATTCAGACGGGAAGTGTCTGGAACGGAGGAAATATAGTAGGTCCGATGATAACTTACCAAAATGACAAATTGCTTCACGCGATTGACAATATTGAATCGGGTGAATCATGGCTGGTAAAACCGGAATTTGTGGATGAAAAACATTATATTCTGAAACCAACCGTAAAATGGGGTGTAAAACCGGGCAGCTATACCTTCAATACAGAGTTATTTGGCCCACTTCTATCTGTTGTTCCTATTAACAGTCTGGAAGAAGGTGTAAAAATGGTAAATTCTTCAGAATACGGTCTTACATCAGGACTTCAAAGTTTGGATGAAAGAGAACAACTGTACTGGAAAAATAATATCGAAGCAGGTAATTTGTATATAAATCGTGGTATAACAGGCGCTATCGTAAACCGTCAGCCATTCGGAGGAATGAAACGCTCAGCCTTTGGTGGCGGGATTAAAGCCGGTAGCAGAAATTATGTATCCTGTTTCGTTGAAATCTCAGACAATACAAAAAAGACACTTAAAGCAAAAACAAGTTCATTATTCAAAGAAATATCTGAAAATTTGAGCACTCCTGAAAAAGCAAGGTTTAATTCTGCTGTGGAAAGCTATTCAGACAATTGGAAAAATGAATTCAGTCTGGAACTTGACACTCATAATTTAATGGGAGAAAAAAACACATTCAGGTATTTACCATTAAAATCAATGGCGTTAAGAGTAAATGCTGAAGACGAATTAGGTGATATTTTAATGATTCTGGCAGCTGCCAAAACGGTTAATACACCAATAACAATCAGTATCAGCAGCGAAGACAAAAAGCTGGAAACTTTAAAGAAATGTGCGAAAGATGAATGCACGATTGTAATTCAGTCCGAAACAGAGTTTATTATTGAAATGGATAAATACGACAGAATAAGAACCTGCAGTAATCACCTGTCGGGAGATGTTTACAATAAAGCCGCCAAACTCGGCAAATATATTGCAACGACAAAACCGTTGATTGAAGGCAGAATAGAACTGTTGAACTATGTAAAAGAACAGAGTATTGCTTTTGAATATCACAGATACGGAAGCATTACCGAAATGATAGACTGACGTTTTTATTTGGTTTATATTAAATAGTTACGAAGCGCAAAGCGAAGAAGTAAAATTCTCACTTTGCGTTTCTTTATTCTCGAGCATTAATAAAAAAGCAGACAAACAGGTGCACCAATTTTAAACTCTTTTCCTGTATTTGTAAGCATTCCGGTCTTAGCATCACGTTTAAATACCACAACATTGTCAGTAAACTGGTGAGCAACGAAAATATATTTACCATCAGGAGTTATGGCAAAATTTCGGGGTCCATCGCCTCCGGTCGGGATTTGTTGCTGAAAAGTCAAACGACCATCTCTGCCTACCGAAAAGCAACTGATATTATTTGCCGATCCCCTATTGGTTGCATATATAAACTTTTCGTCAGGCGAAAGAAAAATTTCCGCAGCACGGTTTACAGTTCCGGCAGCGCGATCAATAGTAGTTTCCTGCACCATGCTTAGCTTCCCGTTTTTCATATTTATGACAGACAATGTTCCGTCAATTTCCTGAATCAGAAACAATCTTTTGCCATCTTTGCTGAAAACCAAATGTCTCGGCCCACTTCCGGGTTTCACCCTGAGCGTATCTTCGGGAGTCAGAACGTTAGTTATCGATTGAGAATTGTACCTGTAAACAGTTACCATATCCGTCCCCAGATCATTAACCATAATATATTTCCTGTCCGGCGAAAGAACTACCTGATGTACGTGTGGTTCATTTTGCCGTTCGGTATTTACACTTTTACCCGTGTGCTGAATCAATTGCAAAATACCGGTTAAAGAACCATCCTCTTTTCTGCCAAAAACCGAAATGCTTCCTCCTCCATAATTAGCTGTAATTACATTTTGTTTTGTAGCAAGTATATGGCACGGGCCGTCACTCGTTGTTTTTGCCGAATTTATCTGAGACAATATTCCGTTTTTTTTATCAAATCTGAATGCCAGAGCAGCTCCGCCATCTGAGCTTTCGCTTACGGAATACACAAATTTTTTATCCGGAGAAAAAGCCAGATAACTTGGATTCGAAATTCCTTTTTCAACAAAAATCTGTTTAAACTCAGCCGTATTCATATCAACACTGTATGTGTAAATACCTTCACTTTTACCTTCGTTGGTATATGTACCTATTAATAAATGATATACGTTATTTTTTGCATTCAGTTGAGAAACAAGAAGCACTGTCAGGATAAATAAAATCTTTTTCATTTCATTGTATTTTTAATAAATCTGTAAAGTAACAAGGCTTCAAAAATACTTATTTTTGGGGAAATATTTACAAATTAAAAAACAATGACAATATAAATTGCGTTATTTTGTCAGTAATTAAAACAATATAAAAATATGTCGGACAAACACATTATTAAAACAGAATGGAAAGGTGATATGGCTTTTGAAGCCGATGTTAATGGTCATAAAGTCAGAATGGATGCACCTGTGGAAGGTGGAGGACATAATTCTGGTCCCGGACCAAAAAAACTTATGCTAGTTGCTCTCAGTGGTTGTACAGGAATGGATGTAGTTTCAATATTAAAAAAAATGAGAGTAGACTTAGAAAAATGCAATATTGAAGTTCAGGGAGATGTATCCGACGAACATCCGAAACAATACACAAAGATGCATGTAATTTACGAATTTACAGGCAAAAACCTACCAATGGATAAACTGGAAAAAGCAGTTAAAATGTCAGCTGATACTTATTGCGGAGTTCAGGCGCTTTACAAAAAAGCAATTGAAGTTACTTCGGAAATCAGAGTTATAGAATCGTAAAACAGATGACATATCAACAATAAACCGGACAAACAGATGGAGATAAAATATATTTTTCAAAACAACCAGAATTGGGTAAGTCAGAAAATAAAAGCAGACAAAGACTATTTCAAAAAATTATCAGTCAGTCAGAGTCCTGAAATTCTGTATATTGGCTGCTCCGACAGTCGTGTATCAGCAGAGGAAATGATGGGCGTAGCACCCGGCGAAGTTTTTGTTCACCGCAACATAGCCAACATGGTTCCAAATACGGATTTAAGTGCGATGTCTGTAATAAATTACGCGGTAACACAACTGAAAGTGAAACACATCATTGTCTGTGGGCATTACTACTGTGGTGGTGTAAAATCAGCAATGGAATCAGCGGATCTGGGTATTTTAAATCCGTGGCTGCGCAATATCCGTGACGTTTACCGGTTGCATAAAAATGAACTAAATGCGATTACCGACGAAGAACAAAAATACAAAAGACTCGTGGAACTAAATGTTCAGGAACAATGTGTAAATGTAATAAAAACACCTGAAGTTCAGAGAGCATACAAAAAAGGACTGATAACCATTCACGGCTGGGTGTTTGATATTCACAGCGGTAAATTATTCGATTTAAAAATTGATTTTGACAAAGTTCTGGAGAGTATTATGGAAATTTACAAAATTGTATAATAAAAAATGCGAATCACATTAATTCGCATCTTTTACACAACGTATAGAATATCCGTTTCTTTCTATTCCACCGTAAGCATAATTTCCTATTCCGGCACAGTAATTTACCAAGCCTATACAATACGATTCAGAAAAATCAGGATCTGTCCCAATTCCATAATAACAACAACTGGTTCCAATTCCTCTGAATTCGCCTTTTGAAGTTCTCATACCACTTGGAATGGCCGTAAAACCGGAAGTATTATTTGTAGAAATATCATAACCGATTGTTCCAATATTATCGTCAAAAATCCAGTCTGTAGCAGCGGCTAATGATTTTGCAATATCTTTTGTAGTATCTCCTGTTAATGTATTGTATTTTGCTGTACTCAAATAGTCCTGTAAAACTTTCCATTCAGCGTCAGTAGGTATATGCCAGCCTTCAGGTGCAATATTACGGACATCTTTTACAGCGTACCAATTGTATAAAAAGCCTAACTTTTGAAGCGTATCAGAATTCATTGTATTTTCATACGTACACAATGCCGCTGAAGTTAACTTACTCCAGCATTTATCATTACTTATAGTTGGAATTGTATCTCCATTTCTGAAACGGGTTGTTTTAAGATTTTCGGCCATCCACGTTTGTGTGCCAATGGTAATGGTTTTATAATCGTTTCCATCTATATCTGTAACTGTGCCATAAGATAAATCAGAATTATATGTAACAGCATTTTTTTCAATGTTGGTAAAAGCATCAATATCACCACAGGAAGTGGCAAATACCAATGAAAATAATACAGTTAGAATCAGGTAGAATTTATTCATTTCAAGTTAAAATCTAAACAGGTTACAGGTTTCAGCACAGCATTTTAAGAAAAATACCAATCAATAATTGATATAAAAAAACACTGTTATTTTCAACTAACAAACTCTAATATAATTTAGTTTTATTTATAGGAATAATATTGTGTTAAAGTTGTTTTTTTAATATTACTATCTTATTACAACCTCATATTTAATCACTTAAATTAAACGACCCAATAGGAATTAAGATATTTTTTTTGTATTTTTGTAAAAATCACCATCTTTAACAAACGCTACAAAAATAATAAAAATAAACATATGAAACTAATTATAATATCAAACAGACTTCCATTAAAAATATCTCATAACGAGGACAATAAAATGGAATTTATACGGAGTGAAGGAGGACTGACTACCGGATTAGATTCATTGGATATGGATGTTGAAAAACACTGGGTCGGCTGGCCCGGAGCTAATGCAGAATCGACCGAAGAGCAGGAATATATAACTGAATATCTCGATAATTTTAATTTTCATCCTGTATTTCTGAGTCAGGAACAAATACTGAATTATTACGAAGGTTACAGTAACAGTACATTATGGCCTCTATGCCATTACTTTTTTTCATTTGTAGAATATGAAAGCAAATACTGGGAAAGTTATAAAGAAGTAAATGAAATATTTTGCAAAGCAGCAATTCCCTTTATCGAACCGGGAGACATCGTATGGGTACAGGATTATCAGTTAATGTTGCTCCCGCAAATGCTACGAAAATACACCCGAAACGTCAGTATCGGTTATTTCCATCACATCCCCTTCCCTTCCTACGAACTTTTCCGCGTTTTATCCGAAAGAGCAGACCTGTTGAATGGATTACTCGGAGCGGATTTAATTGGTTTTCACACTCACGATTATATGCGTCACTTTGTAAGTGCTGCAGAGCGTGTTCTGGACCTGCGCTTTAAACTTGATCAGGTGTTACTGGACAACAGAGTTGCTCACGTAGATGCATTTCCAATGGGCATAAATTATTCACTATATTTTGATGCTATACTGCAAAAACCTGTTCAGGAAAAAGCAAAAGCACTCCGAAAAAATTTTGGTGAGCATAAACTCGTACTATCTGTTGACAGACTGGATTATAGCAAAGGAATTCTGCACCGCCTGAAAGGTTTTGCTCTTTTTCTTGAAAATCATCCTGAATACAGAGAAAAAGTTTCATTGGTAATGATTGTGGTTCCTTCGCGCGATAATGTAGACCAGTATGCGGAGCTTAAAACAAAAATTGATGAAACCATCGGTGCGATAAACGGTCAGTTTTCAACCATTAACTGGAATCCGGTATATTATTTCTATCACAGCTTTGATTTTGAAGAACTTGTAGCAATGTATCACATTGCCGATGTGGCATTGGTAACACCGCTCAGAGATGGTATGAATCTGGTGGCCAAAGAATATCTTGCCGCTCAAAGAGATGAATCCGGAGTACTGATTTTAAGCGAAATGGCCGGAGCGGCTATCGAACTGAATGAAGCAATTATTATCAATCCGAATGATTTATCTCAAATTGAAAGCGCTTTACTTGAAGCTTTTGAAATGCCCGAAGAGGAACAAATGCGAAAATTGAGAATCATGCAAAAAAGCATTGAAAAACATGATGTAAAAAAATGGGCATCCGATTTTGTAAAAGAGCTTGAAGATATTAAATACAAAAATGACCATCTGAACAGCGAACGAATTGATAAAAGATCGTTACAAAAAATACAAAATGAATATAGTGAAGCCGAAAAGCGTTTAATAATTCTTGACTACGATGGGACTCTGGTAGGATTTAAAGGCAGACCTGAAGATGCAATACCAACTCCGGAACTTTACGAAGTATTAAAAAGCTTGATTTCTGATTCAAAAAACAAGGTGGTTATCAGCAGCGGACGCGACCATGAAACGCTCGAAGTCTGGTTTGGAAAACTTGGAATAGCACTTGCGGCAGAGCACGGAGCTTTTTACAAGGAAAACGGAGAATGGCATGAAAATGTAATGACAGACAAACCCTGGGATAGTCAGATTATTGATATTTTGCAATCCTTTGTTGATAAAACACCCCGATCGAAACTGGAAATTAAAGAAACTGCACTTGTATGGCATTACAGAAATGTGGATGCATGGCTTGCATCGCTGCGTGAACAGCAGTTGCTAGATTCTTTAATAACACCCTGCAGTCGTCAGAATCTGCAAATAATGCGCGGAAACAAAATTATTGAAATTAAGTCACCACGCCACAACAAAGGCTCGGAAGCACGCCGGCTGTTGAATCTTGACAATTATGATTTTATACTTGCAATGGGCGACGATACCACAGACGAAGATACTTTCAGGGAATTGCCGACCAATGCAATAACAATAAAAATCGGTGGTATTTCTGAAGTTGCCCGGTATAACATCATGTCGCAACTCGGAACAATTCCATTTCTGAAATTACTGGCTCAAACTGAATCTACGGACGAATAAATCTGGACAACTGAATTTCATCAGTAAAAAGCAAAGCAGTATTGATTAATGCCAGTTGCGAATAAGCCTGAGGAAAATTTCCCAATTGTGATTTAGTTTCAAAATCAAGATCTTCACTGAATAGTCCCAAATGATTGGAGTAACTGATAAGTTCCTCAAATATCATTTGGGCTTCTTTTTCTCTCCCTGTTACATACAGACCTCTGACAAGCCAGAATGTACAGATTGTAAACGCTGAAGTTGGTTTTCCAAAATCGTCAACATTATTATACCTATACATTAATCCATTATGGTATAATGCCTTATACACCGAGTCAACTGTTCTCTTATACCGGTCATCGTCAGCTGAAATAAAACCATATTCTTCCATTAGCAATAATGAAGAATCCATTTCGGTATTAGAATAAGTCTGTGTAAAACTTCCTATTTCCTGATTCCAACCATACTGGAATACATCTTCTTTTATGGTATCAGCAATTATTTTCCAGCGAATAGCAAATTCATCTTTCATCAAAATTTCCGCAATGCTCACTGCTCTGTCCATCGCCACCCACGACATCACTTTTGACAACACAAAATGTTGTTCCTCTCCCCGGATTTCCCAAATTCCCTTATCCGGTTTTTCCCAATCGGCACTTACCGTTCTGACAATGTTTTTTACCACTTCAAACATGTCTTCTACTTCGTCGAGTGTTCCGGGGAAAAAGCGGTAATACTGATACATAACATCCATCAAATATCCGAACGAGTCGTTTTGTTTTTGAATAAATGCATCATTTCCGATTCTAACCGGTTTGGAATTAGCGTAACCGCTTAAATGCGGCAAAATTTCTTCCTTCAATAACCTTTCACCACGGATTCCATACATAATCTGAAAACTATCCGATTTTTTTTTCAATATGTTATGAATGAACGTCATGTAACGTTTTGCAGCTCCCTGATGACCCACATTAAGCAAAGTTTCAATTGACATGGAAGCATCTCTCAGCCAGCAAAACCGATAATCCCAGTTACGAACTTCCCCTACTGATTCAGGCAGACTGGTTGTCAGAGCCGCTAAAACCGCACCACTTCTGTGAAAAGACATTAATTTGAGTACCAGCACACTACGTTCAATCAACGGATAGTATGTCGAATATTTTTTGGTACGGTTTGCCCAGTTTATCCAGTAAACTTTTGTCCGCTGGTATTCAAGCTCCACACGCGATTGGTCGATTTTTATCAGTTTCTGATTGTAGGAAATAAGAAAAAACTCGTTCCTTTCAAGTGTAAATTCATCCCCTTCGAGGATGGATAAATAATCGAGACTACTGTACAGGTAAAAAGTATCATACTCATTTTCAGAAGCTACAACCTTTACATAATCATGGCTGATATTATAGGTAGCAGTATCCCGGGCATAATTCATTGCCGGTTTAAAGCTGATTCGTAACTTTGGTTTTCCACTTCTTACTTTTATCAACCGATACACTTCCGCCGGTAAATAGTAGTCATGTTTTTCACCAATTCTGTATCTGGGCATAAAATCGAGCACATCGAATGAACCTTCGTCAGAAGAAAAAGTGGTGCAAAGTATATTGGTATGCTCAACATATTTCTGATTTATAGCATATTTTTTATCCACTATAAAACTAAAACTTCCACCAATTTCTTTATCAAGTATTTTAGCAAAAATGGATGAAGAGTCAAAATCAGGCAGACATAACCAATCGATACTGCCGGTTTTGGAAATTAAAGCTGCCGAGCGGCAGTTGCCTATTGCACCATAATCCAGAGAATAGGCATGTCCGGATAGCTCCATATTTTTTCAGATATTTAATTACTTTTTTTTGATTTCAGGCTGTTGTATACCTTTTCGTAAACAGGCGTAGAAACATTATGCTTCTTTCCAAGTTGCACTACTATGCCCGTAAGCGTCTCAATTTCAACATTTTTCCCAGCTTTAAAATCGGTATGCATCGACGAAGTTGTACCAAAAGGTAAACGTTCTATGTGACGAATAGTTGTGTTTACAATATCAAAATCAAATTTAATTCCTTCAGCCACCGCCACATTATTTACTTCGTTCAGAAAAGCAGTAGTTGTTGCAAGTCTGTCTTCGTCAGTAAGCAAATCTCTGAAACCGACATTATAATACGAAGTCAATGAGGCCGTTACAGAAATAAAGATAAATTTACGCCAGATAACCATTCGGATATTATCGCTCAGATTTGATTTAATGCCGGCATCTGTCATAATCCTGTCCATGAAAACAAGTCGTTCACGATTTCCATTCACCGAACCAAAAAACAAATCGTGAACACCTCCAGAACTCTCCACTACACCCGGCTCATTGAGTCGTCCCACGATATAAACACAGCCTTCCCAGATTTCATTATCCGGCAGCAGAGTCTGAATACGTGCGCTAATATCGGCACCATTCAGAAATGGCAATATCACCGTATTTTTATCTATACAAGGTTTAATTTGTTCAACCGTTGCAGCCAGATCATAACTTTTTGTAGTTATAATCACATAATCGGCAATCCCTATCTCAGCAACATTATCAGTGGCTAAAGTCGGTGTAACAATAAACGAATCGTTCTCAGTTATTACCTTCAGTCCGTTTTCCTTTACCTTTTTTAAATGCTCGCCACGGGCAACAAAATATATTTCCACCGAGGGATCATCAGCGTATTTTTTTGCCAATAATCCACCATAATATCCTCCCACTCCACCGAGCCCTACAATTACAATCTTTGTTATCATATCTATTTCTCTTAAAAAAA
>MTLE01000706.1_pt1 | contig 19922 bp, 13 predicted proteins | sample 1982461 | NCBI WGS metagenome assembly MTLE01 (sample SAMN05712605, study PRJNA340218) | biofilm metagenome | isolation source: sample SPL anode biofilm adapted to -200 mV | place: USA | collected 2012-02-03
ATCATCATAGCTGAGGATGAAGAGTACAATATCATTTACCTTCAGGCACTATTAAACGCACCTTGGGTTCAAATTCTTACAGCATATAATGGCAAACAAGCGATTGATCTGGCTGATGAGCATCCCGATGCAGCCTGTATCATAATGGACATAAGAATGCCGGGAACCGATGGATTAATAGCGTCAAAATATATTAAAAAGAGACATCCCAATCTTCCTATTTTAATCATCTCCGCCTATACCCTCTCTGACGAGGAGAATAAATCGCTGGACATGGGTTGTGATGCCTTCATAGCAAAACCATTTAGCAGGAGGGCCTTTTTCGATGTTTTGACTCGTATAGGAGTTAAAGACATAACGTTATAACCCTTGGAAATAATGTTATAAATCTGCATTATTCTCAAAGGAGTTCGGTTTTTTAAAATCAACCGTAACAAATAAGGCAGATAGGGATCCAATCATCGCTATTTTTTAATTTTACACCTCACAAAGGGTCTTAAGTTTTAAACTCATGCCTTCTACCACTAACTTTGACCAATTACTTTGAAAATCATGAAAACTGTAGGCTGGTTGCTTTTCCTTTTACTGCTAACTTTCTTCTCAACTGAACTTATCAGTCAGGATCAACGTACCATAGATTCACTTTCTAATAAACTTTCGCTCTCCAAGACTAACATTGAGAAAGTAAAACAATTATCACAACTTTCGGAAGCTTATCTGGCGATAAATCTCAACAAAAGTACATCTCTTGCGAAAGAGGCTCTTGCCATTGCATCACAAAATAAAGAGGCTGACGCTATGTGGTTGGCTTTTGACGCCCTTGCAAACATCCATCAATTCAGGAATGATCAGGTATCAGCGGTTAAGACGTGGCACATGGCTTTGGCTTATACACCTGATGGGTTACAAAAAGCCCGCATACTTCAAAAAATAGCCAATGCATATCATCAGACAGAACACTTCGACTCAGCCATCTTCTACTATAATCTTGCCCTCCCCTCCTTTCAACTTGAAGCCTCCTCTTCAGATATAGCCTTTCTTCTGGAAAGTCAGGCAAACACCTTTATGAAGTTAAATGAGCCAAAAGCTGCTTTATCGAAGACAAACGAGGCCACTTCAATGCTCGAGAAGGCAATTAAAACCGTCACTGAAACTAAAAACTACAATAGAATTCTTGCTCAAATAATAAGATTACAGGCTCAAGCCGGCAACATCTCTTTAAAATTAGGAATTTATAACCAAGCCATATCCTATTTTCAGCGAGCGATCCCAGTAGCCGTAATCCTTGGAAACAAGTATCAACTTGCGCTACTATATGAAGATATAGGTGATGCATTTAAACAACAGGGACGAATTGATAAGGCCGCTGAAAGCTATAATCGTTCACTAAGCAAAGCACTTCAGATTAAAGATGACCAACTTGCCGCAAATGTCTATAACAGTCTAGGAGGTCTCTTTCTTGACCAAAACAATCCGGACGTGGCAAGAACAAATTTTTTAAGGGCACTGCAAATCCATCTAAAAATGGAGAATCAGGCAGGATTAGCAAAGGTATACAACAATATTGCTGAAGTATTTCGCTACGAAAGACAGTACGATTCAGCACTAACATATTACGATAAGAGCATTCAATTAAATCGATTGCTAATTAATAAACTTTGGCTTGGCGTAAACTACCAAAACAAGGCTGAGACCTATTTAGCTTTAAAAGATCAAGCAAAAACCTATGAGTTTCTCACGAAAGCAAGAGAACTCTTTGTTGAAATTGATGATTTTGAACACCTAGCAGCAATCGACATCACCTTAGCAAATTATCACTTAAGTCATGGTCAACAAAAAATGGCCGAAAAAAGCTATCTGAATGCTTATCAGAAGGCCAAAGAGATTAATGCTCTCAGGCTTGTAAGACAGGCCGCACACGGACTTGCAGCACTATATGAAAAGGCGGGTGATCTGAATAATGCTTTCTTCTACTTAAAACAATACACCCAGATTCAAGACTCCCTGTTTAATAACGAAATGGCCGTCAAACTGGCAAATTATCAAAGTAAAACCCAACTGGAAGAGATTGTCAACGCCAAAACAAACAATGAAGAGCAGATTAAAACCTATGAAAAAAATCGTAGAATAAACCTTTTTGTTACAAACGCCTCTCTATTAGTTATCCTTCTTCTCCTGATCATCGGATACCTTTTAATCAAGAGACACAAAGGAACTTTAAACATCGAACGTGCTATTGCAGCCAAAAATGACGAAATACATCGTACTCAGCAGGCTTTAATGGAAGCCGAGTTAAAGAATAAAGAGCTTGATGCTCTTCAGCTCAACACAAAGCTCGCTGAAAAGGACTATAATCTTATAAATATGGCTTTACAGATCGCAAAGAATAATGAGTTTACTAATGATCTTAAAAAGACCATAAAGGAGATCCGAAGTGCCAAGGACTCTGATCGTGATAAAAAAATATCTGATCTGATGCTATCTCTTAACCACTATAACCGGTCATCAAAAGACCTTGAACGATTTCTTAACGAAGTAGAAAAAAGTAATGCTACATTCTTTAAAAAGCTAAGTGACCAATTTCCCGATCTAACAGAAAATGAAAAGCAATTAGCTGCAATGTTAAGAATTGACCTGTCAAGTAAAGAGATTGCAGCACTAAATAATATTAGTACTAAAGCCGTTGAGATGAGTCGTTACAGACTAAGGAAAAAATTGGGTATGGAGAATAATGATAACCTTAACAATTTCTTCCAAAAGCTCTAGATTATTAAAGTTTCAACATTACTAGATACTTTACGCACTGTAAGGCTAGAGAATTAGTGTATTATAAGCTCCCAAATTCTTAATGTAACTGAATTGGAGAAGCCAGGCATGGTAGCGGAAGAGGTACAAAAGGCAATCTGAAACGTATATTTTATAAAAATATTAGAAAGTTATAGTTGTAGAGGACTGTAGAGGTAAATCAATTACCTATAATACTGTTAAACAACGTAATTACGAATTTTAATGTAGAATTGAAAAGAGAGAATAATTGGTCATAAAATGGCATTTGTAGAGGTAAAAAAGGTGATTAGATGTTGCAGAAATTTGACAGAAAACTAAATTTGTTTCTGCAAACAATACAACAAGTCTCTCCTGTTTGCTTTAACCAATTACAATTTACAAACCAGTGTTTTTTTCAAATTGATTAGCTAAGTGACCGGGGGTGCAGTCAGGCTGCCTCCCGGTCGATTTAGGAAAGAAAAAAGGTTTTGGCAACACTAAATTCAGTTGATTAACATTAATACAATAACTGTATCATACTAAGAAAATACAAACACCTCATTTTAAGAAATAAACCAAAGAACATCAAAAGACAGACCGTCATGAAACAATTTTTAGTAACCTTAGCATTGCTGATTTCATTCACTAATCTTGTTTTAGCTCAAGAGACTAAGCAAGATGAAAAAACACTTCAAAAGCTTCCTTCAGTTACTCTTAAGACTGCCGATGGTAAGACCATAAACACAGCAGACTTGACCAACGATGGTAAGCCGATGATAATTAGTTTCTGGGCTCTATGGTGTAAGCCTTGCATTAAAGAGCTTACTACTATTTCTGAGGTATATGATGAATGGGTAGCAGAAACAGGAGTTAAATTATATGCTGTTTCAATTGATGACAGTCGTTCTTCGGCTCGCGTAAAACCAACTGCAGATGGAAAAAACTGGGATTACGAAGTACTGTTGGATGTAAATAGTGATTTCAAGAGGGCTATGAATGTTAATCTCATTCCTCATACATTCCTGCTTAACGGCAAAGGTGAGATCGTTTGGCAACATACATCCTTTTCAGAAGGAGCTGAATTAGAATTAATAGAACTTGTCAGAAAAGTGGCTAGAGGTGAATCTATTGAAGATCACAACTAATTCACGATTATAAAATCATTGCTCGTCAAAAAGACAAACAATTACTTATACTTCAAACCGCAAAGGTTCGAGAACAAATAAGAATCACTTAATGATATGGTTTGGAGTTACAGAGCAGTTAAAACAAATTTATCCATGATGAAATCGTTAAAACACTTATCTATAGCCCTCATTCTTACCCTTTTCTCCTCCTCACTTTCAGCCCAGACCGTACTGGGTGGAGAAGTTCATGGTAGTTTTGAGATAGATGGACAACTTTATAAATCCGACAATAGTTTAGGAATTACCTCTGAATCTTTAAATGGCAAAAAAGCCGGATTCAATGGCTTTGGAAACCTAACTTATACCCTTGGAAATTTCACAGCAGGGATGAGATACGAAGCCTTCTTACCCCCTCTTAATGGCTTTTCTAATAATTATGAAGGATCAGGTATTGCAAACTGGTATGCTGACTATAAAAACGACCTGTTACAAGTTACAGTTGGTAACTTCTATGAGCAATTTGGGTCTGGTTTAACGCTTCGTAGCTATGAAGAGTGGGCTTTGGGATACGATAACTCTCTAAGAGGCCTCAGATTAAAGCTTACTCCCTTTAAAGGAGTAACCATTAAAGCCCTTGTTGGCTATCATCGTGAGTACTGGAAAGAGTATACAGCTAACTCCAGAGGTCTGGTTAAAGGTGCCGATATCGAATTCTCTTTAAACGACCTTATTCCATCGTTTTCTGAATCTAAGACAAGAATAACCATAGGTGGTAGTATTGTTAGTAAATACGAAAAGCCAATCAACAAGACTTTAGTCATTCCTGGCGACACAATTATATATAAATACGACTTCCCAGCAAACGTTGCCATGGGTGCGGGTCGTATCAATATTAATCATGGTGGTTGGAATTTCATGAGCGAGTATGCATATAAAGCGAACGATCCTAATGCCACCAATAACTACATCTACAAAGCAGGACAAGCTCTTTACTCTACCCTATCATGGAGTACAAAGGGTTTTGGCATAATGGGAGGCTTTAAACGCATTGATAACATGGGATTCAAATCAAGAATGACCGAAACGGGTCAGATTCTTGATATCAACTTCTTACCCCCTTTGACAAAAATGCATCAATATAGTTTTGCTATGATGTATCCTTTTGCTTCTCAACCCAATGGAGAAATGGCACTACAGGGTCAGATTGACTTTACTATTCCGAAAAACTCTCTTCTTGGTGGTAAATATGGCACCCAGATAACATTCAACTATAGTCGGGTAACCAATATTGACAAACAACAGGTTGATGATGCTACGGCCATAGACCAAACTGGTACACTTGGGTATAAATCAGATTTCTTTGCCTTTGGAGGCGAGCTATACTACTCTGATCTAAGCCTCATGATTGGTAAAAAACTAAACCATTCATTAAAAGGAACCTTAGGAGTCATGATCCAGGAGTACAACAAAGACGTTATGGAGGGTCATAAAGATGAATATGATAACGTAAAATCTACGATACTAATTGGTGATATCACATGGAGATTAAATAATCGTCATGCGATTAGATTTGAGAATCAATGGCTCTTCACAAAACAAGACAAAGGAAACTGGGTTGCTGGGACTATTGAGTATACCGTTTCACCAAACTGGTTCTTTGCAGTACAAGACGAGTATAACTATGGAATCAATGATGTTAGTTCAGACCATTCTGCGACTGACGGTGAGCTTGAGAAAATCCATTATTACAATCTATCAGCTGGTTTTATCAAAGGAAATAGTAGAATTGCGGTTTCTTATGGGAGACAACGTGAGGGTCTTCTTTGTGTAGGTGGTGTATGCCGTCAAGTCCCTGCCGCTACTGGATTCACACTTACTCTAACTACAAGTTTCTAATCTTTAGCCTATCCAATTATGAACAAGATAATAAAATCTCTCCTGTTTACCTTTGCCACAGTAGCAATATTAACTGCTTGTGATAAGATAGATGAACCATTTCTCAAACCATCGGGGCAAACTGTTGGTGATGATACAACTAAAGTGGTAAAAAAGATCTTACTTGAAGATTTTACCGGACATAAATGTACCAACTGCCCGGCTGCAGCTATAATAGCTAAAAACCTGGTTGCTCAATATCCTGACCGAATTATTACAATCGGAGTTCATGCTGGCTACTTTGCAAAAGCAGACCAACTTGGTGATTTTACAGCGAATTATTCCAATACTACATCGGAAGAGCTTAATACATTCTATGGCGTTGAGTCTAACCCTGCCGGGCTGATTAACCGCATAGCTTCTGATGGACAAGTTGTTTTTGGAAAAGATCAATGGGAAACCTTAGTTAATCTTGAATTGGCCAAGGAAGCAGAGATGTCAATTACACTAAAAACAACCTATAATGAGTCAACACGCAGCCTGAATATAATAGCTGACGTAAAAGCTCTTACTGATTTATCAGGCTTATATAATATCGTTTTTGCGGTAATTGAAGATAGCCTTCAATCGCCACAAAAAAATGTAGATGCGTTCGCAGGAAACACTCCCATTATTTATGATTACGTACATATGCATGTATTACGTGGAAATCTAAATGGTACCTTTGGTTCTGAATTAAACGATTCTGACGGGATAACCAGTGGAAGCGTTATTTCGAAATCAGCTTCAACCGTCCTTGATTCAAAATGGGTTGCAAAGAACGTCAAGATAGTTGCTTATGTAATTAATCGCAGTAGCGATAAACTACAGACATCGGTAATTCAAGCTGAGGAAAAAGAAATTATTGAATAACCGTAGCTATCAGATCATTTCTCGAAAGTATAAACTATTATGATTAATAAATCCATCTTCCGCCTTTTCTTACTGACAATACTACTCTTCCAAATAGTTAGTAGTAAGGCTCAAATTTTAGAACCAGTTAAATGGACATTTACAATTGAAAATGAGACAGCTACTGATGCCACACTGGTCTTTACAGCAAAAGTAGATAAAGGTTGGCACGTCTATTCTCAATATGTCCCAGAGGGAGGTCCCGTTCCAACATCATTCTCAATAAAGTCGTCGAATGACTTTAAGTTAGTTGGAAAAGTTACAGAACAAAAACCCATCGAGGAGTATGATAAAAACTTTGAGATGAAGGTTCCCTATTTTAACACGAAGGCCGTTTTCAAGCAAAAGATAAAGAAGAACACTGATAAGAAGTTTGTCATCAAGGGCTTGCTCGAGTTTATGTGCTGTGATGACGAGAAGTGTCTTCCTCCAGCTGAAGTTGATTTTCAATTCACGTTGAATTCAAACACAACAACGGCTTCAAAAACTGATGAGGTTGCCTCTACAACTCAAACGCCTGCCGCTACAAGCAGCCCAGTAATCACTGCAGATTCAAATAAGGACACTACAGAGGTTGCAAAACCAGCGATTGCTGATTCTACCACCAACAATATCCCTATTGAGGATGGTAGTGAGTCAAATGAAAGCATGTGGTGGTTCTTTTGGCTAGCCTTTGGTGCAGGACTAATTGCTATTCTTACACCTTGTATCTTTCCAATGATACCCATGACCATCAGTTTCTTTATGGGTGATAATAAAAGTAAAGGAAAAGCAAGGCTTCAAGCTATTGTTTATGGGTTATCGATAATTGTTATTTACACAGTTATTGGTACCTTTGTGGCCATCGTATTCGGTGCAAACTTTGCGAATTGGCTAAGTACACACTGGATACCCAATGTACTGTTCTTTGTCATCTTTTTGGTTTTTGCTGCTTCATTTTTTGGCGCATTCGAAATTACACTTCCTTCCTGGATCGTCAATAAAAGTGACGCTCAGGCTGATAAAGGCGGAATTACTGGGGCTTTCTTTATGGCTTTAACCCTGGTTGTGGTCTCGTTTAGCTGCACTGGTCCGTTGGTTGGCTCAATATTGGTAGCCTCAGCAGGTGGTGCAATCCTAAAGCCTATCATTGGAATGTTTGGATTTGCTCTAGCTTTTGCATTACCCTTTACATTTTTTGCACTTTTCCCTGCATGGTTAAATTCACTTCCGAAATCAGGTGGATGGCTTAACGCAGTGAAGGTTGTTTTAGGCTTTGTTGAATTAGCATTGGGTTTAAAGTTTCTCTCAGTTGCTGATCAAACATACCATTGGGGAATTCTTGATAGAGAGATATATCTAGCCTTCTGGATCGTAATTTTTGCACTAATGGGATTCTATCTTCTTGGCAAATTAAAATTTCCACACGATTCTGACGTTAAACAGATAGGAATAGTAAGACTCTTCCTATCAATAATCACTTTCACCTTTGTAATCTATTTGATACCAGGGATGTTTGGAGCACCACTTAAAGCTCTCAGTGGATACTTACCACCACAAGCAACCCACGACTTCGACATAAATACGATTGTCAGAGAGAATGTAAATGCTGCAACCTTTCAAGGAGATAAAGGTGTAACAGCGCAATGCGAAGCACCTAAATATGGAGATAAACTTCATCTGCCCCATGGTCTTAAAGGATACTTCGACTATGAACAAGGCATGAAGTGTGCGAAACAATTAAACAAGCCGGTATTCATTGACTTCACAGGTCACGGTTGTGTTAATTGTCGCGAAATGGAAGCCAATGTATGGTCAGATCCCGTTGTTCTTAAAAAGCTTCGTGAAGAATTTGTTGTCATCGCACTCTATGTTGACGATAAAACAGAGCTTCCTGAAAGCGAATGGATAACATCTACATACGATGGAAAAGTAAAATCCACTATAGGAAAAAAATATGCTGATTTCCAAATAAGTAAGTTTAAAGTTAATGCCCAGCCCTACTATGTAATTCTGGGACAGAATGGTGAACTTATGACCACACCATCAGCTTATGATTTAGATGTAAATAAATTCGTAAAATTCCTCGATTCAGGTATAAAGACCTACAACGAGAAATATAAGAAATAAAAATATTTAAGATACCCGGCCTTCGGGCCGGTCTATTGATAACCTGTTGTCTATGAGACCATGACTATTGCCTCCGTGAGGAACTTGTCGTGGATTGCCAAACCGCTTCCGGGTCTGCTTCCGTCAACTTGTCGTGAGACAATGGATGAAGCCCCGGAAGTATTTTTTTGATTCTATCTTTGCATCCTGCAAAATAAAACTCATATCAAAATAGATGACTAATCACACCACAGCTACCGCTCGCGCTAATATCTTAATGCTTATAACAGCTATGATTTGGGGATTTGCCTTCGTAGCTCAACGGGCCGGAATGGCTCATATAGGTCCTTTTGCTTATAACGCCGTAAGGTTCTTGATCGGAAGTCTTTCTCTTATTCCTGTCATCTATTTCATGGATAAGAAAGTAGCCAAAAGATCTTTCCTCACTAAAAAAGAGCTTCTTAGTGGTATAGCTGCCGGACTGATTCTTTTCTTTGGCGCTTCTTTACAACAAATCGGATTAGTCTCTACAAGCGCAGGTAATGCAGGCTTTATCACCGGCGTCTATGTTGTATTAGTACCGATTATTGGTATTCTTTGGCGACATAAAACAGGCTGGAGCATCTGGATTGGGGTTGTATTAACTGTTATAGGAATGTATTTCCTAAGTATTAAAGAGCAAATGACCATAGAGCGAGGCGACCTAATGGTTCTTCTTAGCACCTTCTTTTGGGCAAATCATGTACTTTTTATCGCTTGGATTTCGCCTAAAATTGACCCAATAAGACTTTCGTCAGTTCAATTTTTAGTAGTTGCAATCTTAAGCGGATTAACAACCTACCTCTTTGAACCCTTTGAATGGCATTTCATCATAGATGCCAAATGGCCCATTCTTTATGGTGGTCTATTGTCAGTAGGAGTTGCATACACACTACAAGTGGTTGCTCAGCGAGATGCTCATCCAGCTTATGCGGCAATCATATTAAGCTCTGAAGCCATTTTTGCTGTAATAGGAGGAGTATTTTTGCTTAATGAATCAATGACTATCAGGGCAACTTTTGGGTGCTTCTTAATGCTTCTTGGAATGGTTTCAGCTCAATTACCAGATATTATTAAGTATCTAAAAAAAGAATAGCTACTTCCCACCGACCATCAAACAGATCTATTCATTTGCATAAAGCAAGAGAGAGGCAACACTAGATGAAGCCTCTCTCTCAGTATAATAGATAAACTAGATTTTCTTGGTTTTTCTTAACCAGAATTAAATAAATAGACTAACAACATAGTATACTCCTGCTGCGAGTAACATTGAAACAGGAATAGTGAGAACCCAGGCCCAAAGAAGATTGATAGTAACACCCCATCTGACTGCAGTGATTCTCTTAGTTAAGCCAACGCCCATAATTGCACCAGTTATTGTGTGAGTAGTACTTACAGGAATACCAAAAGCCTCAGTACCGAAAAGGAGAACCGCGCCGGCACCTTCAGCAGCAACACCTTCAAAAGGAGTAATCTTCGTGATTTTGCCACCCATGGTTCTGACGATCTTCCATCCGCCTAACAATGTTCCAGTACTAATTGCTGTGTAACAACCTAATACAATCCACTCAGGGATATGATGAATCTTCCCATCAACAGTGCCTATTCTGGCCCATTCCGGAATTTGGGAGACATCAACTCCATTGTAGTAAACCATTAAGGCAGCAGCAATAATACCCATTACCTTTTGTGCATCATTACCGCCATGACCGAGACTAAACAAGGCAGATGAAACCAACTGAAGACCTTTAAACCATTTATTAAGACGATGTGGGTTACCACGTTTTGTGATATGTAACAAAAGTAAAGAGAGCAGGTAAGACATGATCATACCGAGCAATGGAGCCAGGAAGATAAAAGCAATAATCTTAAAGATTTTATCAGCGTGAACGACATCTACTCCACCTGCATGAGCAATAGCAGCACCAGCAAAGCCCCCAACAAGAGTATGGGAAGAGCTACTTGGAATTCCTAACCACCAGGTAAGAAGATTCCAGATAATAGCGGCAATCAATCCAGCAAGAATAACGGTGAGCGAGATTGCACTTGTATCTACTGTTTTAGCGATGGTATCGGCAACTCTAAGTTCGAAAATAGCATAAGCCACGAAATTGAAGAAAGCAGCCCAGATGACAGCTTGAACTGGAGTCAGAACCTTCGTGGATACAATAGTTGCAATTGAATTGGCTGCATCATGAAACCCGTTAATCAGGTCAAAACCAAAGGCTAAAACAATAATAACAAGTAATAGTATAAAACTAAATTCCATGATCTATAGATTAAGCGTACTTAACAAGGATAGTGTTAATAATATCGGCTACATCATCACAACGGTCGATAGCCTTCTCCAATGAATTAAGGATGTCTTTACGTTTGATTAACTCAATTCCATTGGTCTCTTCCTTGAAAAGTTTAGCTAGATATTGATGGTTAATATCATCTGATTTACCTTCAATATCACTGATAACATGTAGTGACTTACTGTATTTGGCAAGCGTATGAGCATCTTTTAGTCCGTCAAAGATATAGTTGATCTCGTTTGATGCTAAAATGATCAATCTTGAAATTTCTTTAAATTCTAGAGGCACCTCTCTTAAATCATAAAGTGCCATACGTTTAGCCGAAGTGTAGATGAGATCAACGATGCTATCAGTCTTAGAAACCAGGTCATAAATATCCTCACGATCAAACGGAGTGATAAAAGTACTGTTAAGTGCTTGATACAGTCTCTTTGTAATTTGATCTCCTGCCCTTTCAGCATCTTTGATGGTCTTTACATACTTTGCTCTCTTTTCAACATCCGGTTCATTAACCATTTGATTTAAGAGTTCCGCTGTTTTTACAAGATTTTCAGATGCCTCCTTAAAGAGATGTTGAAATTTAGTCTCTTTTGGGACAAAGAATTGAAAGATTTTATCAAGTTTCATTTTATGAATAATTTAATAGTTGCCATTACATTTGCCTTAGCGCCGTTCTCAGCATTTCACTGAATGCAATTCTTTATAAAAGGCATTATCTCCAGATTGAGTCTATAAAACAACTGTTTTAAAGCGCCACAAAAATACAACATATTGAGAGGCTACATTTTAATCAATATTAATTTTATGTTAACTCAGCAATAACCCCATATTAACAATTAAGGGTATCTGACAGAAATCAGATACCCTTATATGAAATACAGATTAAGTATTAATCAATAAAACGCAAAAATCTTTATCAGATAATATTTGGCACAGCATTATTCAACAACTTGCTCAGTAGCTTGAGCTTGATGCTCAGCTCTATGAGGAGTATGTGGATGCCAGCCCACAATACCTAACATCACAAAGAAACCAATGATGTATGCAAGGATAACATGCCACCCGTGTTTTACATAGCTTACAACAGACCTTGCCTCTGGGAATTTGTTTGTTAGTGCTACTCCGGCAGAAGAACCAAACCAAATCATTGAACCTCCGAACCCAACAGCATAAGCCAAAACACCCCAGTCATAACCTCCCTGATCAAGACAGAGCTTAGTAAGTGGGATATTATCAAATACAGCTGAAACAAACCCCAGTGAGAAGGCGGTCTGCCATGAAGCTGCGGGTAATTCAGATACTGGCATCAATGAGGCACAGGTAACTAAGGCAGTTAAGAAAATAGTACCCTGCCATGAGCTTTTAAGCTCTGCCCAATGAGCCCTTCTGATAAAATTACCTACTAGAATAGCTGCCCAAACACCGGCAGCAGGGAAATCCAGTAGCCAGTTAGTCAAAATAGCACTAATAAGTATGAGCACCACAATCAATAACTTAACAACATCCACTTTAGCACCAATGGTAGCATCAGCCTGTATTGGGTGATATTTATGCTGTTGCAGAGCACCAACAACTCCGAAAATCAAAAATGCTGCAATGGATGCAACAAAAGCATGAGTAACATCTATCGGATTTACCCCATCAATCCACATCAATGTGGTAGTGGTATCTCCAACTACACTCCCTGCTCCACCTGCATTACTGGCAGCAATAATTGCAGCTAAAAAGCCTATATGAACCTTCCCTTTATAGACTACCATTGCTATAGTACCACCTATCATTGCGGCAGCAATATTGTCTAAGAAAGCTGACATCACAAAGACCAAAAATAAAAGCACAATGCCTCCTTTCCAATCATTAGGAAGATACTTCGGTAGAATATCAGGAACCCCTGACTCCTCAAAATATTTTGCTAATATTCCAAACCCAAATAATAATCCAACTAAATTTAAGAGTATTCTCCACTCACCTTCATGCCCCTCTCCTCCAATAATATGGTGTGTTAAGGAGAAGTCTGCATCAAAAACAAACTTAAATACCAAAACAGCTAATAAGCCTGTAAGAGCCACCTGCATCGTCTTATGATGAAACAAGGCTACTCCAATTAGAGTCAACGCAAATAGAATAAACTCTACCCGAATACCAGCAACTGATGGTATTCCAGACTGGGCAAAACTTGCCAAAGGCAATAATACCATGGCAAACAATGACGTTAAAGCAATTTTAAAAAATCTAGCATTCATTTTAATTGTCTATGGTTTTTAATTAATAATAAACACATGGATCGAATTCAGGCCAAAGATAGATAGATGTACGATACCTACAATTCGATTGTGAAGAAAATAACAGTATCGATGGGATTTCTATAAAAAAGCTTGCAAACTCAAACGAAGTGAACTAGTTTTGTAAATCATATCAGACACTTATGCCCTATCAACACACATCTCCTACAGCAACGTTATTCCATAATAATGGAAAGGGGCTTTACTGTTGCTGGATGTGTTAGACCATTTCACTATTTTATTAAACCAATACACCGTTTAGATTGATAAATCTAGGCAATTGGATTCTATCTTCTATGCAGCAAATAATTATTGTATTTGAGCTGGTAACGAATCCTAGAGTTTCTTGTGTGCTTTTCTTTTTTCCCATAATTATACTAGCAAATGAACAGGAAAAAAGTTCATCCTAGTCCTATTTTATCAGGAAATTCTTTCGTTAGGCTGAAAAACAGATCAACTACTCAATTCATTTGGTATAATCTAAATAATAACAAACCAATTAAATGACAAACAATGTTTCAGGTTTGATTTTCGACATTAGACGTTATTCTGTTAATGATGGACCTGGCATTCGCACTACTGTTTTTCTTAAAGGCTGTCCTCTGAGATGTGCTTGGTGTCATAACCCTGAAAGCCAAGAAGGCTCGATTGAAACCATTAAGCGAACAAGACAATTGGATGGAAGAAAATTCTTCCAACATGAATCTTGTGGATATATAATGACAACTGATCAACTACTTAAAGAGATCATAAAAGACTCAATTTGCTTTGAAGAAAGTAACGGCGGAATTACCCTTTCAGGAGGAGAACCGCTTTTCCAACCAAATTTTGTCTTTGACCTTCTATCGAAATTAAAGAGATATGGCATTCACTCAGCCCTAGACACTTGTGGAGAGGCATCGTACCCCATTTTTAGTAAAGCCGTAAATCTGGCGGATCTCATCTTATATGATATCAAATGTATCACTGACGAGTTACATATTGCCTATACTAAAAGATCAAACAAGGGTATCTTATCCAACATTTATAAACTCTCTGTATCAGGTAAGCCATTCATCATTAGAATACCTATTATTCCAAACTTCAATGACAATGCCAATGAACTATACTTGATCAATGAGTTTATAAGATCACTCCCAAACAAACCTCTAAAAATTGAGCTACTACCTTTTCACTCCATTGGGTTACACAAATACAATGAAATGGAAAAGCCGATGCCCGAATTACACCCAGCTGCCGGTTTAACGGCAAACATGAGTCTCGCTGAATCTATCTTATTTCAGTAATAAATAAGTGATCCATAGATCTTAAATACATTTTCACTGGCATTCATACCATGAGATTAAATTTAACAAAATGATTTTTGCAATGAACTACTCCCCACGCATAGCAACATTAAGAAACAATAGTCTGGAAGCAATTAATCGTATCAGCTCTGAAAGAGCAAGATTAGTTACTCTGTTTTACAAAGAAAATGCTCACCTTCAAAAACCAACCCCCATCATGAGGGCTCTTTGCCTTAAGTATATCTTCACTCACAAATCACTATTCTTCGAGCCTGGGGAGCTAATTGTTGGTGAGAGAGGAGAAGCTCCAAAAGCAGTCTCTACTTACCCTGAGGTCTGTTTACACTCAATTGAAGACCTAAAAATTCTTCATAACAGAGAAAAAGTAAACTTCATGGTCACCGCCGAAGTGGTAGACGACTATAAATCTCTTATCATTCCTTTTTGGCAAGGTCATACTCATCGGGATAGAATGCTGGATTCTATGAGCAAAGAGTGGCTGAATGCATACAAGGCTGGTATTTTCACCGAGTTTCAGGAACAGAGAGCCCCTGGTCATACGGTCTTAGGAAAGAAGATGTGGAGCCTTGGAATGAACGATCTAATTAACCAAATTGATCAAGAGTTAACAATTATAGATGATTTCTCAGACAACCTAAGTCTTGCAAAACGAGATGAACTCAAGGCAATGCGAATTGCCGCTGAAGCACTTATGGTTTATGCGAAGCGCTATGAACTATTCCTCAGAGATATTGCTGATAAAACCAACGAATTAATATTAAAATCTGAGATTCTCAACCTGGCAAATATCTGTTCAAAAGTTCCAGCTGAAGCTCCAACATCTTTTCATGAGGCACTACAACATTACTGGTTTATCCATCTCGCAGTTATAACTGAACTTAACCCATGGGACTCCTTCAACCCGGGGCACCTTGATCAACACCTACTCCCTTTTTATCTTAAAGAAAAGGCTGATAAATCAACGGAACAGTTTACAGAACTACTTAGCTGTTTCTGGATAAAATTTAACAACCATCCTGCTCCGCCTAAAGTTGGCGTGACAGCCCTTGAAAGCAATACCTACACCGATTTCTCATTGATCAATGTTGGTGGGGTTAAAGAAGATGGTTCAGATGCTGTAAACGAGATGACCTATCTAATTCTGGATGTAATTAAAAACATGAGGCTTCTTCAACCAAGTAGCATGGTTCAAATCAGTAAAAAGAATCCTGACCAACTTATTCATAAAGCTCTTGGAATAATTGAAACAGGATTTGGTCAACCAAGCTTATTCAATACCGACGCCATCGTTCAAGAACTAATGAGGCAGGGTAAATCACCACAAGATGCTCGTAACGGAGGCGCTTCAGGCTGTGTCGAGGCTGGTGCATTTGGAACGGAAGCTTATATCCTGACAGGCTATTTCAACCTTCCTAAGGTGCTTGAAATAACCCTACATAACGGATTCGACTATAGGACTGGCCAACAAATTGGTTTGCAAACCGGATCTATTGAGTCTTTCAGTAATTTCGAGGAGTTCTATATCGCCTTCGAAAAGCAATTAAAGCACTTTATTGACATAAAAATAAAAGGAAGCAATATCATTGAGCAACTATTCTCTGAATACCTCCCAGTTCCCTTCCTCTCTTTATTAATTGACGATTGCATAACTAATGGATTAGACTATAACTCAGGTGGGGCAAGATACAATAGTAATTACATCCAAGGCGTAGGTCTTGGTACTATTACTGATAGTCTATCAGCAATTAATGAGCAAGTTTTCGAAAAGAAAGTGCTAACACTAAAAGAATTCATATCAGCTCTTAAGGCAGACTTTGAGCACTTTGACAAACTAAGACTTGCTCTGATTTATGATACACCCAAATGGGGTAACGACCAAGATGAAGCGGATCAATTTGCCATCAAGGTTTTTGAATCATTCTTTAAATTGATAGATGGCCGACCCAGCCCCAGAGGAGCCCAGTATCGAATCAATTTATTACCTACCACCTGCCACATCTATTTTGGTCAGGTAACCGGAGCAACTCCTGATGGGCGAAAGGCAGCCACACCTTTATCAGAAGGAATTAGTCCTGTACAAGGTGCTGACACACATGGGCCTAGTGCAGTTATTAAATCGATGAGTAAGATTGACCATATTAGAACTGGTGGCACTTTGCTTAACCAAAAGTTTGCTCCCTCATTTTTCAAATCACCTGATAGTTATAAAAACCTGACAGCGTTGATTAGAAGCTACTTTAGAATGGATGGACACCATATTCAATTCAATGTGGTTGATGCAGACACACTAATTGAGGCTCGTATGCACCCTGAAAAACACCGTGATTTAATTGTTCGGGTTGCCGGCTACTCTGATTATTTTAACGACCTCGGAGCAGACTTACAAGAAGAGATAATCAGAAGAACAGCCCATGAACTAGCTTAACTGATTTAGTCTTATCTATCAAGCATAAAAACACCTATAAGATAATACCTATTGTATACAAGGAATCCGATTCAAAATCATTAATTATAATCTTCTGAGAGCACTTTCAGCGGTTACAAAAACAAAAATTTTAGCATTCTACTAAAAATCACAGTAATTTTAGGAACCTGAAAAAGTAGACAATGTCAAATAAAGAAACACCTGGACTATTTCTGATGTACCTATCGGAGGGAGTACTAACGTATCTGCCGGCCAACAGGAACGACGCTGTTTTAAGAGACAGATTTACCAAAGAAATTATTGAAAATTCAGAGAATCAAACATTGACTGATGCCCTTTTTAACAATCCAACGGGACAACCCTCTGCGATTTTAACACTGTTAAATAAAGCAGAGGTGCCAGATGACCTACCCTCCTTAATTTTTAAAGGTGCGAGAGAATCAATAAATTTCTCTTTTGGTGCAATCCATGCGTGGTACTTTAATGAACGTTTTAATAAGGATTCTGAGATAAGCATAAATAATGACGGGATAGATCTACTAACACTATCAGGATCTGTAAACATTTCCCCTACAGGTATAAACGAATTGAGTTCGATTATTAAAATGCCTCTTTTAAAGCCTGTTAAAAAGCCTGACAAAAACCATCAAATAGGAGTACCAGGGCTTGGGTTACTTAACTTTCAGATAGGAATTGGGGTCGATCAATGGGTAATACTTCCTTCAGAAACTATAGCGACATCATCGGATCCACTATATAAGGCTAAACTTGTCAATGCTGGTAAGTGGATAGTTGACTCAGTAATGAATGGAATTAAACTTGACTTCTTTTTAGCAAATCATCTTAATCGTTTAAGTGGAGTAGCATTTTATGAAATCACCAAGCAAGGACTAGTCCTTCTTTGTGTTACAAGTGATGGATATCTCCATTCCAGCACCTCCCCGGAAGCTATTGCAGCTTGCCTGACCCTCGAGATGGGGCCATTCAAACATCTTGCCGAGAAGATCGAAAACGGAATTAAATTAACCGCAAGAGGAGATGATGGGTTAACGCTCTCCATCTCGCTTGACAATGAGAATAATTTAATATCTACTGCTGAAACAAAGGTCGTGGGGGGGCTCCTTCTCTTTTAAAATCATAAAAACTTATTAGTTGAACAGTTCAATTACCGTCTAGGTCGTAACAAAGAATAACGACATACTATCAGAAAGAATCCCATTAGCCGTCAACAATAAATATTAATAAATACAATCCAAACATGAAGAAAATAACCTTATTTGTACTCTTCTTTCTAGTCTATACACAACTTGCATCAAGCCAGACTATCAGGCAGCAGCTGGAAGCAATCCCAGGTGTTAAAGTGGTTCAGAAAAAAGCAGCGAAACAATTCACCGAGTCATATACTCTTCTGGTAACTCAACCTCTTGATCATAGTAATCCCGATAAAGGAACATTTACACAGAGGGTATTTCTCAGCTTTAATGACCCATCTGCCCCAATGGTAATGACTACAGAAGGATATCAAGCGGAATACGCCAATAACGGACTCTTTGTCGAAGAGCTGGCTCAAATTCTTAAGTGTAACCAGGTAGTTGTTGAACATCGTTATTTCGCTGGATCTAAACCTCAAAATGCGGTATGGGACTATCTGACGGTAGAAAATGCAGCAAATGACCATCACCGTATTGTTGAAATGCTTAAACCTATTTTCAACGGCAAATGGATTACGACTGGAATCAGCAAAGGCGGACAAACCTCAATATACCATAGAACCTTCTTCCCAAATGACGTGGATGCAACAGTAGCTTACGTGGCTCCTATCAATATTGCTCAGGAAGATCCCAGACAGATCTATTTTCTTAAAGCCGTTGGACCTGATTCTACAAGGAATAGAATCATAGATTATCAAAGATCCGTCTTAAAAAACAGGACAGCTATAACCCAACTGATGACTAAGTTGGCAGCTAAAAACAACTACACGTTTGTAATGTCAGTTGACAGTACCCTTGATTATTTAATTCTTGAGTATCCGTTCTCATTTTGGCAATGGGGTGTCAAATCTTCATTGATACCTAAGACAGGGAGTTCGCCCGAATCATTATGGAATCATCTAAATGAAATCGTCGGACTAACAGCATATACCCAACCTGGCATGCTTCCGACTGAGGCCTTCTTTTATCAAGCATATAGCGAAATTGGTTATTATGGCTATGATACTACCAATCTCAGCAAATATCTCTCAGTAAAAGGTGGATATATATCAAATAAGATACTGATACCAAAAGGGGCTGAACCAGTCTTTAATCCTTTAACCTTACAAAAAGTTAGAGACTTCATTGCATTAAAGGGTGAAAACATACTCTATCTGTATGGTGAAATAGACCCGTGGTCAGCTTCCGCTGCAATGCCTACTACAGCTACCAACTCCAAAAGAATTGTTTCTCCTGGTAATAGTCATATCACACGAATCAACAATCTCTCTGATGAGCAGAAAGCGGAGGCACTTGATTGGTTAAAAAAGACATTAAACCTTTCTTTTTAGATATTACAATTTACAAAACCAAAAGAGCACCAATTATTTAGGTGCTCTTTTTTTATAATCTAATTGAGAACTTTTTCAGACTTCGGCACTGGGACACCCTAATATAACCGCCCATCCCTTCCAAATTTCTCCTGCCAACCCCAAATAGTCGCACTTCCAACCATCTGATATTCAGGATCCCTAAAGCATCCCTCTTATATCCCTCTTATATCTCTCTTAT
>MTLE01002692.1_pt1 | contig 19915 bp, 20 predicted proteins | sample 1982461 | NCBI WGS metagenome assembly MTLE01 (sample SAMN05712605, study PRJNA340218) | biofilm metagenome | isolation source: sample SPL anode biofilm adapted to -200 mV | place: USA | collected 2012-02-03
GAGTGAGGCCGGGTTTTTGCTCCCGCATTCACTTTGTCGCTGGGCGACAGTGAACGCTCCCGCAAACCGCCAAATGCCCATAGCCTCTGTCGTTAGGTGCAAGTGTAAAAAACAAAAAAGACATGAAATCGATGAAACATAAAATAGTCTATTTTTTCAGTTTACTATTTCTGAGTTCTTGTTTCTTTACAAAAAATGGAAGTTTTAGGGAAATCAATAGAATTTACAGTTCTGACAGTTTGAAATACATATTAACCTATAAAATTGGGCATGGTGCTTGGGACGGTAGTAATCCTTCATTTGTTTCAATTATGACTAAAAATGACACCATTCCAAATGATAAAAATACATATATTTCAACTTTTGAATTTGACAGTATATTCTGGAAAAACAATCAGACAATTTATGTTTACGCAAGATATTCTGAATTCATGAGGCTTGGTAAGATAAACCTAAAAGATACTACGATAAATGGAACTAAAATAAAAGTATTTTTACAAGATCCTATAACTGATAAAAATATCAGAAAAATAGTATTAGACAAACTATCTCCAAGCAAGACATATAGATTAATTGGATATAGATATATTCAGTCAGAAAACAACTACAATTTTTTAAATATTTCAATAATTAGAAGCAAAGACAGCATTCCTAAATATGGAAACTTCTTCATTTCAAATTATGACTTTGATTGCATAGAGAATATTGATTGGAAGGACGACGCAACTATTAATATATCGCTTTCTGGTGGCTGTTATTATGGTTTTTCTGATTATTTAGTGAAAGATGGGGTTAAGGTCAAATATAATCTGATTTTAAATGACACGATTTCGAACGGAAATATTAAATATGACTAAACATAACAGAACACCTAGCCCCTAACACCCGCCTATGTGCAGTGGCGGTGTTGGTGGTATTTGGCAGGTCGGATTCCCGCTCGATTTTCTTTGTCGTCCCGACAGAAAATCTTCCCGCAAATCCGCCACAAGCCCATAGCCTCTGTCGTTAGGGGCAAGCGTAGAAAAATAAATACTGTGAATTGACAGTTGATTAACGTATAAAAACGATTACAAATGAATTAATGACACATAGAAAGAAAAACAGCATAAATCGAAAAAAGAAGTATCGCAGCAACAAGAAATTAAATATCAAGAAACTCTTGATAAAAATTGCAATCGGAGTGTTTATATTCATGATTCTTGTAATGTCATATGATTATTACATAATAAACAAGCATAATACAATTCGAAAAACAGTAGAAACCAATTCTACGACTACTTATGCTGAGGTCATTCATAGAGCGACTGGACCTCATGTGGCGGTAAATTTCGCAACTTATAAGTTTACTGTAAATGACAGAGTTTATGAAGGAGAAACTTATGGATCATATAATGGGGATATTGGGGATAAAATTCCAGTAAAATACTCAAACGCTAATCCAGAAATTAATATATGTTTTTATGACATTGCTCCTGAAACAATCTTAGATGACGTTCTAATAGACACTTTGATATTAATGATTCAAATATTAAGTATTCCAGATAGTCTCATATTGATAGGAACAATATTTCTGTGGGTTGACAAGCGAAAACACAAGAAATACGAACAAATGAAATATGATCAACAGCTAAAAAGAAAAACGCCTAGCCCCTAACACACGCCTATGCCCATTGGCGGATTGACGTGCATTCGGCAGGTTTTGCTCCCGCATTCACTTTGTCGCAGGGCGACAGCGAACGCTCCCGCAAACCGCCAAATGCCCATAGCCTCGGTCGTTAGGCGGCATAGATGAAAAATGAAAAAGGCCTCTTTATATCATTGAAATGAAAAAAATAATTTTGTTTTTTATAATCATATTAGCGACTTCATGTCTACCATCTATTGACAAAGATCCATGTGTAAAGATTGAAATTGACGAAAATACAATTTCTAAAATTGATAGTTTAGACCTCGAAACTTACGACGAAGTTTTCAACGAGATAAATGTGGAAACCAAAAACATTGGTCAAGAAGTGAATACATATTATTTTAGTAGTTGGGAGAATGAAGGAAACTTTATAATTAAACTAAAAAACAATATTAAAATCAAGACAAAGAAAGTAAAGCTTAATAATGTCGACAAATTGGTTCTTTCAGAGACAAATGGTAATTATAATTTCACAAGGGAAAATGAGTTACCAATTCGAGAGCTAACAATAAAATGTATTATAGCATTATTAATTATCATTCTCGTTAAATTACCATGTACTTTTTTTATTAGAACGATACACAGAAGAGAACTTGTTTTGAAATACACAGTTTTATATTTATTTTTTTTATTTCTATCTTTTTTACTTTATATTGTCTTTGATTATTACGAATTAAAGCTAGGTTTTGTATTTCTTATTATATTCTTGATTTTTCCAAATTTGATTGATATTTACAGTTTGAATAAATACTCGCAGGCGGAGATTAAAGAAAAGTCTATTTTTTCAATACTTGTAAGTAACTTTCTACTATTAATATTCTGGTTATATCTGAGCAGAATGATTTATATTTGAGAATTAACCAATTAAAAGAACGAAACTATAAATTTAAGAACAATAAACTCAATTTCTTTGATTTTAGGTTAGAAAACTCAGGTTCGTAAATTGTCCAATACGAAGACACAGCTTTGCGAGAAAAATCACATTTAATCAACCGAAATAAAACTAATAAAAAAGCAATAATCTACGACCGCCTAACACACGCCTATATCCATTGGTTGGTTGACGTGCATTTGGCGGGTCCCGAAGCTTCTGGATGCTCCCGAATTAGTTACGCTGATCTTTGATTCACTTCGTCTCTGTGCGATTGGTGAACGCTCCCGCAAATCCACTACAGGCCCACAACTTCGGTCGTTAGCGGTAAGTAAAAAAAATGCACTTTGACCGAATTTTTGAGGAAAGCATTGAACGAGCATGGCACACTTATCAGTTAAGGCTAATTTAAAACGACATACATAAAATGAATAAAAACAATCAAATATGAAAGAAAAATTTATATTTATAATACTTTTGAATTTATGCGTATATCCTTTGTTTGCTGGCGATTCAATTGATAGGGTTGATAAAAACATTCAGATAACTAAACTGACTGATAAAACGTATCTTATTCAGTCTTCTTATTCCTGCAATGGTTATTTAGATTGCAACCATTTATTAATAATTGATAGTACTGACATTGTATTAGTAAATACTCCAGCCAGAGACTCGTTAACTGCCATTCTGCTTAGTTGTATTGAAAGAAAGTTCAAAAAGAAAGTGACTAAAGTAATTGTATCCCATTTTCATGATGATAGCTCAGGAGGGTTAAAAGAAACAAACAAGCGTGGAATCATATCGTATGGATTAGACAAAACAAGAGACTTGATAAAATCTGAAAATAAAGACATTGACAATGTATTGAAGGATTCATTAAAAATTAAATTACAAACAATTCAAATAGATATATTTTATTTTGGTGCAGGTCATTCGATAGACAATATCGTAACTTGGATACCAAGTGAAAAGATTTTATTTGGTGGTTGTTTATTGAAATCATTAAAAGCAACTGACAAAGGAAATATTAAGGATGCTGATTTAGTCGCTTGGCCAGTTACAGTTCAAAAAGTAAAAGATAGATTTATGAATGCAAAGATTGTTATTCCGGGTCATTCTTCAATTGGTGATGCTTCAATATTTGACCACACAATAAAAATTGTAAAAATGAAATAAAAAAAGAGCGATAACACACTTTATGTTCATCAACTGTTTGGCGTGCATTTGCTGGTTTCTGCTCCCTCAAATCAGCCACTGTTCATAGCCTCGGTCGTTAACTGTTAATAAAAAAGTGAAAAATGAGGAACTTAATTATCATGTTCATGACTTTTATGTCTTTGCTGACTTTTGCACAGGACTTCGCTCCAATTGGAGCAAAATGGCATTACACCGAAAACTTTGCATTTACAGGAGACAAAGGTTATCTGAAAATCGAATCGATTAAAGACACTTTATTTCATGAAAAGAATTGTAAACTATTATCCAAAACCGGAGTTTTAATGTGCAGCAATAGAATAGAATCTGAAATAGTTTATTCTCAGGACAGTGCTGTGTATTTTTGGGACAAAGATTTTAATATCTTTCAAAAATTGTATGATTTTAAAGTAGTAGCTGGAAGTCAATGGTCGATTCTTGTTAAACATGACCTTGCAGATGTTGATACAATTAAAGTTATTGTGGACTCTATTTCGACAATAGAGATACTAAACAAAACTCAAAAAGTATTAAATGTATCTTACAGCCCAAGTTACTATAATTATGATACACATTATTCTTCTAAAATAGTTTATTCGATTGGTGACTTCACATACCTTTTTAATTTTTATCCTTATTGGTCAGGAGCTTGTGACTTTAATTATTCTGGAGGTTTGCGTTGTTATGAAGACTCTGAATTTGGATATTATTCAACAGGAATCGCAGATTCATGCACATATACTTACAAATGGACAAATATTGAAAATATTAAAGACAACCAATTAATTGTTGAACTATCTCCAAACCCAACTCATGGTAAAATTAAAATTATCAGTCACGACAATATAAATTATAAAATTTTCCTACTTGACGATTTCGGAAGAATAGTCAAAAAGGAGAACTTCCAAAGAGAAACTAATTTTGATATTTCTACATATCCGAATGGAATATATTTCATTTTAATTCAAGATGACAAGGGTATGACAAATAACAGGAAAGTTATAAAGAATTAATGAACCGCTAATGCACGCCTAAAGTTTTTGGCTATCTGAAGTTCAATTTTCAGGTTTCATTCCCGCAAATTGCCAAAATACCCATAGCCTCGTCTTTAACGGGCATTGTAAAAAAGTAATTTCAAATGGCGTAAAATAAGTTTAACAACATACAAAAAGGAAAAATATGAGTAAAATAATATTTGACAGTGCAATATCACTTGACGGATTTTTCGCAGGAGATAACAGAGGTCCTGAAAACCCTATGGGTGGCGTTTCAGGGCAAATACATCAATGGATGTTTAAGCAAAAAGCATTTTGGAAACATATCAAAATGGAAGGTGGAGAAGAATATGGTGCAGACAGCAAATTAATTGATGATGTCTTTGAAAGAACAGGTGCTTACATCATGGGGAAACGAATGTTTGAAGAAGGAAAAGTTTCGTGGGCCGAAAATTTATACGAAGCGGATGTTTATATTTTGACACACGAAAAACGAGAACCCTGGATTCAAAAAGGTACTACGACTTTTTACTTTATAAATGATGGGATTGAAAGTGCCCTGGAAAAAGCAAGACAATCAGCAAAAGGCAAGGACATTAGAATACAGGGTGGTGCCAATACTATCCAACAGTTTCTCAATGCAGGACTTGTAGATGAATTTTTTATTCACATTGCCCCAGTATTTTTAGGAAGTGGTATCCGATTATTTGATGGTATTGACAAAGACAAATATGACATACAAATTGCAGAAGTAATACCGTCTGATTTGACAACTCATTTGAGATACAAATTAAACAAGAAATAAAAAACGGATCATTAATACATGCCTGGTGCAATGGCGGTGTTGGTGGTAATTAACAGGTCGGATTAGCTTCGCCGGAAGTTGTTTCCCGCTCAATTTTTTTGTCGCGCCGATAGAAAATCTCCTGCAAAGCAAATACGGCAAAAGCTCATAACCTCAATCCTTACTGGCTTAGTAAAAAATATATACCAGCATTTAAAATGAAAACACGTATGAAAAAGTTATCTTTAATTTTCATTGTTTTACTTACAACGATTTCTTTTAAATCTCAAAATGCATATCAAACTGTTTACTCTAACAGAATAGCATATTTTCAGGGAGAGTATAATTTAGTTGAAACTCTTAAAATAGATTCGAGCAAATTTGTAAACGATTCCATTTTATTTCCTTCCAGAACTTTGCAATTAATAGGAGATGAATGTTATGATCCTTTTGGAGGGGGTTGGGCTGGAAAAAAAATTATAATAAATGATAAATGGAATTATTTCTTCAACGATGATAATGATACAATTAAAATAAAAACGAATGCCTTATTAGATGAAAGTTGGAATTTGTTTCAAAAACCTGATATTACAGTTCGGGCAACAGTAACTAATTGGGATACAATCACAGTTTTAGGTGCTATAGATTCGGTTAAGACCATTACTTTGCATGTTTTCGACAATACAATGGAACCCCTGCCATATGAACTTGAAGGAACTACAATAGCAATCAGTAAACATTTTGGCCTGATAAAAACGTTAAACTTTACATATTTTCCTACAGTTAAATTCAGACCGGCTTACTATATTGCCAAAAATTTAGATCTTATTGGAACAACAAACCCTGAATTGGGACAACAAAATATTAAATGGTTCGATGTATTTGACTTTCAGGAAGGAGATGAATTTCATTATATTAATTCATCAAATTCGTTGATGCTTGGAGGAAGTGCTTATGAAAAGAAATATATAATTCGTATAATAAACAGAGAAAACTTTGATGATTCAATTCGATACACTGAGAATATTGAAACTTTACTCAAATATAAGCAGAATACTTCAAGTGATTACACAACAACATATACCAATCAAGAAGTTACCAATATCATTTACCAAAATTCAGAGTTCGATCATGAGCCAGGAATTCCTGTTTTTCAGAATGATAGTTCAAGATTGTCTGTTTTTCCTGGATTTAGTGTCGACAATTCTCCTGAGATGTATTTTAAAGAAAATGAGTGTTGGCACAGATCAATTGTAACTGATGATGCCTGTAATTATACTTTATATGCTAAAGGGAGAGGGTTAATATCTTCGAGCAGTGGATGTTGGGAATGGCAAAGTTACGATAACACTCAACAAGTATATTATAAAAAAGGCTCTGCTATATGGGGAACCCCGCTAATACTAACAGAGATTAATAAACTGAAAAATTCGTCAGAAATAAAAGTATTTCCGAACCCAACAAATGACAAAATTTATATTGTTTTGAATGACTTTTCTCATTCTTACTCATTTGAATTATTAGATGCTAAAGGAGAGTTGATTGAAGAAACAGAGTTGAATACAAATAGTAATATCATAAAATTAGAAAAGTTAAATAGAGGGATGTATTTTTATCGCTTGACGATAGATAATAAACAGATAAAATCAGGGAGAATCATTAAAGAATAGTTACGATTACTTATTAAAAATGAAAACTACGCCACTTTATACGCCTATGTCTATTGGCGGCTTGACGTGCTTTTAGCCGGTCTCGCTTCCCTCCAAATGTTCTTAACCTCGGGTTGTTAGTCCCAATAATAAATAAGATGTTTAGAAACAAAAAGAAAAAAGATAAAGAAAAGTTACTTCGTGAGTTTGGAAACTTAAAACTTGACTCATTTGATTTTGAATATATAGAAAGTTATTTTCGTAAAAAGGATCACTCTTCAGTTTTTCAGATACTGTCCGATAAAAACTGTAATGATCTGGACTTTGAGGAATTATTCATGTTTATCGACCGGACAAACTCAAAAGTAGGACAACAATATCTTTACAATAAGTTAAGAAATATTCCTGTTAGCTCAGATGAAAATACCAGAAATGAAAAATTACTGGATGAATTTACGAATAATTCTGACTTTAGAGTATCTGTTCAAAGCCAATTGAACAAACTGAACGAGAGAGAAGTTTATTATATTGCAACGCTGTTTCAGGATGAAATTTTAAAGCCACCCAAATGGTATTTTCTTGTTCCGTTGTTGTCTTTTACAAGCGCGTTAACTTTTGTAATGGCATTTTTTTATCCGGTTTTCTTTTTTGTAATTCTGGGTCTGACACTTATCAACATAGTTATTCATATTTGGAATAAACAAAATTTAAACAACTATTTTAGTTCTATTCCACAACTGTTAAAACTAAACGGTGTTGCTCAGGAACTATTTAAAAACAATTTATTAAAAGAGATTAATCCTGACTTGATGAAATCGGCAAGCGTTATTAACAGAATCAGTAACCGTATGTCGTTTTTCAATCTGGAAGTAGAAATGCAAAGCGATCAGCGAATATTGTTTTGGGCTGTGTTGGAGCTTGTGAAGATTGTATTTTTGATTGAACCTTTATTTTTATTTGGAACATTAAAGCGCATTGACACAAAAAGAAAAGAAATTGAGAATGTATTTTTGTTTGTTGGAGAAATAGATGCCATTGTATCAATTGCTTCATTACGAAAGGGACTTAACAAATTCTGTACGCCGAAAATTATTGAAGGACACAAAAAACTTTTTGCTCAGGGAGTATATCATCCGTTAATTGAAAACTGTGTAAAAAATGATTTGCAGGTATACGATAAATCAATTTTACTGACAGGCTCAAATATGTCAGGGAAAACCTCATTTATTCGTACTATCGCTATAAATGTAATAACAGGATTGACTATAAATACTTGTTTTGCTGAACATTTTTTTGTGCCGAGAGTACGTGTTTTTTCAGCCATAAGAATTAGTGATGATTTGCTGAATGACAGAAGTTATTATTTTGAGGAAGTTATGACAATCAAAGAAATGATAGATAAAAGCAAAACTGAAAAGTTAAACATGTTTTTACTCGACGAAATATTTAAAGGCACGAACACTGTAGAGCGAATTTCGGCTGGCAAAGCTGTTTTATCTTCATTGAACAGTGAAAATAATATCGTTTTTGTATCCACACACGATATTGAATTGGCTGATTTATTAAAGAATGAATATGATCTGTATCATTTCAGCGAAATAGTTGATCATAAAACAGTGGATTTTGACTATAAGTTAAAAGAAGGAAAATTAAAGAACAGAAATGCAATCAGAATACTTCAAATCAACGATTATCCTGAAAGTATAATAAAAGAAGCAATTGAAATATCAAGGGAGCTTGACAAAATTACTGTATCAGCCGCACATCGGTGAGCAGCGGTTTATCCAGCGGATATTTATTGAATACAGAATTAAATTAAACAATTTAAAAATGAAATAAAATGGCACAAATCAATCCTTACATTCATTTTAATGGAAATGCGGAAGAAGCATTTACATTTTACAAATCGGTTTTCGGAGGTGAATTTGCTTTGTTGGTGCGTATGAAAGATATGCCGGTCGATCCGAATAATCCAATCCCTGAAGCTGATACTGATAAAATTATGCATATTGCTTTGCCAATTGGAAAATTTGATGTTTTAATGGCAAGCGATGTCCCTTCATTTATGGGTAAAGTAAACGAAAATGAGAACCGGAGTAAAATATCAATTAGCGCCGAAAGCAGGGAAGAGGCAGACAAATTGTTTAACGGACTTTCGGCTGGAGGGAAAATAGAAGTACCAATTGCAGACAGTCCGTGGGGTTCATACTTTGGGATGTTCAGAGACAAATTCGGCATCGAATGGATGGTGGATTTTGATCCTAAATATAACTGATAGAGAAAAATGAACGCATGAACGCAAATAAATATCTGAAAATGTGGTTGCCCGTTATTGGATTGCACGCACTGCATCAACTTGAAGAAAGCATCAGTTTTTTTCAATGGTATATAGATAATGCACAGCTCATACCTCATTGGTTATTAATTACCAGTCTGGATAATGCAAAAACAGCAATAACGCATCCGGCATATTTTATTATTGCTTCATTTGGACAACTTCTTTTTGTATCTGCACTCGCATTCCTGTTCAGACGAAATGAAAAAGCAACCAAAGTGCTTCTGTTTGTATATCTGGGCGGTTTGAGTTTCTTTTTAGTCTGGCATATATTGATAAGTTATATCGCACATTCTTATGCTCCGATTATGGTTACGTGTCTGGGCGGAATTTTTCTTGTACCAATCTGGATTGCCCGGATTATTAAGCTAAATAAATAATGGCGACAACTATTTTAAGTTTATACAGGTAATAATCTCAGTATACAAACAAAATCAAAATACTATGCCAACCAATTATGTAAAAACTATTTATGACGAAATACTATTTGAGTATGTTTTGAAATTTCAAAACAAGGTAATAAAACCGGATTAAATATCACTCATAAAGGACTTGTCCCTGATTTTCAATGTTATGATGGTTGTTCAAAAGGCTGGAATTATTATTTAAAAAACAGTTTGTTATCATTGATTACAACAGGAACAGGAAATCCTGACAAGAATGTTTAAATCCGTGGTTGAACGATAGACGGTAGGTATATTTTGCGGGTTTATAATCATTAATCAGCAAATGGTCTTTTGAACAAAGCATATTCGGACGTTTAAACAAAGTTAGTTGATAATATTCATTGTATTTTTGTCTCATTAACAACTAAAAATAAAAAAGATGAGACAAAATAATTATCAGGGCGCGTTACAGAAACCGATAGGTTCAGGATTTAACGCCAAAACAACAGCAAGTGATGTAATAAAAGGTATCAGTTTGGCTGGAAAAACAGTAATTGTAACAGGTGGTAACACAGGAATTGGTCTGGAAACAACCAAAACACTTGCTGCTGCGGGGGCAACAGTAATTGTTCCGGCAAGGGACATTGAAAAAGCAAAAATAAATCTTGCCGGTATAGCTAATGTAGAACTGAAAACAATGGATCTTATGAATCCCGAATCTATTGATGCTTTTGCTGAGAATTTTTTAGAATCCGGCAGATCACTTCATTTACTTATCAACAATGCAGGCATTATGTGGGTTCCTTTGCGGAGGGATTTCCGTGGCATTGAATCACAACTGGCAACAAACTATCTTGCACAGTTTCAGCTTACTGCAAGGTTATGGCCTGCACTCAGAAAAGCCAACGGTGCAAGAGTCGTTAATGTGTCATCTCTTGGGCATCAGTTTGCACCGTTCAATTTTGATGATCCAAACTTTGAGAGCAGGGAATATGAAACTTTGCGCGCCTACGGTCAATCAAAAACAGCAGTAAATTTGTTCTCTGTGGAATTGGACAATCGAGGGAAGGAATCAGGCGTGAGAGCTTATTCTTTGCATCCGGGTTCTATCGGTGGAACGGAATTGGGTCGTGAAGCTTCATTAGAATTAATGAAAAAAATGGGCTTACGCGATGAAGAGGGAAATATCCGCCCTGAAGTAGCGGCATCTCTGAAAACGATTTCACAAGGTGCAGCTACCACTGTCTGGTGTGCTGCAAGCCCGATGTTGAATAATATCGGAGGCGTATATTGCGAGGATGGGGATATCTCAGAATTGGTCCCCGAATCTTTAATGTCAGGTGGCGTAAGAGAATACTCGTTAGACGAAGGTGATGCAAAACGACTGTGGAAACTAAGTGAAGAAATGACAGGGATCACATTTAAGTTTGAATAATATTTATGAATACATTATGGATTCACAGACCAAATATATAACCCACGAGATTAAGCTGTCGTCGTATGAAAACAGGTTGTTTAAAACTGAAACAATGTTCGATCAGCATATTCTTGTGTGGTTAATTTCAGGTGAAACAAAAATTATACAGGCAGATAAGAATTATTTTTTTAAAGCGGGTGATATCTTTCTGATTCCAAGAAATCAATTAGCGACAGTTCTTATTTTATCCCCAAACGGAATAACCCACCGATCTGTTGCGATGCATTTGTCTAATGAAAAACTAAGGGAATTTTATGCTAATCTGAATATAAAGCCCGGAGCTGCAGTCACGCCTGAGATTTATCATTTCAGAGATCATCCTTTGCTGGAAAGCTGTCTGGCTTCTTTAATACCATATTTTGATATGCAGGAAGAAGTTTTCCCTGAGAATATTGCTTCTCTTAAAATCACTGAAGCTATTTCGATCCTCAGAGCAATAGATAAAGAGAGCATTGATAATATCTTAGCTAATTTTGAAGAACCATATAAAATTGATTTGGCAACGTTTATGGAAAAGAACTTTATGTTCAATTTGCCATTGGAAAGATTCAGCTATTTAACCGGAAGAAGTCTGACTACATTTAAAAGAGACTTTCAGAAGGTTTTTAATGTCACGCCACAAAGATGGCTTACCCAAAAGCGATTGGAACTGGCACATTATCAATTGTCTGAAAAAAGAAGAAAACCTGCTGAGGTTTATCTTGAAACGGGATTCGAAAACTTATCTCATTTTTCATACGCTTTTAAAAAACGTTTCGGATATCCTCCAACAGGACTCGCCTGACAAAAGGCCATTTGTTAGAATTTCAATCCATTCTATTCTGCAATTCTTCAGGTGTAGTGTCGAGTAGATTCAGGAAGAATCCTGTTCCGATTGGTAAGCTGTCATTTGAACCGGTTTTTCACTCCTGACATTTGTTTAAAATGATTTTAGGAGTTATCTGCTTAACAAATTTTCGAACGATATTGAAGTTTAATCAAATGTGAATATTATATTTGCAAAAATTAAATTTAATATCATGGAAAATAACGCAGACTTAATCAATGATGAAACCAACAATCAGAATAACACCGAGAGTGTATTTGATTCGTTCGATAACAATGTTAACCTAACTGACAAAGAGGTTTTTCTTCAGATATGGACTTCGCCCCGAAAGGTTTTCAAATTTATAATTGAAAATAATTATCGTAAAAACGCTTACCTGCTTTTATTTTTGGGTGGTGTAGTTAATGCTTTATCCAGATCAGCAGAAAAATCTTCAGGAGACGGTGCTCACATGTTATTTTACATAATAGGAGCTGTTTTAGGAGGCGGATTATTGGGCTGGATAGGGTATTACATTTATTCTGCTTTGCTTAGCTGGACAGGGAAATGGTTTAAAGGGACGGCAAATACTTCCACTTTGTTTAATGTTTTTACCTACTCTTTGATACCAGCTGTTTTCACACTTTTTATCTTGATTTTTGAATTATCTTTGAATAGAAACGGGGTTTTTCAGGATGGTTCTGACTTTTCAGTCGCTCAACTTCCGGTAATATTCCTGCTTTTATTGATGTATCTGATTCAGATGGTTTTGGGTGCATGGTCGCTGGTTTTATTAGTGATCGGCATTTCCGAAGCTCAGAAGTTTTCAGTTGGTAAAGCTATATTGAATTTTTTAATGCCTGTATTAATTATTTTTGTGCCTGTTTTAATAATCGTTTTATTGATAAATTCATGATAATTGTAACCCTGAATTGTAAGATTGAATATTAAAAACAAACGCGAACCAGTTTACCTGATTCGCGTTTGTTTATTTATTTAAAGGATGCAGATCAATATTGACTTACCAATGCAGCTACTTCATCGTTAACCATTTTGGCAAAATCGGCTATTTTCATGCTGCCTTTGTCGCCTTCGCCCTGTTTGCGCACCGAAACTTCACCGTTCTCGGCTTCTTTCTCGCCCACAATTAACATGAACGGTATACGTTTCAACTCGTTATCACGAATTTTACGACCAATTTTTTCGTTACGATCGTCCACCTGAACACGAACATCCTGAGAATTCAGCTGTTTAGCTATTTCAAATGCATAATCGTTGAATTTTTCGCTGATAGGAAGAACAACCACCTGATCGGGTGTCAGCCACAACGGGAATTTACCGGCAGTATGTTCGATCAGTACGGCCACAAAACGTTCCATGGAACCAAACGGTGCGCGGTGAATCATTACCGGACGGTGTTTCTGATTGTCATCACCGGTATATTCAAGCTCGAAACGTTCAGGCAGGTTGTAGTCCACCTGAATGGTTCCCAACTGCCAGCGGCGACCGATAGCATCTTTCACCATAAAGTCGAGTTTTGGTCCGTAGAAAGCCGCTTCGCCCAATTCTACTTTGGCTTTCAGACCTTTTACTTCGCAAGCCTTGATAATGGCATTTTCTGCTTTTTCCCAGTTTTCGTCGGAACCAATGTATTTTTCTTTATTATTCGGGTCACGGAGTGAAATCTGTGCTTCAAAGTTTTCAAATTCCAATGCGTTGAAAATAATGAAGATAATATCCATAACTTTCAGGAACTCTTCTTCAATCTGATCCGGACGACAGAAAATATGAGCATCGTCCTGAGTGAAACTCCTCACACGGGTTAAACCGTGAAGCTCACCACTCTGTTCGTAGCGGTAAACAGTTCCGAACTCAGCCATACGAACCGGAAGATCGCGGTAGGAGCGGGGTTTGAACTTGTAGATTTCGCAGTGATGAGGGCAGTTCATAGGTTTCAGCAAATATTCTTCACCTTCTTCTGGTGTATGAATTGGCTGGAACGAATCTTTGCCGTATTTTGCATAATGACCGGATGTCACATAAAGTTGTTTGTTCCCAATGTGAGGAGTCATAACCTGCTGGTATTCAAAACGACGCTGAATTTTTTTCAGGAAATCTTCCAGACGTAAACGCAAAGCTGTACCACGTGGCAACCACAATGGTAATCCTTTACCTACCATATCGGAGAAGGTGAACAGTTCCAGTTCTTTTCCAATTTTACGGTGGTCACGTTTCTTAGCTTCTTCCAAAAGAATCAGATATTCATCCAGCATTTTCTTTTTCGGGAAAGTGATACCGTAAATACGTGTAAGCATTTTACGCTTTTCGTCGCCACGCCAGTAAGCACCGGCAACACTCAGCAGTTTGATGGCCTTAATTTCGCCGGTATTGGGTAAGTGAGGACCACGACAAAGGTCGGTAAAGTTACCCTGCGAATATAATGTTATGGTACCATCAGCCAAATCGCTGATAAGTTCCACTTTGTACTCGTCGCCTTTTTCTTCGAATTTTTTCAGCGCATCGGCTTTACTGATATCTGTACGCACAATTGCTTCTTTGCGTGCAGCCAGTTCCACCATTTTTGCTTCAATGGTCGGGAGGTCACCTTCTTTAATTACGGCAGTTCCGGGATCAACATCATAATAGAAACCGTTTTCAATAGCCGGTCCGATACCGAATTTAATGCCCGGATACAACTCCTGAAGCGCTTCTGCCATAAGGTGAGCCGATGAATGCCAGTATGCATGTTTGGCTTCATCATCTTCCCACTTATGCAATTTGATGGCAGCATCGGTGTCAATTGGACGACTCAGGTCTCTGATTTCGTTGTTTACTGTGATGGCCAGCACCTCTTGTGCCAGTCGTGAGCTGATACTTTCAGCTAATTGAAGTCCGGTAATGCCTTTGGCAAATTCTCGTACCGAACCATCAGGGAATGTAATTTTAATCATGTTTTTGAACCTTACAAATGGTTTTTAAATTTTGAATTGCAAAGATATGAAAATATGTTGAATGTATGTTTGCTGAACACTTGTTTTGATATTTTGTTAATACATCCACAATCGATTTTTTATTTACCACAAAACAATTTACAGTTAATTTGTGTTAAGTATAACTGTTCGTATAATTAATAGTTATACTTTTGTAACCATTTTTAAAATGAACTAAATTATGAACGAAAACGAAAAGATTTCTATTGATCAGATAGTCGAAAACTTAATTTATATTCATCCATTGCTTTCGAAGAGTATAACCCGTTCGATCAGGACAAAAACGAATCTCAATCCGGGATCTTTGTTTATACTCGGTTTGTTAACCCGTCACGAAGTTTTATCCATGTCGGAGATAGGATGTAAATTGTCAATGCCCAAACCGCATGTAACTGCGCAGATTGATAAACTGATAGCTGAACGTATGGTGGAACGGCTGTACGATGCTAATGACAGGAGAATAATAAATATTAAACTGAGCGATAAAGGACGGAAAGACTTTGAAGAAATTAAACTGGACGTCAGTCAGGATATGCGTGAAAGGATTGAAACACTCGATGTTGAGAAATTAGATGTGTTGTACAAATCGTCAACAAATTTAAGGGAGATCCTCACGTCAATCCTTCAGGAAAACAATTCTAATCATGCAAATTCGTGTAATAAACAATAAATAAGATAAATATAATTTTTTAGAAACATTTTTTTAGGTAAAAAGTAATATGGCAAAAAAGAAAAAAGATTTGAAAATCTACATTCCGCTCACTATTGTAGTTTTATTGGTAATTGTCGGTGGAATATACTGGTATATCGATTATTCGAGTTATATCAAAACTGATGATGCACTCGTTTCTTCGGATATCGTTTCGGTAAGTCCGAAAATTATGGGGCGTATAAGTAAGATTTATGTAGAAGAAGGAGATTCGGTGAAAAAAGGTGAATTGCTTGCCGAGATTGACAGTACCGATTTGCTGGCTCAAAAACAACAGGTGCTGGCAGCCAAAGAACAAACTCTGGCAAATAAAGCACAAACCGAAGCGAAATACGAATACGATAAGAAAAATATAAAAATTCTGCAAATCGGTTTGGATAAAGCGCAGGATGATTTTAACCGTGCGCAACTACAGTTTAAAGGTGGTGTAATAACTCAGGAACAATTTGATCATCTTAAAAAAGCATTACAGACCGCTCAGGCTCAAATGGATGCAGCTCATGCGCAGCTTAATGTTTCTCAATCGCAGATAAAAAGTGCTGCAGCAGCTGTAACCAGTTCTGATGCTCAAATAGAACTGCTTAATACTCAATTGAATAATACAAGACTTTATGCTCCGGTGGATGGATTGGTTGCCAAACGCTGGTTGTTGCCGGGTGATGTAGTTCAGCCAAGTCAGTCGATATACACGATAAATAACAATAGCGTGTATTGGGTGCAGGTATATCTGGAAGAAACAAAAATGGAAAATATGAAAATCGGTGCAAAGGCAAAATTCACCCTCGATACCTATCCGGGTGTAGAATTTACCGGAAAAGTATTTTCGATTGGTTCAACCACAGCTTCACAGTTTTCTTTGATTCCGCCAAGCAATGCTTCCGGTAACTTTACGAAAGTAACTCAACGCATTGCCATTAAAATTTCGATTGACGGAACCGAAGGTGGCGAAAAACTTTCTTCTTACAAATTAATGACAGGAATGTCGGCAGTGGTGAAAATTATTAAGGAATAATGCGGAAAATCTCAAATACACACAGACTTCGCCGCAAGCTAAGAGGTCGTAATTCGGTATATCATCCCCGCAACAAATTATATAAGTGGTTTGTGTTGGCAAATGTGATGCTGGGTACATTTATGGCTGTACTCGACAGTACGATTGTTAACGTGAGTCTTCCGAAAATTATGTCGTCTTTTGGTGTGGGATTGTCTACTATTCAGTGGGTTATCACGGCGTATATGCTTTCTATGGCGGCCATGTTGCCAACCTCGGGCTGGCTGGCAGATAAATTCGGATACAAAAAAGTCTATTTCTGGGGATTATTTTTATTTACATTTGGTTCGTTATTGTGCGGAATGTCCAATGACGAGACAACATTAATCGCTTCACGTGTTTTGCAGGGATTGGGAGCAGGAATGATTCAACCGCTTGGTATGGCTATCATTACCCGCGAATTTCCACCACAACAGCGTGGTATTGCTTTGGGTTTCTGGTCGATAGCGGCTGCGGCATCTGTATCGTTCGGACCAATGATTGGTGGTTATTTGGTTGATAATTTCTCGTGGCAGTTAATTTTCGACGTAAATGTTCCGGTAGGTATATTGGCACTTGTTTTCACTGTTATTATTCAACGTGAATTTATCAACCCGAATGTAAAGAAATTTGATTATATCGGATTTATTTCGGTGGTTATTTTTCTTCCGGTGCTGCTTTATGCGCTTTCAGAAGGTAATGCTCAAACAAATTCAGCCGGCTGGTCGGCTCCTTATATTCTGGTTTGTTTTGCTGTTTCGGCAGTGGCGCTGGCAGTATTCCTCACGCAGGAACTAACAACCGAAAATCCGTTGATTGATTTGCGTCTGTTGGGCGATTATAATTTTGGAATGACAAATATCGTCATGCTTGTGTTTAGTATGGGAATGTTTGGAAGTACATTTTTGTTGCCGTTGTATCTTCAGAATTCGTTGGGATATACAGCTCTTCAATCGGGTGCGGTTTTTCTTCCGGTGGGAATTATTCAGGGGGCTATTGCTCCGGTTGCCGGAAGATTTGCCGATAAAGTGGATGCAAAAATACCGGTCATTATTGGTGTGGCGTTGATGGTACTGAGTTTCTATCTGAATGCGCAACTGTCGTATCTGACTGAACGTCCCTTTATTATGTTATCGTTGTATATAAGAGGATTAGGAATGGGTCTTATGTTTACTCCCTTGACAACGCTCGGACTTTTGACTATTTCGCGCGAGAAAATGGCACAGGCATCCGGAATTTCGAATACCATCCGTCAGATAGGTGGTAGTTTGGGAGTAGCGATATTGAGTACAGTGCTTACGGCCCGTGTAAATTTCCATGCACAAATGTATGGAGGTGCTGTTGAGTCGCATTCTCAGATTTTTCAGCAGGTAACGCATAATATCAGTTATTACATACAACAGCATGCCGGAAGTTCGGCCGGAGTGGCTATGAAGCAGGCTCAGAGTGTGCTAATGTCAAATGTAAGTACTCAGGCGTTTATTCAGGGTGTCGACGATGATTTTCTGATTGCCGCGCTGATAACATTGTTGGGCTTTATCCCTATTCTAATGATGCGAAACAAAAGGAAACACCAACAACCTTCCAGTCCTTCGGGCGAGGGAATGATGATAGAATAATATTTTAATCAGAATTATATTACTCACTTAGTGTAAAAAATATAAAACAAACATATGAAACTAATCTATAAACTGACAGTTGCTTTCTTTCTGTTGCCTCTGGCTCTTAGTGCTCAGAATGCAGATTCTTTAAGTCTGGCTACTGTTGTAAAGCAAACAATAGATAATTATCCGGCAATAAAAAAGGCCGAAACGGAACTTGATGCTGCTAATGCAAGAATAGGTCTGGCAAATTCTGCCTATTTACCCGATGTATATATCAGTTCTTCATACTCACGTATTGGCCCGGCTCCTTCATTAACTTTTCCCGGGTTGGGTACTTTTCAATTTTACCCGGCCGATAATTATAATGCTACACTTAACGTCAATCAATCGGTATATGATTTTGGCAAAACGTCTAAGAATGTTCAATTTGAAAAAATGAACAAAGACCTGACCAACATGTCGATAGAACAGGTAAAACAGGGACTTTCCCAGCGGGTAATGGGTACTTATTACTCTATCGTATTTTTACAGGAAGCTGTAAAAATTAAAGATGATGAACTCAAAACCTTGAATGAACATTTAAAATATGTTCAGAAAAAGGCAGAAACAGGTTCGGCAACCCAATATGAAATTCTTACTACCAAAGTTCGTATTTCAACGATTGAGAATCAGAAAACTGATATTCTTACATCGTTAGAGGTGCAGTTGGCTTCGTTGAATTCTTTCCTTGGAAATTCGCAGGATACAAAACTAAAAGTGAAGGAAGATATTATGAATGAGCAAATTATAGCTCCTGCTGATTCGCTGTTTGATCAGGCTTTTGCGCAACGCGACGAAATGAAAATTGCCCGTCAGAAGACTGAAATGGCAAAAACCAAATATGAACTGACGAAGATTCAGAATAATCCTGCTATTAATGTGTTTGCAAACGGTGGTGTGAAGAACGGATATCAGCCGGATTTGGCTAAAATTACGCCGAATTTTGTAGTAGGAGTGGGGTTGAAAATTCCGATATATGATGGCTCACGTACCAAGTATAATAAATTGCAGGTAAAAGCTAATATGGATGGAAACGATCAAGATACTGAACAGCTTAAAAGAAATATTGTTAATGAAGTGGTCGAAAGCAGATCGAATGCACTTGCATCACACAAAAAAGTTTTGCAGTCGGAATTACAGTTGCAGCAGGCTCAGCAGGCATATTCGTTAGCCGAAACAAACTTTCAGGCAGGAGCAATTACCAATCTTGATTTGCTCGAAAGTTATACCAATGTAGCGGAAAGTAAACTGGGATTGCTTAAAACTAAAATAGATTATACCGTGAGTATTTTAAAATTGAAGATAGCCCTTGGAGAAAGGATTTATTAAAAACATAATAGAGGGTGTCTAAAAAGAAAAT
>MTLE01014779.1_pt1 | contig 19910 bp, 17 predicted proteins | sample 1982461 | NCBI WGS metagenome assembly MTLE01 (sample SAMN05712605, study PRJNA340218) | biofilm metagenome | isolation source: sample SPL anode biofilm adapted to -200 mV | place: USA | collected 2012-02-03
ATAAGAGAGATATAAGAGGGATATAAGAGGGATGCTTTAGAGATGCAGAATATCAGATAGTTGGAAGCATGACTATTTGAGGCTGGCAGGAGAAATTTGGAAAGGATGGGCGGTTAGATTGTCAATTTTATTTGGCTAATATTTTGTTAGGTCTTAATAATCTATCATTTATAATCATCATCTTTGGATTTATGTGCTGTACTTAGAAAATTTCCTCCTGTCTATCTTTGCCTTTGGTCAATCAATTGATAACTAACACCTCAAGATTACGTAGTAATCATCCGCCAAATTTATCTTCACCCTGATTGATAAATACCCAACATATGTTCCTTTTTTTGGGCATCTCACAACTTCTCTATGACTTTATGGTTACTGTATAATTAGGAAACCTGAAGCTCCAACAGATTTATTCGATATCTATGCAGCCCTATGTGTAATTGTGAGAATTTGTTACATTTGTAAATGTCAGAGTATTTATAAAGATTTCTCTGATTAATGTTCTGAGTGTTTATTATGTTTGCCATATCTCTAGCACTAATCTTATTCAAATCTAAATCATTAAAGAAATGGATAACAGTTATTGGGACAATGTAACAGTGAAAGATGTTGTAAAAGCTATAAAGCTCTCTCAAACAAGTAAAGAAAAACAGGTAGGTGCAAGAAATACTTTTGTGAACTTTAATGGTGAGCATTATCCCGGTAAACATCTTAGGGAGCTAGCGTTTAAGGTGGCTAACAATATGGAAATTCAGAAAGACGACTTTAGTGGTGGAATTGAGACTGTTAATTTCTTTCTAAATCTCGGTTTTTCAGTTCTATATAAGAATGAAGTGAAACGACCTAACATATATACTCAAAATACTATCAATTCTTCTGATAGAATTGATCATATTAGTACTTATAAAAAGAATCTCTCCGTCGTGAAGCAGAAGTGTGCTTTGCAGTTGCATCTGCAAAAATACTATGGATATATTGAAGTAGAGAAGAAGTTTGATTGGCTAAAAACTCCTGATTTAAGTACCTCTGAGCAGGTTCCTGTGTCCAAGGATTACAGAAAGATTGTGACTGCACTATCAGAATATAGAGGTAATAGTGGGTTTATTAAGAAAAATGGTTTTGCCCTTTCATGTGATATTGTTCTCGAAGAGTTTAAACTTATTATTGAGTATGATGAGCGACCGCACTTTAGTAAAGCACGTTCAATAACATTGAAGAATTATCCTTCATCAGTTAAATTGGCATATTCAAAAGAGGATTGGATTCACAGTTGTCAAGAGATAGCTGCAAAGGATAATGATCCTGTAGACCGAGATGAAAGAAGAGCCTTTAATGATTGTGTCAGAGATATTGAGGCCTTTAAAAATGGGTACAAGCTAGTTCGGATTAAGCATGAGCAGATTGATTGGGAGTCTGTTGATGCCAAAGAGGCTTTAAAACGAATTATTCCATTAGTTGATATATAATAATACGTTATGAACCATAAAATAGCACGACTTGTAGTTCATGGAACTAAAAAAGATGGAGCACTATCTCGTGATACGCTTACGAGATTTGTTGAGAAATTTGTTGAAGAAGAGTTCAATAAACGCCATTATGAGTTTGTCTTAACTTACGGTGCTTTTTTGATGTTTGAATTTCCATCCGATCTCTGTGAGAATCTTAAACTTGAGGAGATAGAGAGGAAGCGTATTACCACATTACAAGATATTGCCAGTAATGAAGTCGTTTCATTTTTTAAATCACTTTTACCAGAGGTTTACCAGAAGTTAAGAGCCATTGCTGATTTCTTTTTTGTTGGAATTGATGGATACAACAGCGGAAATGATAACCAAAGAGTTGAGCTGATTGCCGTCTATGATCTTAAGAACGAAACAATTATTCGATGGACTGGAAAGTTTTACCCAACTGAAGATCAAAAAAGAACTTTGATTAAGGTGAATGACCTTAATAGCCATTTTATTGAATTGAATAATCAAAAAGTCTTAATATTTGGTTGCCATGATCTTAATGTTTATCATCCACGCGGGCAGGCTGTAGCTACACCAGATGGTTTTAGGAGGCTATTGGCAGACAAATTTAAGAGGAAGTGTAAGAAATTTAGTCCAGAAGTTGTTTTACAACACCCTCATAAGACTGATTCCCCTCGAATCTGGTTACAATCCTGGAAAGCATTGGAGACTCATCTCCCATCGGTTGCTCACTACGCCAGTGGAATTTATTTTGCGAATTATATGAATGACACTAGTGAGAATATACCTCGTGCGACAATAAATGATGTCCTTGAAATGACTAAGAAAGGCGATGTGGTAGATTTCTACTTTTATAGGGGGCGTCTGAAGTTGATGTAAGTTAAGGGTAGAGGTGTAAGTGAACCTCGCTTGGAATTAGCTTAATTGACCAGTTAGTTTTACGAATAAGCTTAGTCTCATCGGATTTAAGTACTTGTTGGTTTTGGGTGGCAATGCTCCGAAAGAAGGCTTGCCTAATCCCATGAATGGCTAAATCTGTTCCCAAACAGAGTCTTTTTAATTCAAGTTTTGACCATTTTATCCCAGTTTTCTCTTAAACTGGGTTAACTGGTAAAAAAAAAGTCTTTCAAAGGATCATAAATTACAATTTGAAGGCTACTTCATTTGGTCGAAACAGTGGGTGGGAATACTCCGAATTATATAGGGTCGGCTGAAAATTTTTAATTTTCGATTTTAAAGCTGAAAAATTTCCCCGTATGATAAATTGATCATTTAAATCAAAGAAAGAGCCTCTGAGTCATTCGTGGGGAATCGAATAGTAATGACCCAACTTCATTTTTCTTAACTTTGGGAGGATGTTATTTACTTTTATTGAGAATATCTAGGCATGTTTACCAAAGACGACTACTGTAGCTAGTGGAAAGAAAACAGAAATGGTATGAAAGAAGCGATATTATGGAGTGCATTAAAGATGCAAATGCAGACAACCAGTTCATCATTGCCAGAGACAAGTCGGATGGCGGTATCGACTTTGCCGAGGGTAAATACATCATCACTGAGCTGTTTTTGTAGGTCTCTTTTTTGCTTTTGTAAAAGATTTAAGCGACAAAACTAACTACCTACATCAATTATAACACAAATTATATGGGTAAAATTATTATTGAAAATCTGAAAAGTATAAGCAAACTGGAATTTGAAATTCCCACCAGCGGAATTCACGTACTCACAGGGGTCAACGGATCGGGCAAAACAACGTTATTGGCCTGTCTTCAGAGACTAACCGATTCGTATGCTTTTCAAAGACATTTTAGATCCAACAGTAACAGCCAGTTCGACAGCTTTAGAAATTCCAAAATAAGGTATGAGAACAATGGTTCCTTTGTGGAATATACCTACAGAAATACAAGATGGGTTCCTACTCCAAAACGAAAAGCTTCCTTATTAAAGAATATGGGCTTTTCCAATGCTTTTTTGATATCGTCCAATGTAGAACGCTTTTATGTGCAGAATGAAGAATTAAATACCAGGGGCATTCAAGCCGCTCCGGCATTCTACAAAACATCTATGAATGAAATTTTTGACACAACTAAATACACTGAGCTCAGAAGAAAGAAACTGGATGGTCAAGGAAGAGGAAATGGTCGTGCAAACTACGGTTTTCTTTTGCCTGCCATAAGCGTAGGACATCAGAACCAATATTACACCGAAAAGAATTTCAGCCTTGGAGAACTTTTGATCTTAAATGCTTTATTTCAACTTGAAAACATTGCGGACAATTCCCTAATAATGATCGATGAGATAGAACTTGCTTTACATCCAAAGGTACAGGTCAGCTTTCTGATATTTCTTCAAAGAATGGCTGCTGAAAAAAATCTTACGGTGATACTTTCTACACATTCCAGCAGTCTTATAAAGAAGGCATCAAAGCTTATTTATCTGGAGCGCAACTCCACAAATGGGCATGTCAATGTGGAGTACGACTGTTATCCGGCCTTGGCACTGCAAAATATGGTCATACAGGAAGAAGTACAACCTGATCTGGTTCTATTTGTGGAGGATGACTATGCCAAATACATCATCGAACAACTGCTGAACTATTATTTTGGTACATTGGTGCAGCACCGCAGACCCATTATCAAGATACTTGCTGTGGGCGGATGGTTTCAAACACTCCGTTTTACCATTTCATGTTCAAATTACCTGATACCACAAAATACGGGTGTTTATGCCTTTCTGGATGCTGACGCATTACACGATATACTTGCTATACAGACTGATGCAAGCAGGAAACCAAGCCAACAGGAACTGCTCAATCTCTATATCGCCAATCGGGAAAGGATAAAATTTTTGCCTATCACGCCCGAACTGGGGCTTGTTACATTATTAAACAATCAGCCTCGTAACCATTTGCAACCTTTACGAGATATTTTTAATGAAGTTTTTGATATTGTTCAAATTATTATTGATGAACAAAACCGGGGATGGCAGTATCCTCCAAATCCACGAAAGGCAGCCAAAATACGGATAGATTATTACATTGAACGTATAGCAAGCTATACCAACAGAGATGGAAATTATATCAAAATAAAACTGGCAGAATATTATGCTCAGAACTATTGCCCAGTAAACCATCCGCAACTCCATGAGCTGTTTGGACCAATATTCTGATGGTAGCAAACGAATAACTCTATTTGAAATGCCCGGTGCAACGACGATATGTTAATATCAAAATGAAACTATTTTTAAGAAATGAATTATATAGAAAAAGTTGAAAGATTAAAGATTTTGGTTTCTGGTGCATCTACGGATGTAACCATTACCGAAGAACAGGAAAAAGAATATAGGGATTTGAAATATGAACTGAACCAGACTGCAAAGTTTGAAAACAATCAATCCACAGAATTTAAAGTTTGTGCGTCGCTGAAAGAATTCAGAAGGGAAATGCAGGCTAAAGGTGGATATGCCGAACGCCGGAAATACATTAATGAAATCTTCTATGCATTAATTATCGATAAAGATACTCTATTGGACTCTATTGAAGAAATACAGCAGAGTGTCAATTTCGTACATCTCAATTTTTTGCCTAGCGACATTCAGCAAAAGGGAAAGGAAATGTCGGAAGTGTACCTGTATCTCTACTGCATAGAAAATTCACTAAGAATATTTATTGAGCAGATCATGAAAACGAAAGCTGTTACTATTCCTAAAAAAGTGCAGGAAACGATAGACAAGCTTAAAAAAAGTGAACAGGAAAGCAAGTATCTGCCATTGCGTGGAGACAATGATCTGTTTTATTGTGATTTTATAGACTTAGGAAAAATCATAGTAGGCAACTGGGCAATATTTGGTAAATACTTTCCGAGAAAAAATGAGCATTGGCTGAATGTAATGGTCGAAGAGATGTATAAAATTCGTTGCCTAATTGCTCATAACAGTTATGTGGGGAAAGATGAGCGTAATGCACTGAAAGTATACTACAAAAGCATTACTACTCAATTGCAGATATAAATCTTAATAGCGAAACGCTCTCAGATATCAAACGGTTTGTTATATATTTAAAAATTGCATCATTCTGCCCACCTCTATATCCATTCGAGAAAAAGCAAATAACTTTTTGCCCAATTTTTTGATTGATACTCCGATATGGTTATCTCAATAAAGCAGTATGATAGATCCGATATTTCAAATTTTCACAATCGGATTTTCTGTTTTGGGAATGTCCTTTTTATTTAAGAAGGAAAACCACGTAAAAGTAAATTGATTAAGTACTCGTATACTTATAGGCTCATCCTGCCTGTCGGCTGATCTACGTTCTTGTAAGCACTGTGTTAAACGTGCCTAACCTGTTAGCTTACCATTTTGGTACAAAGCGTATCATTTGAACCCTTGTTTTACCCAGTACTTGCTTGTATAAATCCCAATGTTTTAAAATAATAGAGAAAATCCAGATATACTTTTCCTGAATTTATTCAATTCTGATTCATAGAATTTAATTTGTTGACGACAGATAAAATCTCTAAAAATATTCAAATCCTCCTTTTCTTCAGTTGCATTTAAGGAATCAATATACTCAGCTCTATCTTCAGTGAATATTTTAATCAAAGGCTCATTATGGTATAACTGTATATAATTCATTAATAAACGAGTGGTTCTGCCATTACCATCTCCAAATGGGTGAATATTGACAAGATTATAATGAAGATCCGCTGATAGTTTAATTATTTCATCATCAATAACTACATCTATTCTGTTATTTACATTTTTGACCAAATCATCTAATAAGGTTGGCACTTTTTTAAAATCAGGAAAGTATTTTTTATCAACATAAACTTGGGCTAATCTTAAATCTCCCTTAGAAGTATCAAAATTACCAGATATTGTACTAGTCAAAGACCCTGTTGATTTCATTACCAAAGCATTTATCTCTTGAATAAATCCAACTGATAATTTTCGCTTATTTATAGCATCCTGTTTAATTTTGACAAATGCATTAAAATGGTCCTTAACCATTAAATGGTCTGTTAATGGTTTGCCTTGAGCAGTTATATTGTTTTCTAATAAAACTTTGGTATCTGTTTCGGTAAGAGAACATCCCTCAATTTTAGATGAATTATAAACTATTGAAATCATACAAAATTTCTCATAGTCAATCGAATCCATAATTCGTTGATTTATATATTGTTCTCTTAATATGCGAAGTTTATCCCACATTAGTTTTTTCCTGCAAATATACTGAAAAATATCACTTTAGCTGTTTCTCTGTATTGCTCGACCGGGTAGCTTACGCCCTGAAGAACCGTGCGCACGACTTTCACTGTACTCGATTCAGACACTTCCTATCACTATATTCGTATGGTATTAGTACGTTCACTTTTTCGATGATTACATTATAACGCTAAGATATGAACTTTGAGTCACTTACCTCGTCAAATAAGAACCCATTGCATAATCCGGGTTTAAAATTAAGTACCCGATAATTTCAGGAATAACATCTACACATTTGTTAAATTCAAATTGATTCACAAAGTCTAACATCTGTCGGGATATATATTTGCCTGAATTCATAGTTTACAATTTGTTGTGCAAAGGTGAATATCAAGTCAAATCTCAAAATAAAAATACATTCATAAGTCATTATTGTTTAAATGATTACAATGGATATTTGAATCTTAACGCACCACCAATGCAGTGATTTAATGAAATTTGCCTTAATCGATAATTAGCAGTTAGAGGTTAATCAAATAAATTGGAATTCAAAATTTAAGAATTCAAAGAGTAGCAAGCACGAAATAGCTGCCGGCCAATGGATATTGGCTACTGACAACTTGCAATTTTGTACCTTTCGTCTGTCATTTTCACAGCCCATAAAAATGCAGTCATTCGAGAAGTTGTTATATAGTATCGGGCCAAATGTCCAGTTGAATAAGGATGAGATTACAACACTATGCAGTGTGTTATCATTATTGTCGTTGAAGAGGGACGAATATCTGCTTGCCGAGGGGCAGGTATGCGACTTTATCGGTTTTGTGAATGCGGGTGTATTGATCTATTTTAAAACTAAGGAGAATGGCGATGAGGTCACCACCGATTTTGCCTTTGAAGGAGACTGGGTTAATGTCAATTTGAGCAGATTGGCTAGCGTCCCGTCAACCCTCAGTATTCGAGCTATCGAGGAGTGTGAGGTGGTGATGTTGAAGCAAAAGGATTTGAATGACCTTTATCAAAGAATTCCTAAGCTTGAGCGGCTGGGCAGGATTCTTACGGAGCAAGCCTATATAAATATCGTCGATCAAACGGTTGAATTGCAAATCCACTCGGCTAAAGAGCGATATGAGAATCTACTAAAGAGACATCCTAAGCTGTTGCAAAAAGTACCCCTATACCATATTGCCAATTACCTCGGTATCGCTCCTAAATCGCTGAGCCGTATTAGAAAAGAGTTATTCGAATAGATGCATTTGGTAACAAATGTGGAGGAGTTTATCAGATCAGGTGAGAGACCTTTGTACCATAAACTTTAAAATACTTATGGTATGAAATGGCATATCTTAACCCTCGTCATGCTGGTTGTATTCGTGACCAGCGTTGATGCTCAAACTGATTCAGGCAATCATGTTACCCTCGACACGTCTGCAAGAGCATGTGTGTTTACCGGCCCTGAAATGTCTAAGACAAAGCAAGCTGTTGAGGTGGAGAGTCTCTTTCCGATGTTCTTTTCAGGTGGCTATCACTTTTGTATCGGATATAGGTATCATAACTTCCGTGTTCGGATAAGTGTGATTAATGGCGGAGATTATGATGCAGAGCCTGCTGTTACCAAGAACTCTTCATCAGAGTTTAAGCGATATTATAAGACTTCTCCCGGTATCTTTCTGGGTTATAACGTGTGGCATCATCTGGAGGTCTACTCTTACCTTGAGTTACATACGTTCAAAATAGAGCAAAAGAGTACGGGACTAACAAGGGATATTCATAGTAAGGATATCGGAGGCGGCGTGAGTTATCAGTTCTTCTTAGGACCCCATATCTATCTTCAACCGGGTGTCCATGTTTACCTCCGCAGTGATCATGGTGCCAATTTTAATGGAACGGTCTATAATATCCCTAATGTTGATATAGCACCTGTGATTCGTCTGGGATATAGAATATGGGGCAAGTATCAGAAGTAGTCATTAACACAAAAGGGTAGTTGTATAAAGTGTAGGTAAGCTTTATGTTATAGCCAGGAGGTGGGTAAATAGGTGCTAAATAAGAAAGCTGATTTGATTAGCAAGCTGTCTTCTTATCGGTTCATGAATTTCATTGTGCACTTTATCCAGAATGATATATTCATATTCCTTAAAGATTTCGGGTAGCATGCTTAACCTTTCTCCTTTTGCAAAATGTATTATCACATCGGCATCAAGAACAATCTTAGTCTTTTGCATTTGATATGAGATTAAGAAGTTCCACATAATGACCTTCTGAGATTATCTCTTTTTCAAATAACAGACGAGCTTTTTCTCCAAAATCACCTATTATTAGCCCTTCGTTTCCTGGCTCATATAAGGAGGTGTCATATCCATATTGCTTTGCAGAGTCTTTTACTTGAACCCTTAACTCCTCTAATCTAGGTTCAGTGATAAGCTTGCAGCTTTTAAGCTTGATTAGTAGAGCAAGCCGTGAAACCGAATAATACTGTTCCATTCTAATCACGGTGGCTAAATGAACTGTTCTGTTTATTATCTCTTCTTTAGAAATAAAGTCTAACAATCCTTGCTCAGGCATTAGTAATGCTGATGCAAAGAGATCTGCATTGGTCTCGGATTTGTTTTTGCTACCGTCAGCTTGCCTACATATATGAGGTATCGGGTTTTCGTCCAGAAATAGGTGATAGAGTTCGTGGGCAATTGTGAAATGCTGCTGACCTTTTTGATTGTTAGAGTTGATTAGCAGAAATCTTAGCCCATTTGGGGATAAAATGGACATACCATAAAAGTCATTAGATAATGGACTAAATAAAGTAAGGATATTTAGTTTTCGAAGAAGGCTCTTTAGATTTATGGCTTCGTTAAGACTTAGTCCGTTATCAGCACGGAATTTCTTCGCTAATCTATCTGCTGTATCAAGAGTTAACTGTTTCATTAGTTAGGAGATTGTTTAGTTTTATGTAGTTCTTTACAATAGTCTTAAACTTTGCTATCTCTAGCATGTCCTCTGGCGAAAGGTTGTCTACCCTAAAGGCACAAACCAACTTCTCTTTGAATTCAGCTTCATCTTCTTCAAAAAAGTTAGCTAAATCACAGCCATAAAGATCAGCACACTTTTCTAGAACATCAAGTGGTGCTTCACGATCACCAGATTCGTAATTGGAATAGGTTGATCGATTATTCAACCCGAGAAAATTGGCCACTTGCTCTTGTGTGAATTGATTATACTCTCTATATGCTTTTAAATTCTTACCTATTAGCTTGTCCATTTAGTTTGGTTTCTTTGGGATGACTTTATGTGGCAAAGATAGTCACAATCTTTGCTTCGTTGGATTTTCGACACACTTTTTTTATTTGACTCATTGAAGTTACTTTTCAAATATATCTAGTCATACTATAATTCATGTTTGATGTTTTCGATTTCGTGAAATAGGTGTTATATCTCTGATGTTATGGAAACTATTTTCCATGATACCCCTGTTTTGCTCAATGCTTTGTGCTTTGCGCCGGACAATTCAACAACCCGGACCGATGCATCTATTCGAGACGGTTATATGTAGTATCAACCTGATTGTTTAGTTGAATTATGATGAAATTGCCACACTGTGCAGTGTGTAATCGTCGTTGTCTTTGAGGAGGAATGACTACCTGTTTGTCGAGGAGAATGTATACGACTTTATTGGTCTACTCTTATTTTGAGCGATACACCTTTGGGATGGGGTAAAAGAGTACGAGAATAGCCAGAGATATTCAGTATTCGGTGAATAAGGATCTATTCGCCGAATATTCTTCGGTGATTAGCTCTGCTATTCACCGAAAATTGTTCGGAGAATGTCCTAGTCTATTCCTCAAATCATTCCTCCCGGCTGATATTATTCTGCCCCCTAATCTTATAAGATTTACTTTGTTATGAACCCATGTTCAAAATAATCCCTATTTTTGCATCGCTAATTGTAATGTCTTAAAGGAATAATCATGGATATGTATTAATTGGACTTCATTGGATAGTCATTGTGAAATAGTCTGTTAACTAAGACTTTGTTGCAGACAGTTTACATATCCGGTATTGGATTTAATTAATGGTAAGAACAATAGGAAAAATGATACTCAATATGGGAAATAAAAGAATAGTAGTGATAGGAGGTTCGGCTGCCGGTCCTAAAGCAGCTTCAAGGGCAAGACGCCTTGATGAGGAGGCTGAAATAACGATTATTCAGAAAGCATCGGATATGTCGATGGCTTCATGTGGATACCCCTATTTTGTTGGGAAATTCTTCGATGATCGTAATCAGCTGTTATGCTCACCGGCAGGAGTGGTTCGTGACTCTAAGTTTTTCTTGAATGCAAAGAATATACGAACTTTTGTAAATACGGAAGTGACTCGTATTAATCGTGAAGAGAAGACAGTGGAGTTTAAAAATCTGATTACCTCAGAAACCTCATCTTTATCGTATGATAAGCTGATTATTGCTACGGGCGCTTTCCCCAGAAAGCCGCCTGTGCCAGGTATTGATCTGAAAGGGGTAACCACGCTTCAGTCGCTTGCTGATGCCGATTACCTCAGAAAAATAAGTGATGAAGGGGTTATAAAAAAGGCTGTTGTTATAGGTGGCGGGCTTATTGGTATTGAGACCTGTGAAGCGCTGCACCTGGCCGGAATAGAGATTACTCTTGTTGAATTATTGCCACAACTACTCACCTTTCTTGATAAGGGGATGGCTCGTTTGGTCGAAAAATATGTGCAGACTAAGGCGAACGTCATTTTAAGAAATGGAGTCTCTGAGTTCATTGGTGAAAACGGACAGTTAAGGGCTGTTAAGTTGCAGGATGGCAGTGAGGTGCCTTGTGAGCTGGCTGTCGTGGCTACCGGTGTTATCCCAAATTCGAAGCTGGCTAAAGAGGCTGGTTTGATGATAGGTGAATTGGGAGGTGTTGTAGTTGATTCGTATATGCAGACCTCTGATAGTGATATCTATGCCATCGGCGATTGTGTGGAAATACCAAATTTGATTTCTGAAAAGAGTGTCTTGGCTCCTTTTGGTGACCTGGCAAACTTGCAAGGTAGGGTTGCAGGGGAAAATGCTATAAAGGGTAATACTGCTGAGTTTAAAGGAACTATTCAGACAGGTATTTGTAAAGTATTTGATTATGGGGTTGGTTCAACGGGGCTTTCTGAACAGAATGCTGCTAGACATGGCTTCGATAACATTATGACAGTTGTCAATGCAAGTTCAGATAAGCCGGGATTTATGAATGGCCTCCTCCTGATTACAAAGTTGATCGTTGATAAGTCGACTCAACGTATTCTTGGAGCCCAGGTGCTAGGCCCTGGCGATGTAAGCAAACAATTAGCGATCTGGGCTATGGCCATTAAGGGAAAGTTAACTGTTGAGGATATGGTAAATGCCGATTTGCCATATGCTCCTCCATATTCATTAGCTATTGATCATAGTATTGCAACCGCTCACATTATGCAGAATAAACTTAATGGCCTATTCAATGGAATATCGGCTGAAGAATTAAAAAGGAAGATAAAGGCTAACACTCCGATGTTCTTACTGGATGTTCGTAACCCGAATGAATATGAGGCCTCTCATTTGGGAATAGGAGAGAAGCTTATCCCTTTAGGGCAGTTAAGAGGTCGCCTCTCTGAACTCCCTGAAGATAAGGATACCGAGATAGTAACCTGGTGTAAGATTTCTCTACGAGGATATGAAGCTGCCCGTGTGATAATGGCTCAAGGTTATACCAATGTTAAGGTCTTGGAGGGTGGCATTATGGGATGGCCTTGGTAGCTTTCGCTTTTTAAATTAATACGTTAAGCCTAATTGCCAAAGTGGAATGATGTTCAAGAAACCATTTTCTATGTCGTCTTTTACGATATATCCGTTTTCAACGTCTTTAATCTGTTTCTGTCCTTTGTTCTTACCTCCCACTTCAAACGTTTTGTCATCAATAAGGAAGTCTACTAAAGGCGATGCAAAAACATTATGTTTTACGCTCATTTGATTTAAAAAGAATGTTTCTCTGACATTTCCGATATTGACTGTGTCATAACCTAGGTTGTATAGGAGGTTTGTGTTATCTATATAAATCTTATTAACCTTACCTAATCCCCGAATACCATCAGTATTGTCGCGCAGCTGGGCTATCATGCCTGCTTCCTCGATATACAGACAATAATCTGAAATAATATTGCGACTGGCAGACAGCATTTCTGCTATTTTGGTCATATTGGGTTTGAATGGAGCATTTTTAGAGATGATAGCAAGCAATTGTTTTAGCTTCCTTCCGGTGGCCACATTCATATTAGCATACATCGGAATATCATTTTCCAAAGTGTGATTGATTATCTGCCTTAAACGTATTTCAAAATCTTCCTCTAACGCAAATGGATAATAACCTCTTTTCAGATAATCAGCAAATAGAGGTAAGGGGCGTTTCAAATCTGTAATTTCTACTTTATGTTGCAATATTTCTTCCAGAGAATATGTCTTTGCTGAAATATTATGGAACAACTGCAAGTATTCACGGAAGGACAAGCCTTTCATATAGTATATAACGGCTCTTCGACTTAGATCAGAAGCTCCTTTTTTAATATCCAAAACAGATGAGCCTGTAAAGACCACTTTCAACTCTTTATGATAGTCATAAATCAGTTTGAGTTCCTTTTCCCAATCTTTATATTTATGGATCTCATCAATAAATAAATACTTGCCTCCATACTTAACAAAGGTGTCGACCAGCTCAGTAATCCGATGGTCTACAAAATAGAAATCTTCTGCTGATACATAAAGTGTTTCAGAAGGATTCAGTTTCTGCTTGATATATTGCAAAACTAAAGTTGTTTTACCCACACCGCGAGGACCTATAAGTCCAATCATTCGGTTTTGCCAATTGATCTCATAGTACATATAGCGTAAGAATCCGGTGTCGGCTTCTTTTATCAGCTTATTGGAATATTCAAACAGCTTCTCCATATCATCTGACTTTCTTGCAAAGATAGTGTATTCGCACTCTTGAAGTGCGATTTTCGATAGAATTTGCACTCTAGAAATGCGAAATACTGTTGATTTCGCATTTCTGAGGTGCGATTGTCGATTAATTTAACTATTCAATCTCAATATCCCATACCCCGCAAGCCCGCTCTAATTCAACCAGTGCAACAGAGAAGTTGTAAAGTGATTCCTGATAGGCGATCTGATTGTCGTAATAGGTGCGTTTGGCATTCAGTAGTTCGGTCATGCTTGTCTCCCCTCGTTCGTAGCTATAGACCTTCTTCTTAAAGATATACTCTGCCTCACTAAGCAATCCGTTATCGAACTGCTCAATCTGGCGAAGTGCTGAGAGATACCTGCTATAGGCCTGAGCTACCTCTGTCTTTATTTGCAGTTCGATGGCCTCATATTGCATCTTACTCTGCGAAACAGATAGTTGGGCTGCTTTCAGTTCTCCTTTGTTGATATTTGAGAACTTTAGCGGAACACTGATCCCTGCAACGATGCCCTTAAATGAAGGAGCAGGTGCCAGCTCATTACGTACCTCTGAGGAGTAGCTTCCTCCGACACTCAATCCCAGATCGATGAACCTGTTAGCCTTTGCTAAGCGAAGGTTATTCTGCGACATCTCCTGTGTCTTTATGGCCATTTGTATGTCTGTTCGATTGGTTTGAGCCAGCATGATAAGCTTTGCTATATCGAAGTTACGTTTAGGTAACAGCAGGCTTCCTTGAATTGAATCGGGCAGTTGTAGTGTGTTGATGCCCTGTAACATCAGTAGATTAAATAGGCTCTCTTTAAGATCGCCTTCATAAGCATATATCTCATTCTGCATCGATTGAGCCTCAAGTTTTGACTGTCGGGCATCAACCTCCATAATGGTTCCTGCCCTTAGTCGAAGACTATCTGCGTGAGCCAGCCTATACATCTGTCTGAAGGATGAACGTTGCAACTGGAAAATATGCTTCTGTTTGACGGCTGATAAGTAGGCTATGGTGGCATCGGCTCTTAGGTTACGAAAGTAATCCTCAAGCAGAACTTCGGCAAGCTCTTTCTCGCTTCGTGCCACGTCCATTCTAGCACCTCGTTTACCTCCCAACTCCAATGTATAGCTTAGTCCGGCATCAATGTTATATCCCATCTGAAGATCCCAGTCCTGATTGTTTCCATAACCAATTGAGAGCTCCGGGTCGGGAATTACTTTTGCTGCCTGCATTTTAGCTTCTGCGATATCAACATTATACTTCTCGGCCAGATAACTGATATTAGCACTCTTGACCCGGGTCATATACTCCTTGTATGTCAAGATGGTGGTCTCCTGGGCTAATGATGTAACCGAGATGGTGGTTAATGTTATGAATATTATTGTTTTAAAGAACTTCCTCATGATTCGTTTGACTGTTTAATACTCTTTTTTCCAAGACATAGTAAAGGGTAGGCAGGACATACAGCGTTAGAATGGTTCCGCAAAGCAGTCCATAGACGATAACCGTAGCCAGAGGGCGCTGTACATCTGATCCGATACCTGTTGAGATAGAGGCGGGGAGAAGTCCTAAGACGGCCACCGTGGCTGTCATCATAACAGGACGAAGACGGTGTGATGCCCCTGAGATAACAGCCTCTTTTAGTTCTGTGCCTTTCTTTCTCAGGTTATTGATGTGTGAGATCAGAATAACTCCATTCTGTATAAAGACTCCAAACAGAGCGATAAAACCAACAGCCGATGATACGTTGAAGGTCATGCCCCGTAGATAGAGTGCCAGCATACCACCGAAGACGGCAAGGGGTAGCATACCGATTAATAAACCTGCCTGACGGAACTTACCAAAGGTGAAGAATAACAATAGGAACATCACAGCCAGTGTGATCGGCAATATGACTGCTAAACGACTGAAGGCTCTGTTTTGGTTCTCTAGCTGACCATCCCAATGAAGCCGGAATTTAGTGTGATCATACTTGACAAATTGTTCGATCTTTGATTGAGCCTCGTTATGGAAGGATGTTAAGTCACGCCCGCGTATGTTCAGACTCACGGTAACAAAACGTTGGTTCTTTTCTCTTGAGATCATGCTTGCTCCTGTGGTTGTCTTAACTTCAGCAACGGCTGAGAGGGGAATCATAGCACCAGATGCTGAGGTAAGTAGTAACGCTTCAATCTTCTCCGGAGTGTTACGGGAATCCTCGGTATAGCGGCATATTACATCATATACTTTACTGTCAATGAAGACTTGTGAAACCGCTTTACCACCCATAGCAACCTCTATCAACTCTGCAACATCGGCTACATTAAGTCCATATTGGGCAATCTTATCTCTGTCAGCGATGATCTGCAACTGCGGGATAAAAGGCTCTTCGGCGATGCCTACATCAACTGCACCCGGAACTTTTTCGATGACCTGTTTAACTCCTTCCGCAATACGGCGGCTTTCGGTCATGTCATCTCCATAGATCTTAATAGCCATATCGTTATGGGCACCAGCCACCTGATCCATTACCATATCTATGATAGGTTGGGTAAAGCCGATGCTATAACCCGGCATGGTATCAGTCATCGATGCCATATCGGCAATCAAGTCTGACTTTTTTCTTCCACCTTTCCATTCATCGTAAGGCTTCAACCCCACCATCACCTCGATATGTGAGAATGAGAAGGGGCAGACCCCTTCATCGTCGCGACCTGTTTGGGTCATGACATAGGTTACCTCATCAAACTTTTTAAGGTTATCTCTAAGTGCAGTGGCCATCTTTGATGACTTTTCAAGGGACATTCCCGGAGGTAGCTGAACCTGCATCCATATGCTACCTTCATCTAAATAGGGTAAGAAGTCTTTTCCGACACCTATGGATAGTCCGATGACCGCTATTAAGACAAGGGCAACCGGAAGTATGATCTTTTTAGGAGCATCAATGATTAAGGTGGTTTGCCGTTTGTAGACCTCTATCAGGCGATCTAACCAACGGTTCTTATAGACTTTCTGCGGCTTCCGGTATACAGCATAAGCTAGTCCCGGGATTAAGATAATAGCGGCAGCCAATGCCCCAATCAGTGCAAAGCTTAATGTGAAGGCCATTGGTGTAAAGAGCTTTCTCTCTACCCGTTCAAAGGCGAAGAGTGGCATGTAGGCAATGATGATAATGAGGGTAGCAAAGAAGATCGGCTTGGCTACCTCAGCCACACGCTTGGCAATATTGGATTCTCTCTGTGGCTCATCGGGCTTATCCTCTCTCTTTTTAAGAATGGTCTCCATCATAACGATGGTGCTATCAACTATAATCCCGAAATCGACTGCTCCCAGTGAGAGTAAGTTGGCCGGGATATTGGTCAACCACATCAGGATAAAAGCAATAAGCAAAGAGAGTGGAATAGTTATGGTTGCAAGAAGTGCTCCACGAGGGCTTCCTAGAAAGATGATCAAAACCCCAATAACCAACAGTATCCCAAAGGAAAGGGTATGTGAGATGGTGTTTAGTGTGGCATCGACCAGTTGGGTTCTGTCGTAGAAGGTGTGAATCTTAACATCTTTCGGTAGAATGTCATTGTTAAGTTCATCAACGGCATCACTTATTTGCGTTAGTACTTGTGAAGGGTTTTCATAACGTAACAGTTGAACCATTCCCTCAACGCCATCCTCATAATCGATCCCTTTATCAACGTAGCCAAAGATTCCTTTACGTTCAAGGTTACCATATTTTAACTCTCCAAGATCCTTGATGTATACAGGTGCCCCATTAACGGTTTTGATAACCACATTGCCCAGGTCTTTAAGGTCTCGAACTAGTCCGACGCCTCTGACAACATAGCTCAGGTCACCTCGAGTGATGGTACTACCACCGGCATTTGAGTTGTTACGTTCGATTGATTCAGTCACTTCACCAAGAGAGAGGTTGTATTTGGTGAGCCTGTTAGGGTCAATCTCGATTTGAAACTGAGTGGTGATGCCGCCGAAGTTAGAGACATCGGCGATGCCATGAATCTGTCTAAGTCGGGGTATGATTACCCAGTGGTTAAGCTCGGTAAGTTCTCTTAAGTTTCTGTTACCAACAATTACATAACGATAGATTTCACCGGTAGGAGAGGTGAGAGGGTCTAGTCCCGGTTTTGCATCGAATGGTAGGTCAACCTCATTGATTCTTTCCAGAACACGTTGTCTGGCCCAGTATTCGTCAACACCATCCTCAAAGACGAGTGTTATTTTGGATATTCCAAAGAAGTTCTTGCTACGCATCACCTTTAAGCCGGGGATTCCATTGAGTTCTCTTTCAAGTGGAACCGTTATCTGTTGTTCTATTTCGGTTACGGCGAGGCCTGGCACTTGAGTGGCCACACCAACCGATACATCGGCTATATCAGGGTATGCGTCGATGGCTAACTGTCTCCAGGCGTATATTCCGATGCCAGACAGAATGATAAAGATTGTAACCATCAACCATCTTCGGTTGATTAGAGTGTTCATCAGTTTTTCCATGGATAACCTAGTTTAAAATGATTCCACCTTTTACAACCACACGTTCACCTGCTGAAAGGCCGGTGATAACGTTTACGCTGTCCTGATTGATGGTCTCCACCTCAACGTTACGTCTGACAAAGACCCCTTGGTTGGTTTCCACTAAAACAAAGTCGTTGTCCTCAGACTTCATTATGGCAGTTGAAGGGAGAATAATAGCATTGCAAGGAGTATTCAGGAAGTGTACTTTTGTAAACATACCAAGTTTTAGCTCCTTATCACTATTATTACATTCAATGATGACCTCTAATGAGCGGGTTTCCTCATCAAGCATTTGACCAATGTTATAGATTGTTCCCCAAATGACCTTTTCAGGATGAGCATCAGAGAATATCTCAACGCGATCTCCCGGTTTGATCACCCCGAAGTATTTCTCTTTCACAAGAGCAGCAACCCAGACCGTTGAGAGATCGGCTACGATAGCGAGCGGTTCTGAATCCTCCTTCACATAACTGCCGATGGTGATATTGCATTTTACAACCTCCCCTGAGATCGGGGTAGTCACCTTTAATGGTTGTCCCATTTGTAGTGAAGAGGCCTCAATATTGAATATTTTCAAGGTTGCTTTAGCTTGCTCGAATTCCTGGTTTGCGATGTTAGCCTCACTTAAAGCTTGTTCAAGGTCTTTTTGAGAGGCAACCCCGTTAGCTGCCAGATCTTTTTGGCGGTTATAGTTTTTCTTGGCAAGATCATTTGCCGATTGTGCGGCAAAGTAGGCTTTTGCGGCGTCATAAAAGTCGGAGGAGCTAAGTTCAAAAATGGTAGATCCAGCGTTAACTTTTTGTCCAAGGTGGATAGCTGATTTAGCAATTCTTCCGGCAAAAGGAGGTGCAATTTCGGCTAGTTTACCTGCCACGGGCTTTACGGTGCCTACCGTTCTGAATTCGCCTGTATGAGCTTGAAATTTTGTTGTTTGAATAGTCAGTTGTTTGGTGGCAGGAGAGTTAGGCTTTAGTACTACTGTATCGCCTTTGTGTTGAATATCATCCTCTTTTGGGGTTTGATTCTTCGTGGTACATGAAAATAATAGTACGCTCAGCAATGTGAATATGAGATATTTGTTCACTGCAATAAGTTTTTATTTGGAAATGGATATGGATTTTCTCTTAGAAATAAATAGTCCTGTCCCGTCAGGATCAATACGTAATGGGTATTTCCTGAGGAGTTAACGACAGAAGCTAAAGGGGATTAGTTGAAAACGGGAGGTGCTCTAAGCGAAGGCCGGATGAGAGATTTCTGAATAGTCTCGACAATAACAAACGGTTTGATTATCGCTTCTAAGACCAGAATAAGTTCGGGTGATTCTGCGTTAAAGGATGGTTGAAGCGTTTGGAATGTCGATAGAGCAGATATTAGCGTCAGTTCACTATCACTATGTGTACCTGACTCGGTATGGTTTTTAGTGTGAAAGTGAGAGTGGACGATTGTTGTCCCGTTGATGATATGGGTATGATAGAAGAAACAGATATTCGCATAATACAATACGAATATTAGAATCAAAAAATGACCGGCTATCTGTTTGCTTCTCTTAGACAACAATGATCTGTATTAATGTCACGCAAAAGTAACCATTTCCCGTAATACTATATCAAATACTTGGATAGTGTTATGAAGGCTTTGAGTTTTCTCTGCAGTTGCTCTTTATATCCTCTGTATATCATCTGTATATCCTCTATCTACTTTCTCTAAGTCCACTACCTATCCACTACCTATCTAAAGCCTTTTTCAAGGGAGAGGATAGGGAGAGGA